>Ga0187867_10000584_pt1 | contig 32320 bp, 29 predicted proteins | sample June2016WEW_13_1_FD_132976 | JGI IMG/M metagenome (GOLD analysis project Ga0187867, IMG submission 132976) | Peatland microbial communities from SPRUCE experiment site at the Marcell Experimental Forest, Minnesota, USA - June2016WEW_13_10 | ecosystem: Environmental > Terrestrial > Soil >... | reverse complement strand
GCGGGTTCCTTTACCCACGATGAGAACCAGTTCGTCGATCGGTACAGCCGGTAGGACGGACAGTCCTCTCCGTTCACACAGTGGATGACGATGGCATACGCGACCGAGCCGGCCGTTTCGATCCGGACGGTGTTTCCCTTCCCGAAATCAACCCACGGTCCTCCGATCGGCCCCGGAACGCGACGCCAGGATCCGCCGCCGTCGCTGGTAAGAAAGACCGACGAGCCGACTACAGCGACGCCACGCTCGGCGCCTTCGAACTGGACGGTAAAGTTGCCTTGCTGCCGATCCGTCTCGAGGCGGCTAGCCGGCGGCATGGTTTCCTGTCCGAAGGTTGCACCGCCATTGTCACTGCGCAATAGCTCGACACGTCCACCCGGCGGGGACCCGAGCACGTAGACGACCTTATTTGTCGGGGTGAACAGCTGCGCAGCGATGAATCCCTGAGGTGGAAGGCTTGGAGACGACAGAACCGTCCATGTCTTTCCGGCGTTGGTGGTTCGGACAAAGTATCTCTTCGATGTGCAATCAGCCTTGAACTGGGCGCACTGCGAGCTCCCGGCGACGGCGATGGCCGAAGTGGCGCTCGTCAGGCTCATGGCAGTGATCGCAGAAAGGTCCGATGCGCTAACTGTCGTCCAGGTTCGACCGTCGTTCGCCGACTCGTAGATTGCTCTCTCGCCGACAACCCAGAGAGTTTGCCCATATGCGACCAACGGCGACTGGCCCAGGGCGAAGGAACCTGAGACGTTGATGACTTTGCCGACCGGGCCCGAAAATGAAGCGCCGCCGTTGTGACTTACGAATAGGGAGAACCTCGCCCCGCCGCTACTTGTGGTCTCGACTACTGGTAGCTCGATGTTGGCGCCCGCCTCAAAAGGAGTGCCGAACACGGTCGGGCTTTTTTTCGGGACACCGACAACTTTCGTGGGCGAGAACGACCTTCCGCCATCGGAGGTGTAGAAGATTGCCTCGCTTCCTCCAGCTCCGTAGCTGCCGACGATGACGCCGGAGGTGGGCGTGACGAATGTCACCGAAGTCCAGTAGATGTTCATGGCGCTTGTTAGCGGTGGGTGGTACTGCCTGAAGGTGGCGCCCTTGTCCGACGACACGAACAACCTCGGAATAGCCGTTGTGTTGCCGAGCTCATCGAGAAGCACGACGGTCACCATGTCACCCGGTCCCGGCGTGATCGTCACCGAGCCCACCTGGAAGGGATAACCGGCTGTTGCGGTCGACCAGGCCGGCGCCAGCGTGGTTTCCGACCAGGAAGCCGAGCTTCCTTTTCGATAGAGGTCGACAGTGTGGCTGCCCTTCAGGGTCGCCAGCCACAACTCTCCGCTTGGTACTTTGGCGATAGCAGTCACCGCTTTTGGTGTCACACCTAGCGGAAGTGCCACATCGGACCAGTCCAGTCCGCCGTTGTCCGAGACCGTCAGCTGGGTGGCTGATAATGCCCAGGCGGCTGCGCCGTCGACTCCCGCCAGGAGCAGGTCGCTTGATCCGGGGCCCGTCGCTGCCACAGTTGGGCTTGTGGTTGTCGTGGTCTCGTGCGCCCCGCCGAACACGTGAAGCTGCGGGAGTGGCGCTACAAACACCACGATGATCGCGGCCGCGACTAGGAGCGTTCCAACGGTGGTCCTTACGCGCGTTGGCGGCTTGCGATTACGCGTTGTGGCCGTTATGTCCTCAGAACGAATATCCCAGAGATGATTAGCAGAAAAGAATTCTGCGCTCGCCCGAGCGAGGGCGTCGATTTCGTCCTCTAGGCGATCGGCGTCGTCATCGGGATGTGACATTCTTCCCACCCCTCCTGTATTCAGAGTCCCTGCCGAGCGCGACGGCGACCGATGACCGGGCGCGCATCAACCAGACCCGCACCGTGCTCTCGGGCGCATCGAGCTCGGCGGCAACCTGCGCCGTGCTCAACCCCACGACCGCTCGCAGCACGAGGGCTCGTCGCTGCTTGATGGGCAAGGTTCTTATCGCGGCAGCCACCTCCAGGTGACCGACACCGGGACCTTCGGTACTTGAGGAGGCAGCCGGCACCCGCCGCGACAACTGCAGTCTTCGACGACGCCACTGGCTGACGGCAAGATTGTGCAGAACGTGGCGCGCCCAGGCTTGCGGATCGTCGAGATGGCGGACACGTCCCCAGTTCTCCCACGCTCGCAGGAGAGCCTCTTGGACAAGGTCTTGGGCCTCTTGGCTGTTTCCACTGAGTAGATAGGCTTGTCCCAGAAGGTGGGGGCGCGCATCGCGGAAGAACCGCTCGTACTCTTCTTCGGGGATCGAGCCGGCCATCCCGAACTCCTCTGTTAGCCCTCACTCTAGGTAACACGAATGAGCGGCCCTTTTCGTTACAAAGAGTCTTCTAGAGCTGAAGCTGAGGGCGCTTACTTGAGTGAGACGCGTTCCACGGCCCAGGCCAGACTGGCGGCGAGGTCCGAGCGGTGATCCTCGCTTAACGGACGCGGGCAGGTTCAACCGGCCGTGGGAACGCTACGAGCCTGTTACGGCATCTCACGCGACGCATCTCGGGTCCAACGCGTAGATCGCAATACCCGACTCGGAGGGATTGGCGCCGTGCGTCTCGTTCGCGGCAACTGTGAGGTTGGTCGCGTCGGCGGCCACGAACCCAGGTGGTGTCGCCTCGGCGATGTTCTCCCGGATGAAGGTGTTCGGCAGACGCAGACTCGCGTCGAGACGCCTCACTATCGACCCTTGGCAGCCCTCTGACCCCGATCCTCTTTGACTCGTAGCCACTACTACATGATTGTCTCCGTTCCCTTCAGCGTTCCCAAACGACTGGCTGAGGCGCGCCGGACTGCCCGGCCACAAGTTCGTGGGAACTTTTTTGCGGTTACGGAGTAAGTATTGGTTGGTGCTGACCGGAGATGGGTCGGGTGCAGAGGCAGTAGCGGAGTCCCCTGATGAGGGTGCCGCGTTCACGGAACTGTTTGAGCGGCACTTCGACGATGTCTATCGGTACCTAGCATTTCGAGTTGGGGAGGTCGTGGCCGAGGATCTCGCTGCCGAGACCTTCGCCAGAGCCTTTGCCGGCCGGCGAAGGTTCGAGCCCGATCGCGGTTCGGTGCGCGCCTGGCTATTTGGGATCGCCCGGAACTTGATCCGGGACCATCGCCGAGATGAGCGCCGAGAGATGGAGACATGGAGACGAGCCAACGCAGATCAGCTCTCTTACGCAGCCGACGATTCGGCACGGCTGGCTGAACGGCTCCGACTTCGCGCCGCGTTCGCTTCCCTCAGGACGGAATGGCGGGAGGTCGTGCTGCTGCTCGCCGTAGGTGGCCTCAGTTACGAAGAGACCGCCGCCGTGCTCCGCATCCCCCTTGGCACCGTCCGCTCGCGGTACTCACGGGCGCGGACCCAGCTCATGGCCATTTTGGGAGACGCCGCTGAAACTGACGTCGCAGGAGGTACGAGATCATGAGCGACCCTCGATCGGAGCTGAGCTGGCTGACGGACATGATCCCCCCACCGGGTCCAGAAGTACGGCAGAGGGTGCAAGCGAGGCTCGCAATGCTGGTCGAGGCCGACCAGTCTCGGGGTGCGGCCCTTCGCTTCGAAACAAGCCCGCGACGGTGGACAGGGCAGTGGTCCCATCGTCTGGCCGTCGTCTTAGTGGCCGCCGCCATCATTGGGGTGTTCCTTGTCCCTTTGCCTCACGTAAGCCTGTTCCACAGCCTTGTGACCCCGGCGAAGGTGACGGCACCAACCAAACTCCCTGTGGTTGACCTCTCGGCCACACCGAAGGGGTGGGTGCCGGTCGCCTCCGGCGATGCCCAGGTTTCCGTCCCGGCGACCTGGGACGTTCTGTTCAACGTGTGCGTCATCGGGTCATCGGTCGGCGACGTGTACCTCAATCCGAGCGGCGGTTTCTGCACAGCACAAAAACCTCCGAAGGGGAGGACGACCGTCACGCTCCTGCCGGAGACGGACGGTGAGTTTCACGGCTCTCCCAGTTCCTACGGACTGCGGAGCGTCATCAATGGCATCGCGGTGTACGCGCTCTACAACTATGGTCATGGGCCGTATGTAGGAACGGACTACCTGGTTCCTTCGCTTGGCGTCGAGGTGGCGGCCGAGGGTCCCCTCGCTCGAAGGGTCGTAGCCACCCTGACCCGCTCGCCCCGGACCGCCGCTCTCGCGACAGGACCAGCACCCTCGGTCCTGGCGTCATGGCACCAGGTGACCTTTGCCGGGTTGCGCTTCTCTGTCCCAGGGGACTGGGCCGTCACAAGGACTTCAACCTGGAACGTATGCGGACCGGTTCAGGTCGCACTCCCGCAGTCGGTAACGCTCGATACCGACAAGACATTTCAAGCCATGTCCTGTGCCCCTTCCGGAACATTCCCCGTTACGCCGTCGAACGGCGTACGCGTAGATGCAGGCGCGCAAGGTCCTACCGGGTCATCCTCGCCTACCGGGTCATTCTCGCCAGCGGGTTCCTGCCTCAACCTCGGGGGTCTTAAGGTGTGCCCGAGCAGGACACCGGACTACAGCATCCTGTTCCTCAAGGTCACGGTGCCGGGACGCTCAAAGCCCGTCTACGTGTCCATCGGCTTGGCCGGTAACGGCATGGTGGCCAGGACGATCCTGTACAGCCTGCGACCGGCATCGCCCTCTGCCGCCTGCCCGGCGGCAGGTATCTTCGCACCAGGCGAGCTTTTCGGAGTGCAGTTTCTCTCGGTCACGACGGGCTGGACCGTCGGGTCCAACGGAATCCTGGCTACCCGTGACGGGGGTCTTCGTTGGACAGTTCAATACCGAGCCCGCTGCGCGGACCTAAGCCAGATCGACTTCGTTGACGCTGAGCACGGTTGGGCTGTCGGCCTGAGGGATTTGCTCGTCACTACCGACGGCGGTCGGCACTGGCAACAGCTTCACGAGCCCACTTGGCCGATTCGCTCCGTGCACTTTGTGTCACAGACGGTCGGCTACGCGGTCGCGGGCGGAGGTGTCTCCGGAGACCGCAGCCCAATGGCTCCTTGGACGGGCGGGGTAGTGCTGAAGACACTTGACGGGGGGCAGAGCTGGAGGCTGCTGGCCGCCCCAGCCGACGCGCAAAGCGTGTGCTTCTCGACGACTGAGGAGGGCTTGCTCGGAGCCGACGGACGTATCTACCGCAGCCTCGACGGTGGCAGATCATGGTCGCTCGTCGTGAAAGGCGACGGGCCAGGAGAAGACCGTCCCCTCGCCACGGTGCAATGCGTCGGACAAAGAGCTGGCTGGGCCGAGCTTGACGGACCAGGCGGTGAGATGAGCCAATCTCCTCACATCGCCTTTCACAGCGACGGTGGTGCCTGGACGCCCATTTTCGCTGAACAGTATTTTCCCCATCCCGGCATCGACGTCTCAGTCAACTCGCCCGGCAGCTACTCAGGGCCTTTCAGTGCCATCGACCCCGACACGGCGGTGTTCATCGACAACTGCGCCGCTTGTGCACCCGCCGGAACGGCGCCGTGGGCAATTGCTGAGAGAGGTGGCAAGGAGCTGGTGCGCCGCGGCAACGTCGGTCACATCACCTCGTCCCTGGGAGCCAGCTTTGTGACATCCCGTTCCGGCTGGGTCACAGGCATCTACTGGGATGGCTCCTCGACTGTCTACCGCCTTGTGCACACGAACGACGCCGGTCGTACATGGACTGTTGAGTACACAAGTTGACCCCTCCGATTCCCGCTCGTGCGCCCACGGTTGTCCCTTTCTGACCGCCTATCTGACCTACCGGCTCCCGCACCGCCACGTGGGCGAACGTGGCGCCTCTCGTGCGGGCGCCACGCGACTCTGGCCCACGCGCGCCGAAGGTGGCCGGCCAGGGGCTTCCAATCACCACCATCTGATTCAACCAAGATTCAACCTCACCATGCGACAACGGCAATCAGCGGCGAAGCCGAGTCTTTGTTGGCGATCATCGAATCTTGCGATCGATGATCACGCGTATTCGCGTTCTGTGATCAACGAAATTCGCGGTTGAGCTGAGCTCCCGCGGTCGGCAACGCCGGGTATCCACCCGGTGAGCAAGTGGCCCCTCCAAGGTTTCGGGCGACCAAGCACCGAGACCCGGAGGGACCATCACCATGCTGACCCAGGAGGAGTACATGGATGTACTGAAGCTGCACCACCAGGGCTTCACCATCGCCGAGATTGCCGACGAGCTCGGCTATCACCCAGCCACCATCGCGCGTTGGATCAAAGAAGGCGGGCCGCCACCAAGTCGCGAGCTAGACCGCTCCGAGCTCGTGATCGACGACTTCTGGTCCAAGCGCGTCGACGCCTTATTGGAGGCGAACCCCCGCCTCTTGGCCACGAGCGTGTTCGAGATCATCGTCGCCGAGGGCTTCCAGGGCAGTTACCCGACGGTCTCGCGTCACGTGCGCGCACTTCGCGGACCGCGCTTTTCCCGTGCTGAGAAGGCCTCCGTGCCGATCGAGACCGCGCCTGGGGAGGAGTGCCAGTTCGACTGGTCGGACTGCTGTGACTTTGGAGAGCTGTTCGGCCTCGGCGAGCTCCACTGCTTCGGGGCGATCCTTTGCTGGTCGCGATGGCGCAAGTGGTGGTTCGCCTCCTCGATCGACCAGCACCACACCTTGGAGGGCCTCGCCTCGTTCTACGAGGCCGCCGGCGGGGTGCCCTACTTCTCGCGCACCGACCGCATGGGTGGTCTCGGGAGCTCTCGAGGCAGGCGCTTTGTCCTCCATCCCGCCGTGCTCGACTTCGCCCGCCTGCACGGGACGGCCATTGTCGTCTGCAAGGCGCGTGACGCCAAGCGCAAGGGCAAGATCGAGCGCCCGTTCCGGGACCTGAAGGAGAGCTTCTTGGAAGAGCTCGTCTTGGACCCGCCGACGAGCGTCTCTGAGATCAACACCAGGGGTGAGGCCTTCTTGGCGGGAAGGGTCCACAACCGCCCACACAGAACGACCGGTGTCCCACCGATCGAGCGCCTGGCACTCGAAGCACCGATGATGGCCGTGCTCCCGCGGGTGCGCTTCGACGCCGCCTACACGAAGGTGCGACGGGTGCACCCGGTGCTCCCCCTCGTCGAATGGCGGGGCGTGTCCTACTCGGTCCCTCCCGTTGCCCTCGGCCAGACAGTCGAGTGCCGTGCCGCACTCGGGGAGGGACTTCTCGAGATCCGTCTCGCCGGGCGAACCATTGCCGTGCACCACATCGCCCTAAAGGGTTCAGGCCAGATCTGGGACCCCGAGCACCGCCGCGCAGCCGAGGCCCAAGCCCTCGGTCGCCCCGTTTCGGCCGCTCGCCGTCTCCGCCTTGTCGGCGACAAACAAGGGCCCGCCGGCGACTACAAAGTAGAGGCGGTCGACCTTTCCCTTTATGACCTCGACCGGGAGCAGAGATGACGAGCGCCTCGCCCTATGAGCAGTTGAAGGACGACCTCGGCTATCTCGGTCTCGACGCCGCGGCTGAGTGCTTTGCCACCTTGGCAGAAGAGGCGATGACGGCCGACTGGCCGCCGGTGGTCTACCTGGAGCGGGTCATCGCCGAACAGGCCAGAGCGACCCGCAACCGGCGCCTGTCGGCACGGCTGCGCTTTGCCCACTTCCCCGGGCGAAAGACGATCGAGGAGTTCGACTTCTCCTTCCAGCCCTCTGTCGGCAAGAAGCTCGTCATGGACCTCGCCACGCTGCGCTTTGTGACCGAGGGTCGCTCGATCCTCTTGCTCGGCCAACCCGGGTGCGGCAAGTCCCATCTCGCCACGGCGCTCGCCATCTTGGCCGTCGAGGCGGGATACCGCGGCTATTTCACCTCCGCCGACGACATGGTGCGCAACCTGGGCCACGCCCTCGTGGAGGGAACCTTCAACCACAAGCTCAAGAGCTACGTCGCCCCCTCGGTCCTCGTCATCGACGACGTCGGGCTCATCCCGATGGGAAGGGCCGAGGCAACGGCGTTCTTCCAGGTCGTGAACCGCCGCTATGAGATGGGGCATTCGACGATCGTCACGACCAACCGCGGGCTGCCCGAGTGGGGAGAGATCCTGGGCGATCCCGTCGTGGCCGCCGCCATACTCGACCGTTTGATGCACCGGGCGATCGTTTTCAACATCAAAGGGCCGTCGTGGCGCATGCGAGAGCACCAAGCGCTCACCGCCGGCGCCTCGACAACCTCTTCAAGGGACAAAGAAGGGAGGCGCCGCTAACCTCGAAGAACCGGCCAGGGACTCAACTGACCGCGAATTTCGATGATCGCCGATCGCGGAATCGCGTGATCACAAAACGCGACTTTCAGTGATCGCCAACAGTCTTACCGGACATGTGCGTTGAGCTGGCCATTCGTGGCACTAGCTGCTCATTCGGACTGCTCGCTGAACGGCCGGCCAAGCATTAGCAGCGACTGCGACGTCCCGGGCGGTCTCCCAACGCGGACTTGCGCTAGCTATCGACATACACCGGGAACCCCGACCGAGACGATCTCGCTGGATACCGTCCCCGTAACCGGGGCTGTCGCGTAGACGCGTCCGCTCCAGATCGCGAACGGGGACCAGGAGAAAAGCTGTCCGTCGGTGTGGAAAGCGGTCCCAGCGAGGTATGCACCTGAGGAGGGGTTGGCACAGCTGGTTCCGCTGAAGTTCGTGAGCCAGACCGCTGACCCGACGTTGGTCGGATAGATACCGCCCATCGCTTCGCCATCCATGGTCGGAATGGTTGCCATCGATCGACTGTCGCCTTGAGCAGGCGGTAGCGCTTTGAGGCCCGAAGATCGGAGCAGCTCGACGCCCCCGGCGTTCCCGGTTCGAAACCAGAACCACACGCCGCCCCGGACGGCGTCGACGCCAGCGGATGGAACCCCTGCGTCGAGATCGTCCTGGACCAGGACGCGGCCGGTCTCGGCGTCAAGTTCATCAACGATGCCCGCCGGAGAGGGCACGACATAGAGGAGATGACCCGTCGGATCGATCGAGATGTTCCGGATGACCCCGCCGAGATTCTCGCTCAGCATGAGGGCGCCGGTCGACGCGTTGACGAGGTACACGGAGCTGCCCGAACCGAGCCAGACGCCGTCGTGGCCAACCGTCGGTCCCTGAGGGGAGGCTAGGACCATGGAGGAGGTGGGGAAAGGCAGCGCCACGGACCCTCCGAGCGAGGTGCTCTGCCCTATGACAGGGCGAAGGAACCACGGGCCAATCGCGGCGCCGTTCGGAGTCTCGTTCGTCGGCAACAGGATCTCGATTGAGTTGCCGAGTCTGAAGAGCTGGCTCAACGACGACACCTTGTGGCCGAGCGTCAGGTGCCCCGTCGCAAGGTCAATGCGTGACACCCGCCCCCAAGGCGATGAGCTTCCGGGCGTGCCTGTGACAGTGATCGCAAAGGCGAAAGGCGTGCCGTCGAGTGCGACCGGAGTGTCCACGAGCGTGGTCTTGAACACTGCAGTTAGCGACCAAGGACATGATCCGGATACAGACGGTCGCGGCCGTGGTCCCGACGCGTCTCCGCGCGAAGCGCGCGAGTGACCACCCCGCCGATCGTTGCAACGATAAGGGCCGCGGTGCCGATCAGGAGGGCGATTCCGGCAAAGCCCAAGCGGCGCCGGCGCTCACGCCGTTTCGCCTCCTTGAACAGCGCCTCGGCGTCAGCCGGCTCTTGATCACAGATGGCTGGGCGGTCGTCGATCATTGCCATCGGGGCGCTCCTAGCTCGGCAAACTCTCCAGTATCGCGATGAGCTCCTCTCGCTGGTATCCGTGGCGGCGTCCGAACTCGAGGATCTCCTTCAGTCTGGTGACGACCGCACCGCGCTCGGGTGTCCCGGCGACGGTGATAGCCCTTCCCCGCCCCACCTCGAGAAGTCCTTCGTCACGTAGCACTCGCAAGGCTCGTAGCACCGTGTTGGTGTTGACACCGAGCACCGCCGCCAGATCCTTTGCCTGAGGGATCCGTTCGCCGGGCTTGGCTTCACCGTCTGCGATCGCCCTTCGGATCTCGGCGGCGACCTGCTCGTGCAGGTAGGTCGGGTCCGCTCGGTCGACTGAGCCGAGGGTCAGGCCCGTGTTGTGGTCACCTCCGGGCATCATCACATCCAACACTCATAACGCTAAGGATAGTAGCGTCTTCGGCGGAGATCAATCGGCCTGAAGCGAAACAACGGCGGAATCGAATCCCGACCCCTCTTGAGCCACTCCGGCTTCGTACGCACAGCGTCCAGTCGTGCACACGAGCGAGGTGGCCGGAGGGCCTCGGGGACAGGGTCCCACCCAACATTCACCCAACATTCGACTTCCGAACGCGTCTGCGGCAGTCCCCGAGCGTCTCGCTCGAATCATATATGACCTGCTCAGACGGCCCATCCGAGACAGGACGAGACACTTCAAGACGCCTTCGCACCGGTCCGGATGGACTCATAATCCCTTGGTCGCAGGTTCGATCCCTGCCGGGCCCACAGATGAAAAAATCGCAGTTCGGACCGTAATTCTTGGGCGGTATTAGCGATGCCAGCAACCCAACATTCGCCCAACAAAGCCCCGGAATCTCCGGAAGGCATGTGTGTAGCTCCGGTTCACGCTTGACACTGTGGCTCCGGTAGCTGCACGACACTCCTCGGCGCGGTTCCCGTACCTGGGCGACACTGGCTCCGGTACCTGCACGACACCTCCGCCCGCCTGAGCATCCACCAGTTCGCCGGCTCCACCTCCGTGCTCGTGGAGCTTGGCGTCGTGGAATGCCTTGGCCCTTTCCGACGGTTGGACGCCAGCAGACGCTGCGGGACGCTCCGGCACACACAGGAGCCAACTCATAAACCCTTGGTTGCAGGTTCGATCCCTGCCGGGCCCACTAAAGGCGTGTATTGCCACGCCTGATCTGGATCATTTCGATAATGCCTGATCTGGAACACAGCAACGGCTGATCCGTGACGCTGTAACGGCTGACGCTTTGACACCTCAGCCCAACCGTCCTCCCCTTGCCAAGTGGGAGGAGGTGGCCTGAGTGCTCAAGGAGCTCAGCAAAGTGGAACAACGCTATGACGCCGTCGTCGCGGTCATCCGAGATGGTCTGACTGTGAGCGAAGCGGCAGAGAAGTACGGGGTCAGCCGCGAGAGCCTGTACCGGTGGATGTCGCGCTACGGGGCCGGTGGCCTCGAGGCGCTCGCCGACCGGTCGCACCGTCCGAAACACGTCCCACACCAGATGGCGGCGGGGCTCGAGGCCCGCGTCCTGGAGCTTCGTCGCCAACACCCCGGCTGGGGCCCCATCACGCTCCAGCACCGCCTCGCCAGAGGGCGCCGAGCCGCCCCCGTCCCACATGGCGATCTACAGGGCGCTCGTGCGCCACGGACTGATCGAACCGGGGGCTCGCCGCGAGCGCCTGCCCAACTACAAGCGATGGGAGAGAGGGCGAGCGATGGAGCTGTGGCAAATGGACATCGTCGGGGGCGTGCTGATCGCCGACGGGACCGAGTGCAAGGTGCTGACTGGAATCGACGACCATTCCCGTTACTGCGTGTGCTCGGGGATCATGGTGCGGGCCACAGCCCGTCCGGTCTGCGGGTTCTTCGCTCAAGCGCTCGAGCGGTACGGAATCCCCGAGGAGGTCCTCACTGACAACGGCAAGGTCTTCACCAGCCGCTTCGGGCGCAACGACGCCGAAGTGCTCTTCGACAAGATCTGCCGCGAGAACGGCATTAGCCACCGGCTCACCGCACCTCGGTCGCCGACCACAACGGGCAAGATCGAGCGCTTCCACCGGACACTTCGCACCGAGTTCCTCACCGGCCGGCTCTTTACGTCCCTCCAGTCCGCCCAGGCGGAGCTCGACGCCTGGGTCCTCGAGTACAACACCGAGCGCCCACACCAGGCCTTAAAGATGGCGACGCCCCTCGAGCGCTTCCAAAGACAGGCCGAGGTGTATCCACCCGGGCTCGCCCTCGACCTTCGGGCACTTCATCAGGACCGTTCAGGCGACGATTGGATCAGCCGGACCGTCTCTGTCAACGGGACCACCTGTGTGTCCAACCAGGTGGTCTCCGTTGGCAAACACCGCGGGGGCTCCACCATCGACATCCACGTCACCGAGCAGCTGCTAGAAGCCTGGGACGGGATGGAACTATTGAAGACCGTTCTAAGGACCTCAAAGGGGGTGGTGCGCAAGAAGCGAGCGGAGGTTCACCAATCGCAGTAGAACATTCAAAAGAGGTGTCACTGATCAGGCGTTACTGATCTGTCACGTCTCAGCCGTTGCTGCACAGGCGCACCGATTGATCCGCACTACGCCGGATTCAGTTTGGTCGCGCACGAGCAACGCTCACGCCGGAACGGCCCGGACGCGTACAGACATGAGCCCCGTGGCAAAGCCTCCTAAGGCGTGGAACGACGAGCCGGTCACTTAATCTGCCTCACCAAGGTCTCGGACGAGGGCGTTGGAGAAGAGGAGCGGCTTCGATTTGCCGTACGGCTCGCTTCGGTCGAAAAGCTTCTCGTCGACTCCCTATCGCCCTCGCGTCCTCCGGTTCGCCCGAGTTGTCGCCCGCAAGCGCAACCGGGTTAACTGGGCAGAGGTCGTCCGGCTCGCGGACCACGCGTCCCACGGTCGGACAAGCCTTGGGCGCTTCGTGGCTCTACTGCATCTGTTCAGTCACGATGTCACCGAACACGTCGCAAAGCAGTCAATGGCGAGGCCAAGTGAAGCAGCGTTGTCCCTCGGAGACCGAAAGTCACGTGGCGCCTGCGGTGAGCGGATGCCGGAATGGAACCTTGGCGAGAACCTGGATCCTGCCGCGATCGCGGAAGAGGTTCTCCGCTGACAGTCCCCGCCGTCTACGTCCGCCAGTACGCAGCCATCCAGAGCATTGGCCTGGGCGTTGCAGACCAGGAGATCGTGTTCCACCAGGCGCTCGAACTACTGAATCAGAGCGGATTAGTTGGAACCCAGCCCCGAGCGCGACCTTCGGTCCTTTGCTCTTCAACGGCAGCACCACCAGCGTGAAGGAAATCTTCGTCTTGAACGTGAGCGGCAGCGATCCGCTGCATGATCAACCTGAGGTGCGACAGACAATCCTGCAGCTCACCCGGTCAATCATTTACGGGAGGTAGTGTGGCACCTCAAGAAGCCATGACAGGCGAGACGTATTTAGAATCCCGCCGCGCAACAAAGATGCGCCGAGACTTGAGCTGGGTAGGTGCTTTTTTCCTGGCGGCGGGCGTTCCCGCCCTGGTCTTGTTTTCGATGGGGGGCATCTCAGCCCTAACCGGTCCAGTCGCTGTTCTCGTATGGACGATCTCGGTGCTCATTGGCTTTATCGATGCCTTTGTCTACGCGGAGATGGCCGGCCTTCACCCCAAGAAGGCGGGCGGCGTCGCAGTGCATGGAGCGACCGCCTGGATCAGGTACTCGGAGTTAGTGGCACCGGTTTCGTTGTGGTGCAACTTCCTGGCCTGGACACCAGTGCTAGCCATCGGCGGCGGACTCGGAGCCGGTTACCTGCTCTCGATCTTCTATGGCCCTAGGGCACGCATCAACACGTGGCAGATAACGTTAGTGAGACTAGGCTTTCTTAAGTCGGGCTTGTCGCTACGAATCGACGCGACGTTTATCATTGGTGCTGCGATCGTCTTATTAGTGTGGATCGTTCAGCATCATGGGATCTTGGGCACCGCGCGTGTTCAAACCATCCTGACAGTTGCAACCCTCACGCCACTGCTGGTCGTGACGCTGATCCCGCTCATCAGCGGCGATGTGATGGCCAAGAACTTCTCACCCTTCGTACCCATTAACGGTCACTGGGATGTGACTGGCTGGACCCTCTTTCTGGGAGCACTTTTCATTGCCGGCTGGTCAACCTATGGATTCGAGACGACCGTCTGCTACATGAGTGAGTTCAAGGATCCCGGCCGAGATATGGTGCGGGCCATCTTGTGGTCTGGTGGATTCTGCATCTTGGCTTATTTCCTCGTGCCCTTCGTTTTTCAGGGAGTGCTGGGTACGAAGACGATGCTTGGCCCCGGCATTAACTCGGGGGCCGGAGTTGGCAGTGCACTGGCGGGCATGCTCCACGGCGGCGCCTTCGTGACCAAGCTTTTCGTGGTCTTACTCGTTTTCACCCTCATTCTCGCCATCATGACGGCCATGTCAGGTTCGTCTCGTACTCTGTTTCAAGGCGCCCAAGACGGTTGGCTGCCCAAGTACCTTTCGCATCTCAACAAGAACAAGGTGCCGACTTACGCGATGTGGACGAACCTCATCGTCAACCTGATCCTGCTGCTCATGTCGAACTACATTTTTGTGCTCGCGGTCGCCAATTGTAACTACATGATCTTCAACTTCCTAAACCTGAACGCCGGCTGGATCCATCGTGTCGATAACGCCGAGGTTCCGCGGCCGTATAAGGCCCCCAAGCCCATATTCATTGCGGGCGTATGCATGGCTTACGTGAACGTGTTCCTGCTGGGAGCAGGAGCCAACGTCTGGGGTAAGGGCACGCTTTACGCAGGTTGGATTTCAGCACTCATTGCAGTGCCAGTGTTCCTGTACCGGCACCACGTCACTGATAAGGGGCAGTTCCCGCAAGACATGTTCTCCGACCTGATCCCCGAAGGCAAGACTGAGTTGGGGCCAACCAAGGCCGGTGTGCTCCCCTTTGTCGCTCTCGCTGGGGGCCTGGTCTCGATGTCGCTCGGATACCTCATATTTTGGGTCTGGAAGTAGCGGTTCGTGACACGAGCGACCGTGTGCTGGGCAATGTGAGTCAGGCGAACGCTCACATGTTCCATCCTTTGCAGGATGGCAAATCATGCGGCTCACGCACCGAGAAGTACGGTCTCGACGCGAGCGATCGTCTCTGATGGGCATTCTCGCTCCTGACCTACAGCTTCGGCACCTCCCCGTACAACTCCACGACCAGCCACAGCACCGCCGTCGCCTGGCGTGTTCTGCTCATGGAGCACGAGAGCGCGTTGCTGGACCCGCGACAGGCCTGTCGCGCCTCGACGATGTCGAGGTGGCCCACTTCGGGAACGCGGATCACTTGGGACTCGGCCGTGAGCTGGACGAGGCGTCTTCCCCGCTTACGGCGCCAGTGGTCGGTCGAGAGATTGTGAGGTGCGCGGCACGCCCAGCCCTGAGGATCCTCGTAGCGACTGATCCGATCCCATTCCCGGCAGGCTCGAAAGAGCACCTCTTGGAGGTGGTCGCGAGCATCTTCGACATGGCCAGTGAACAGGAGGGCCTGGCTCACCAACGAGCGTTTAGCGACATCGAAGAACTCCTCATAGCCGCCTACACCGCTCGAATCGGCCAAAGCGCCCTCCCCCCTCACGGCACTTCACACCTATCAACACCTATGAGCCGCCCGACGCGCTGCACGGCGACGGAAAACTTCTTAGGAGAAGGTCTTGATCGTCCCCTCCGCGATGCCCGACAGAAAAAGAGCGTGGACAGCGTTTGCTCGCCGCCACCGTCTGAGAGCGGTGTCTGGTCGGCTATCAGGTCACCTCGAAGCCAAGGTGCATCCGCAACCGGTTCTTGCCGTAAACCGCGTCACGAGGCGGTAGCGACCGCGGCAGAATGTCCGCCCTGATCTTCACTGCGTAAAAACGAGGTCCCGAGGCAGCCTCTCGGATCGAGAAGGCCATCTCTTCCACCTGCGCTTGGTCCACGATCGTCCGGACATCAGCAAAGCCGACGGCGCGGGCCACCGAGGCGATGTCAAGACCGAAGCCGGTGTGGCTGCGCTGCATGCCGGTTTCGCCGTAATGCCCATTGTCGAGCACGACGATCACGAGATTTGGGGGTGCGGCAATTGCCACGGTCGCTAGACCGCCCAGGCCCATCAATTGTTCGCCGTCGCCTGTGACGACTACAACAGTTCGATCAACCTGGGCCTGCGCCAAGCCGAGGCCGACGAGCGAAGCTGCACCCATCGCTCCCCAGAGGTAGTAGTTGCCCTCATGGTCGCCAGCCGCATACACGTCGTAGCTGGGCGACCCTAGGCCGGAAACTACGAGCATTCCTCCGTCGCGGTCTTGCAGTAGCCGGGCAACGACAGACCGGCGATCCAGGGCCCCGGCGTGCTCGATCACCATTCCTTTGCCCCCAAAAGGCGCTGGGAAATGATGACCGCAACCTGTTGGTCGGCGTCGAAAGCGAGCCTGACCGCCGAAGCGACCGTCGCGAGCAACTCCTGTGGCGTATTCGACCTCATGGTCGTAACGCCAATGGCAGCCAGTGCGGGTTCGGTCGCGAGTCCCATCGGGACCTGCCACGAATTGAACTCCGCCCACTCGCCGCGCATCGTGACAAGCATTAGCAAAGGAAAATGCCCGACTTTCGCGAGTGACAGCATGTTGATGCAGTTTCCGACACCACTCGATTGCATCAAGAGCACGCTGCGTTGGCCACCCAGCCAGGCGCCGGCTGCGATGGCGACGCCCTCCTCCTCCGTCGTCAGCACGTTGGCGACAACCGCCGGATCCTGGAGAAACAGCTCGATCAGCCTCGCGTGGCCGGCGTCGGGAACGTAGGACACTTGAGCAACCTTCTGCTTTTTGAGCAGAAGGTACAAGTCATATGGCCAATCAAGAGCTCCCGTCTTGTCCCTTAGGCTGTCGATGTCGGCTCCAATTCCTCCGCACCCGTCTCCGTCGGTGTCCCGCGCAGAAGACTACCCAACCGGGATACAGCGGAATGACCTTCACTTGGAAGCCCGCGTCTCAAAGTGGCGCCCGCTCTCTCCGCCTCCCAGCGACCACGCCTGTCCGCAAGAGCTCTTGACATTCGGCCGATTAGTGGCTGACACCGCGCCGGACCCGTTAGCCCGACTGCATCAGGAGGAGCGGGGAGCCTCCCCACGACCTCGGGTCCCGGTTGCCGGCGAACGCGGCCGCAGCTGACTCGTTACGCTAACGGTCGGGCTCCAGCGTCGCCGAAAGCGTCGCGCGGCAAGGGTCGTCAACAGTTTGCGGCCGATCTGCGGCGACTGTCGAGAAGCGAGCGGAAACTCGCGACGCTCGAAGACGGTGATGGTCATGCCGGTGAAGGCCGTCGCGCTGGCTCTGCGCGGAGCGTTGACGAGCAGCGGCGTCTCCCCAAAAGAGCCACCTGAAGCGAGGTCGCCACCTCTTTGCCGTGGCACACACACACCGCGCCGTACCGGCGCGGATCAGAAAGAACTCCGATCCCTTCTCGCCTTCGACTGTCAAGGCTCAGCCGGACTTGACCTCGAACTGGATTCCGAGCGTCGACATCGCGCTCAAGTCGCGGCGTGAGCAAACAAGGAAAATCGCAACCTTCGACAGGTGGTTCAGCACCACAGCTCGAACGCCACGGGCCGTCGCTGCCACCTTATCCCGCTCGACGTTGGGTCGGGTTGGGCATCAGCCATCGGCCTCGATCGTCTCGTAGAACCGATTGCGCCTCTCGTTCTTTGAATGCGCGGTGGCAGACAAGTTCCGGGTGACCCGCCAGGGCAGGTGCGTCTGCGGGTTCGATGCCTGCCGGGCCGACCCGGGTGTGTCTGCGGGACTGGCAAAGGCTAAACGGGGCGAAGTAGTAGGGCACGACCAATCCACGCCCCTGGCCTGTCACCCCGGTCAAGATCCTGAACTGCGAGCTCGACATTTGATAGACAGACGTCGTTGTCCCTAGACGATCCGTCCCTTTTCGCGCCGACGCCTTAGTCGCCCACATGACCTACCAGGTCAGGGCCGTTTTTGCACACGGGTGCATCGACGAGGTTCTAAGTGAGGCCGCATGGCGCGCTATGCAGTCCAGACCAACTGGGGGATAATCCATGTGGGGGGCACGGCTCCCAGCTTTCCCCTCGCAAGGCGCAAGGGGTCGTGCGCCCTCGCTCAATGCTTCACAGGCGAGCTGGGCACAGTCAGTCTTGGCTGGGCGTCCTGGAAGCAACAGCGGGGGTGACGGCGCGCTTGGCCTCGGCCATCTGCGCCCTAGCAGCACGGCCATTCCGGCGCTCTCAGCCTTGTCATAGGCGGCACCTCATGGCCGCCAGTCGCGACGGCGTGCAACAGTTCTTGCTTCGACGCGAACTGCCGCTTCGAATGAAGGCGACCTCATGTCGTTGCATGCCTACTCGAAATGGCGGGCCAAGTCAGGTCCGGAGCAGAACGACTTCCAAAGGATCATCCTCGAGAAGGAGCCCCTGTCCCGTCGTCCCCTCGGGGGCCATCGGCTGGGTCTTCTTGCCCCCCTTGCAACAAGGCGACGTCGTTCGCAATCCGCGGCCTGCAGGGTGGACACAGGACTCAGGTGGGGACCGAGCCGACTCGCTTGATCCAATTCGGCTATTTGCCGACGACCTCCAAGCCCTTCAAAGCTGCCCGGGCGACAAGAGCTGTTGCAGAGCGGTGGTTGAAGGCGACCAGACGGTACCTGGGAGCGACTTCCATTCCCCAGCGATCGTGCCAGCTTGCCCATTGCCCGCAGTCGATCCTGTTTATGGTCGGATCCTCGCATGACTTGGAGATAAGGTCCGCCAGGAGAATGTTCCCGGCACTCAAATGCCGCAGCTCCTCGTCGTATGCGATCTTCATCAGGAACAAGGTGTCCTGCACTTGGACTGAGAGCTGGCAGGCTGCAAGGCAATCGTCGATCAATAAGGATCGGACCTTCACGCGGCCTGCCCGAGCTGCGCTCACAAAAAAGCGCCTCATGAATTCAGCCGTTTCCGGCCGATTCACAAAGGCTCCGACATCGCGCTTCCATCCCTTGCCCTCGAGCGCCACGAACTGTTGGAATGCGAAAGCGACCTCGCTCGGTGTCCGTGCTTCCACGACAACGCTTCGGCGTCTTTCCCGTTCCATGCGTTTTCGGCTCGCGGTCAACCCGTGCTTCAGGTTTTTCGAGGCCTCGGCCCAGAACTGGACGCTTGGCTTCGCGGTCTCGAGGAAGGGACTCCCACCGTCGGGTGCGAGGATTCCGAAGTTCGGGGCCGCCACCCACAGCGAGCTCTCACGCAGCTCTCGCAGCAAGAGGACGTCCCACTTTGAGCCGCTCCGGCGGTAGCCGCGGAGCAGTGAGTCGACTATGGCTCGGGCATCGGCCTTCGGGTTCGCAATGGCGAGTGCTCCCGCACCTAGGTCGCGACCGTGAACTCCATCCAAGGTCTGTCGCACGCCGCTCAGGATTCGTATGCCCTTGCCCAAGACGTTCATTCTCCTGGGGAGGAGAGCAGCTGCCGCTACGGGTCCATCGTCGTCTGTGACGACCAACCAGCAGATCCCTTCTGGGTCCAGGTTCTCAACCCACTCCGGTAACTGCGTGTAGAGATGCGCGTGAGGCGCGAGCGCCTCCCAATGCTCACGGACGGACTCGAACCCGCCGCTGCCGTGAAAGACGGCGGTCTCGTACCTGCCGCGAGGTCTCACAGCTTCGTCGGCCAACGCTTTGGCGCTCGACCGGTCAACTCTTGGCGGTGCTGCGATCCCGCCTGAGTGATTCTCGTGCGCCTGGTTCTTATGGACGCCCTCGTGGGAGATCACGATCCGGTCACTGTCTCGAGCGGTCGGACAGGACCGGAGTCCCGACAAACTTCTCTCATCGGACACTTATCGGCAGATGTCCTATCGCTCTTGACCCCAGGCACAGAGCCGGTCGCCATTGGCGAAGGTTGCAGAGGTTCCCGCTACGGTCCGAGTCTTTGCTGCAAGCCATCCGATAGTTGCGGAGTTCCTGCACAGGGCAAGAAACAACGCCCCAAAATGCGGCGGGTCAAAGGCGACCCCAGCGCCAAGCTCTCTACCAAGGGGTCGTGGTCACGAGCTAGGCGAACACGAGTCGAAGACCTGCGGGTCACTGGGACTGGGCCGAGGCAAGGTGCTGAATGCCTTTCGGTCTCGTCCCCGGTGCCAACTCCGCGAAACCGTCGCCTCCCGGACTCGTCCGACGTCTCTTCTGGACCGTCCGTAAGAGGGTGACCTTATGGGTCGGGGAGCAAATGCTCCGCGCAGCGCGTAACGCCGCCTCGCGCTGTCTCGTACCCGGCACAGCGAGCGTGACCTCACCGGTCGCTCCTCGGCATTTGGCGAGAAAGCTCCCGCGTCGCCGGAACCTCCAAGTTGCACACCGCTGGGACCCCGCCTCGTGCCAGCTGCGATACTCCTCACGTGACCCGCAAGGTTCGAAGGATCGAGCGAATGGAGTTCGGCATCGACGAGGTCACCCAGGTCGTCGCATACATGGCGCGCCTTGCCAGCGCCAAAGATGGGTGGATCAACCTCATACCCGGGATCACCAACGACGACGAGATGACCACCTCGCTCGGGTTCCTCACCTTGGCCGGCGGCGGCGGCATCGGCTTCACCATGTGCACCTGGGTCCCCGGAAGCCTCAACCGCCGAGGGCTCGTTCAGCCGAGGCTCGGCATCACGCACGTCACGAGACGTCGCGCCGTCGCCGAGCTCTATTCGCTGGGCGTTCCGGTTCCCGAGAGCTGGCTCGTCGAACAGGACCACCCCCGTCGAGGATTGGTCTTGCGTATGCCTTCCGAGGAATCTCATGAGCATGTGCTGGCGTGGGCATTGCGGGCAGTGGGTGCTCTAAGCACTCCCAGCCCCGCCAGGCGATGGCGGGCCGACATCTATCTCCCGGTCACGTCGTGACGCTCGACCAACAGTCGATATCGGCTGTTAGCGATCACCGCAACCGCTGAGCAGCGGTCTGGTCCCCCCAATGCGCACTGACCACCCGCCGAACAGCCAACCTACCCCTCTTGCCCGTTGCGAAGGAGCTCTCAGTCTCTTCCCACACCGGGTCGAATCGGCTTTTCAGCAATGATCTCTTGAGCGGTCGCAACGAGCTCGCGCGACAGTGGTACTGGTCATAGCGATCGAAGGCCCTCGGCACGAACCACGCGCGGGTCGTTCCGCATCGACGCGATCGGTTTGACTGCCACTGAGCAGCGCCGGTTCAACTCCTCCAGTTGTCTGTCACCGGACTCGTCGTGATGCTCGCAAAACCGTCGGCGACGGTGACGCCCTTCAGCGCCGGCATCGAAAAGTACGAGCCTTCGCACGCCGCAGGTGCCGAAGGCGTCATGGTGGCTGCGTCGATGAACACCACCGTCAGCGGGTCCTCTGCGTGCCCTTTCGGTGCCACGGTAAGCGGCTTCGTAAGGGTATGCGTCCTGCTCGTCCCCGAGGAATAGCTCCAGATGACGTCGCTCGGAGTTGCAGCCCCGCAACCGGGCCGAAGTGTCGTGAAGGCGCTAGTCGTGTACCCGCTCGCATAAGTCGTGTCGCTCGGCAAGCTCACGGCCGTGATGGTCACGGCGAAAGGGTTCGGGTTGGAGATGGTGACGCGAACGTTGACGTCGGCGCCCGGATACAACAACTTGGCGGCCTGCGGGAAAGCAACGGAGGTGATCGTCAGATCCGACGGACGTGTCCGCTGGACAGCTGCTCCCGAGCTGTCGGCGAGCTCGACGACCCGCGCGGTGGCGGCGTAGGCGCCCGAACCTGTCAGCAGTGCTTCAACGGCCAGTACGACCGCGGCGGCGGTGCCGGCCACGATTCCGAACGCCCTAGCCGCCATCCGACCCTCCTCGCAGAAGGGATCCTGCCGTGTGCTTTTATCGGCTCACCTGGACCCTCGGCGCATAGACGATCCGTCACTTATCGCTGGACGATGCGTCCATTGCTCCCCGCCCGACGCGCTAGGGACCGAAGGCATCTGTAGCTTCCTGATGACAGCGAAACGGGACGGGGCTGGGTTGCTGCGCCTCGTGGAACGGAGAGCGCATGACTTTGGTCGGCGATACATTGGCTCTAAAAGGGGGGGAGTTGGGGTGAGCTCGAAAGAGTTCTCAGCGTCAGCGCTACCCGCGGGTGTGCTGGACGTCCTCGCGCACAACCCTCTGCCGGCCCTTATCGTGGAGGTCGCCACCGAGACGATCGTGGTGGCGAGTCCGCCCGCGGAGGAGCTGTTCTCCCCCGAGGGCACCGAGCTCGTCGGTCGCAAACTTGAGTCGCTTTTCTCTGACTTGCCGCCTAGCAACCTTGACTTGCTCGTAACGGGCAGGCTCACCGGCTATGAGACCGTCCGGGTGGTTCGCACGCGCGACGGATCGTATGTCCCGTTCGAGACTTGGGTGAGGACGCTCGAAGAGGAGGTCCCACCTCGGCACGCCCTTTTCGTCTTCACGACAGACGTCAGGCCGGCCCAAAGTCTCGGTGCCGCGCTGTCAGAGGAGTTCAACGCCCTCATTGGCACGACCGACGCCAGCCTGAGGATCGACCGCGTACGCAGCAACCTCGACGCGATCTCGGGCGGCGAGCCGGAGGGGCTCGTCGGCCGGACCATCTTTGAGATCATCCACCCCGACGACCTGGCCGGACTCATGTGGGCGCTCGCACAGTCGACTGCCACCGGCAAGGGCGTGGCTCTGCACGTTCACATAAGTCGGGAGACTGAAAAGGCACAGCTGTGTCAAATGCTGCTCCTGCCGACCGCTCCCCCGCCCAGCTTCGCCTTCGCACTCGTGGCGTCTGAGCGGTCCGAGGCCTCGTCGGACACCCATGTGGAGATGTTCCTGGCCGAAGCTCGAGCGACCGACGTCTTCGGAGCTTCGCGCCGCCTTGCCGGCCTCAGCGAGGCCGAGCTGCCCGGCCTTTCCGAGTTGTCGTCACGCGAGCTCGAGGTGCTCACAAGGCTGCTGGCCGGACACCGGGTGCCGGCCATCGCAGGGGCGCTTTTCATCTCCCAGAGCACAGTTCGCAACCATCTCTCGTCGGTATTCAAAAAGCTTGGTGTCGAGTCTCAACAAGAGCTCATCGACCTGCTCTTGGCGCGTATGGACACAACGTCTAGCGATAAATGACGGTCCGTCTATCGGTTGACGGACGGGACGTGCCGATAATCGCTTAACTGGCTTTTCGAGGTTCGCTGGAAGGGCGCTCGCGTGATTGACCGAACCGGGCTCGAGGAGGCGATTAGGCGGGCGGGTGATCCCCTAGTACTCATGCAACGCGTTGCCGATGAGGCTGTTGCCCTCATCGAGGGTGCCGATGGCGTTCTTGTATGGTTCGCTCGCGAGCCGTCGTGGCTCACCATCGAGTGTGCAGCGGGTTCCGTCGCCGGACTGGTCGGCAGCCGAATTCCCTTGCAGGGAAGTCTCGCCGGCCTGGCCTTCCAGACGGGGGAGACGCTCCACTGCGAACAGGCGTCCGCCGACCCTCGTGTCGAGTCTGTATTCCGTAGCGCCGCAGGGGTCGAGTCATTGGTTTGCGTGCCACTTTGGCGCCGCACACAGACCGTCGGGGTTCTCTGCGTTTCCTCCTCCCGTCCGCGAATCTTCAACGACCGTGATGTCGAGACACTTACCAGTCTTGCTGAGTTCATAAGTGTCGCGATTGCGGTCGCCTTCGACCTTTCAGAAGCCGTCAATGCGTTGCTGGAGCGCGTCTCTCGGGACTCGCCCGGCGCAGCCATGTGCCACGGGGATGGGCCTGCCGCCGAGGAGCGGTTCGTGGCCAATGTCTTGAACCCGGGAGCGGCAATGAGGATGGAGAGCCGAAGCCGAATCGAAACCCTGCTCGAAGGGCGCGGACTTTGGCACGTCTTCCAGCCGGTGTTCGACATCACAAACGGAGACTGCTTCGCGGTCGAGGCGCTGGCGCGTTTCCCTTCGCCTCCCAAGCGCGCCCCAGACGTCTGGTTCGCCGAAGCCCACGCCATGGGCGTCGGCATCGAGCTCGAGGTCGCCTCGGTGAAAAAGGCCCTGAGCTCGCTGCCACTTCTGGCTGACGACATCACCCTGTGCGTGAACGCGGGCCCTGAGGCGATGATCTGTGACGAGGTGCGCCAGCTTCTCGCCAGCTGCGACTCGAGGCGTGTCGTGATGGAGTTGACCGAGGAGGCCAAGGTCGACGATTACGCCCGGCTCTCGAACGCGCTCGACCAGCTCTGCTTGCTCGGCGTACGCCTGGCCATCGACGACACGGGTGCCGGTTTCGCCAGTTTCGCCCACATCCTCAAGCTCGCCCCGGACATCATCAAGCTCGACCGCGAACTCACCTCCGGCATAGACCACGACCCGGTGCGCGCCGCGCTTGCGACGGCACTCGTGAGTTTCGCCTCCCAGCTCGGCGCCGAGATCATCGCCGAGGGCATCGAATCAGCGGCGGAGTTGGAAGTCCTCCGCAACCTGGGAATTCGATTTGGGCAGGGATACTTCCTCTGCCGGCCGACCTCGATCGACTCGATTCCGAGCAGCATTCCGAGACAAGTTTGGTCGACCGTCGCCGAACGGGCATCGTGATGCTTGTCACCCCGGCAGGCCAGTCAGCTCGTCCGGACGACGTCTGGGCCCAGGACCTGCATGTCTCGGTGCTCAACGAACGCCGGACGACCAGGACGCGGGTCAGTCGCCCTCAGACGACCGTCGTAGCCTGCCTGCTGGTGGCGGCTGGCGGCATCGCCACATTCGATCTCTATCTGCTCGCCACGTCGGGATTGCACTGACAAGCCCGGATCTGCGGGCCGGACGATCAGCTCATCAAGGCGACGACCGCTTCGGGCAGCAGAGGGCGGGCGAACAAGAAGCCCTGGCCCTGGTCGCAGTCCAGCTCGGCAAGCGTGTCGAGCTGGTTGCTCGTCTCGATCCCTTCACCGACGACGCGCATGCCGAGAGCGTGTGACATCGCCGTCACCGCGGCCACGATCTCGCGGTCGCGAGGACTCCGGCTGATCTGAGCCACGAAGCTGCGATCGATCTTCAAGATGTCGACCTTCAGCCGCTGCAGGTGGGCAAGGGTCGAGTAGCCAGTTCCAAAGTCGTCGAGGGCGAGACGGACACCGAGGTTGGTCAGAGCCGACAGGGTGTCTTGCACGTCACCGAACTCGCCGACGAGTGCAGTCTCAGTTATCTCCAGGCACAGCTGTCCCGGCCGCATGCCTCGTCGAGCAATGACCTCGGCGACCCGGTGGGCGAATTCGGGGTTCGACAGCTCGCCGCCGGACACGTTGACCGCCATGGTGAAGTCGCCGGGCCAGTCCGGAAGCGACGTCCACTCGGCCAACTGGCGGCAGGCCTCGTCCAAGACGAAGGAGTCGATGCGGGCGATGAGCCCGTGCTGTTCGGCGAAGGGGATGAAGTCGTCAGGTGGCACGACCCCGCGTTCAGGATGGCGCCAGCGCACCAGCGCCTCGACACCCATCAGTGTTCGGTCCTCCAGAGCAAACAGGGGCTGGTAGAGCAGGAAGAGCTCCCTGTGTTCGATGGCACGGCTGAGCTCCGCCAGAAGGAAGTCCTTGCCGGTGCGCAAGTGCTGACCGGAGTCGTAGACCCGATAGCGGTTCCGCCCCGACTCTTTGGCTTCGTACATCATCTCGTCGGCTTCGTGAATGACTTGCTCGGGCTCGGCGAGAGGATCGCGGACGACGACGACGCCGATGCTGCAGGTGACGGTGAGATCGAGTCCCTCCTCGAGGTACGGGGCGCGGATCCCGCGCACGATCCTGTCGGCAATGAGACTCACGTTGTCGTCTTCGCGCAGCGACCCACAGAGCACCACGAACTCGTCGCCCCCGAGACGGGCAACCGTGTCGACGTGCCGGGCGAGGCGGGTGAGCCGGCGGCCGACCTCTGTGAGAACCTGATCACCGGCTGCGTGCCCGAAAGAGTCGTTGATCGCTTTGAAGTGGTCGACATCAACGTAAAGGACAGCGAGCCGTCCCGGGTGCCGTTCCATGGCGACGAGGGCCTGCGACAAACGGTCCATCAAGGCGACCCGGTTGGCGAGTCCAGTCACGGGGTCATGCAGGACTTGGTAAGCCAGGGCACTCTCCGCCTTGATCTGAGCCGTGACATCGCGAGAGATCCCAAAAGTGCCTATTACGCTGCCCTTTTCGTCGCGAAGGGGCATCTTGCTGGTCGATACCCAGTTGGGCGGTCCGTCGCGAAACGTCTCCCGTTCCAACTTGCCCACGATCGGCTCACCGGTCCTCATGATCTCCTGTTCGTCCGCAAAGGCGGCATCGGCGTGCTCCTTGCTGAAGAAGTCAAAGTCCGTCCTACCGATCACCTCCTCCACGCGACGGCCGGGAGCGATGGCGGCGAGCCACCCCGCGCTGACCAGGAGGAACCGGCTGTCACGGTCCTTGAAGTACACGCGCTCCTCGGTGCTTGCCAGAAGGTTGCGCATGCAAGTCTGCTCGATTTCGCGCAGCGACCCTTGGGGTGGCGACTGGGGATCTAGCTCGATTTGGACCATCGCAACTCCTGATCGGGTTCGGATGAGTGAGTATCGACCGATTTCTGGAAAATGCTTAGCGACTAACACCGCCGCACCCACCCGAGGGTGCTGGCCGAGCGTGTCGCGAGCGCCTGGCCTGGGGAGACAGACCGCTCTCCGGGGCGACATAGGCTCCGTGGCGATGGCTGAGGTCCTGTTCGTGGGCGTCACGACTGGCTCCTCGCTGATCCACCGGGTCATGCCACTTTGGCAGGCGGCCCTTGGTTCGCCCTGTACGGTTCGCGGTGTCGATATCCCTCCTGACGCTGACGAGGGCGTCTATGTCAGATTCTTCGCCGGAGTGTCTGAGAACAAGTGCGCCGCCGGGGTCATCATCACCTCCCACAAGGTGAGGATGTTCCGAGCCTGCCAGACTCTTTTCAAAGACCTCGACCCGCTCGCGCTCGCCTGCCAAGAGGTAAACGCCATCCGGCGCACCGAGGAAGGGCTCCTCGGCTGGGCTCGCGATCCAGTTTCGGTGGGACGCGTTACCGACCGGATCTGGCCGGAGTCTGAGGGACAGGTCATCTGCCTTGGGGCCGGCGGCACAGCACTGGCACTGGCCCATCACTTGTTCGCCACCCGCGCACCTGTGCCCTTCATCTGCGCAGATGTGCATCACGAGGCGGTCCAACAGCTGGTCCATTTGACGCCGTACCCGGTCGTCGGCCATGTCGGTGAAGGTCCCTGGGACGAGCTCGTCAATTCTGCCCCGGCCGGGTCACTGATCGTGAATGCGACCGGGATGGGAAAGGACCGTCCCGGCTCGCCAATCACAAACGGAGCGACCTTCCCGGCGCGCGCCGTTGTCTGGGAGCTCAATTACCGAGGTGACCTCCAGTTCCTTGTCCAGGCTCACCTCCAGGCTGGCCAATCGCAGCTCCAAGTCCACGACGGCTGGCAATTGTTCTGTCACGGGTGGGCGGCCGGTCTCACCGTGGTGCTCGACCTGCCCGACGATGACGACCTTGGTGACAGATTCGGGGCGGTGACGCGGTCTCTAAGACCCACTCGTGCCGGCACGACGTAGCCGGTCCAGGCCGCGCCGTCAAAACTCCGTAGCCTGCCAAGTGCGCCCGGGCCGGGCTACCAACCTGCAGAGGTACCCGAGCCGGACATGGAGCCACCTTTGTGACCACAGGCGGGCACCGCCACCCGGTTCCACGGACCGATCAGAACGACACCAATGCGAGCGAGGCCCGAGGATCTTTCGTCGAGACGACCTCTTTGCCGAGCGGCGCAATGGCCACTTTGGCGAGCTTGAAGTTCCCGAGCCCGAGCGGGATCCCGATGATAGTTAGGCAAAGAACGACCCCAAGAAGCATATGGGCAATGGCCATCCACACTCCGACGAGGAGGAACCAGAGAACATTGCCGAGAGTCAACGCAGCTCCGGCGTCTGGTCGTCGGACCATCGTTCTGCCAAAGGGCCACAGCACGTAAGCGGCGAGACGAAATGACGCCACCCCGAAAGGAATGGTGACGATGAGCAGAAACATGACCAGACCTGCTACTGCGTAGCCCACTGCCAGCCAGAAACCCGAGAGCACGAGCCAAACCATGTTGAGGAGGACGCGCACTCGCTCAGTCTGCCAAAGCCGTGGCAATTCGGTCTCACCCCCAGGTGCCGAGTTCATGAAGAGGCAAGCAACGGGCCAGGACGGCATCGGGCATGCTGATGAGGTGGAACCCCCCAGCACCGCACGACCGGTAGTCGAAACTCGAAGCGTCACCTCCCTCCCATTTCTCGAGGATGTCCGCGCTCATGCCCGGCCACGAGTGGAGCGCCGACGGACCCGGATCGTCGCCACCATCGGGCCTGCCTCGAGCAGCCCGGAGGTCCTCGAGGCGCTTGTCGCGGCCGGCATGGATGTCGCCCGGGTGTCGTTTGCCCACAGCACGATCTCCCAGGCGATCGACCTCGTGCGACAGATACGCAAGATCGCCCCGCACCTCGGGATCTTGCCGGACCTCCCGGGCCCGAAGATCCGCAGCTCTGCGTTTCCAAAACGCGGGGTCGTGCTCGAAACCGGCGCCGAGGTCGTGCTTGCCCCGGGTTCGACGACACCGACGAGCTCTGCGACACGGATTGGAGTCGCCCTCGATGACGCGGTCGCAAGTCTTGAGGAGGGGGACCTCGTTTCTCTCGGGGACGGCGGCATCTCGCTTCAGGTACTGGGGCGCCGGGACGGTGAAGTCGTCGCCCGCGTCCGTTCCGGGGGCAAGGTCATAGGTCGGCCCGGGGTCAGCGTCCCCACGAACAAGCTCCAGCTCGCCACGCCCACCCCCGAGGACCTGGACCGGGTCGCCGCCCTCGTCGCTGAACAGGTCGAGGCCATCGCCGTGTCGTTCGTCCGGCGAGCCGAAGACATCGAGGCGGTCCGCGAGGCCGTTGGCCACTCAGGCACGATGCTGGTCGCGAAGATCGAGACGGCCGAGGCGATCGAGAATCTCAACGCCATCGTGCGCAGCTCTGACGCCGTGATGGTCGCCCGCGGCGACCTCGGCATCCGGCTGCCGCTGGAAGATGTCCCGTTCCACCAGAAAGAGATCATCCGCTGCGGTGTGCGTTTTGCCCGCCCTGTCATCACGGCAACCCAGATGCTCGAGTCGATGATCTCTTCGCCTGTGCCGACCCGCGCCGAGGTCAGCGACGTCGCGAATGCCATCTTGGACGGCACGAGCGCCGTCATGCTCTCCGGGGAAACCGCCATCGGCGCTGACCCGGTCAATTGCGTCTCGACGATGTCGCGCATAGTGGAGCGAGCCGAATGTGATTTCGACTATGTAAACTGGGGTGGCGGGCTTGGTGTGCAGGAGGTGTCGGCCGACGCCCCCCTGCGCCGGATCACGGCGGCGATCACCGGCGCTGCCTGGCGTGCCGCGATCGAAGAGGACGTTGCCGCCATAGTCGCATGCACGCAATCAGGCGCTACTGCCCGTGCGATCTCACGGTTCCGACCGTGCATGCCCATCGTCGCGGTTACCCCGCACGAGCGCACGGTCCGACAGCTCTCCATGAGCTGGGGGGTCGAGACGCTGCTCTCCGAGCACGCGGGCAACACCGACGACGGCATCTGGCGGGCCGTGCGTCAGGTGGTCGAAGCGGGTTTCGCCTCGCCGGGGGACGTCGTCGTGGTCATTGCGGGATCGCCCTACGAAAAGGACCCGGTGGCGGACACCCTGCGCCTAGTGAGGATCGCCTGACAAACCCGCCGCCCGCTTGTCGCCGAGACGAGCGGTGTTGAATCTGGTTCGGCCAACAGGGAGAATCCTTCGATGACAAGCGACGTTGCTCCTGTCCTTCCCCTCGTTACCCACTGGATCGACAGCAAGTCCTTCCTCGGGACCGGTGAGCGCCTCGGCGAGGTCTACGACCCCGCGAGCGGCAAGCTCACCAAGCACGTCTCGTTCGCATCCTCGGCGGATGTCGACGAAGCGGTGGCCGCAGCCTCGGGCGCTTTTTCGACCTGGCGCAATAGCTCACTCTCACAGCGCTCGAAGCTGCTTTTCGCCTTCCGCCAGGTCTTGGCCGAGCGCTCACGCGAGCTGGCCGGGATCGTCACCTCGGAGCACGGCAAGGTCTTCGACGACGCGTTGGGCGAGGTCAACCGGGGGCTCGAGGTCGTCGAGTTCGCTTGCGGCATCCCGCAGCTTTTGAAGGGCAGCTATTCCGAGAATGTCTCTACCAACCTGGACGTTTACTCGATTCGTCAGCCGCTCGGCCCGGTCGCCGTCATCAGCCCGTTCAACTTCCCCGCCATGGTGCCGGCTTGGTTCTTCCCGATCGCCATCGCCTGCGGGAACACCGTCGTACTCAAGCCGAGCGAAAAGGACCCATCGGCGTCCCTCTGGCTCGCCGAGCGGTGGGCAGAGGTCGGTCTGCCGCCTGGTGTCTTCAACGTCGTCCAAGGCGACAAGGTGGCGGTCGACCGCTTGTTGGAGCATCCGGACATAAAGGCTGTCTCGTTCGTTGGCTCGACCCCAATTGCCAGATACGTCTACGAGAACGGGACCCGCCATGGCAAGCGCGTGCAGGCACTCGGTGGCGCGAAGAACCATATGGTCGTTCTCCCCGACGCGGACTTGGACCTCGCCGCCGACTCGGCGGTCAATGCCGGCTTCGGCTCCGCCGGTGAGCGCTGCATGGCAATCTCCGTGCTCGTCGCCGTCGAGCCGGTCGCCGACGAGCTCATCGGAAGGATCTGCGAGCGGATGTCGACTCTCAAGGTCGGGCACGGCCTTTCCGGCTCCGACATGGGCCCGCTCGTGACACGGGCGCACCGCGACAAGGTGGCGTCCTACCTCGACGCCGGCGTCGCCGAGGGAGCGGATCTGCTCATCGACGGACGCCAGACGAGCCCGGACGGAGAGGCGGACGGCTTCTGGCTCGGGCCGACGCTGTTCGACAAGGTGACGCCCGGGATGTCCCTCTACAAAGACGAGATCTTCGGTCCGGTGCTATCGGTCGTGAGGGTTCCCACCTATGACGCCGCCCTGGAGCTCGTCAACTCGAACCCTTGGGGGAACGGCACCGCCATCTTCACCAGTGACGGGGGTGCCGCTCGTCGCTTCCAGAACGAGGTCGAGGTCGGCATGGTCGGGGTGAACGTCCCGATCCCCGTGCCCGTTTCGTATTACTCCTTTGGCGGCTGGAGGACCTCCCTGTTCGGCGACACCCACGTGCACGGTACCGAGGGCGTCCATTTCTTCACCCGGGGCAAGGTCGTGACCAGCCGGTGGCTCGATCCGAGCCACGGCGGCGTCAACCTCGGGTTCCCGCAAAACACCTGAACACACCCCTTCCTCTCCCAAAAAGTGGGGGCGTCGGCGATGAAGCCAACGAAACCGAACCGACTTATAGACCCTGGCCGACGAGCCCGGGCCGAGATCGCAACCTGGCCGCAATACGCCGCCGTGGCCCAGCAGTTGGCCGTATGCTGGTAATGCAGGACGAGGCGACGGTCGGAGGTGGGAGTCAGGACCCATTTCCCCTTGGCAGGACGAGGTGATCGACATCAACGAACCTCACGGGCCCACCGAAGCTCTGCAGGAAAGTGAGGCGCGCCTTCAAGCGCTCGTTTCCTCCCTCGATGACCTTGTTTTCGAGCTAGACGAGAACGGCACCTATCTCGGGATCTGGACCGCCAACGACGCCTTGCTCGTAGCCCCCCGGGACCAGCTGCTCGGCCGGACGCACGCCGAGGTGATCGGCGAGGACATGGGGCTCCGGTTGAAAGAGGTCACGAGCAACGTCTTTAGGACTGGCCGGCCCGAGTTCTGGGAGTACACCCTCGAGGTCCCCGCCGGTCTCAGATGGTTCCAGGGGCGAGTCGCTCCAATTGCCGGACCCGAAGGCGCGACGAAGAGGATCTGCCTGCTCGTACGCGACATTACGGCGCAAAAAGAGGCCGAGGCGGAGATATCGAGGCTCCTTTCTCGCGAGCAACTGTTGAGCAGGTTGTCCGAGTCAGTTCCGGTCGGTCTGTTCGAGGTCGACATGGCTGGGCATGTCGCGTTCACCAATGACCGCATGCAGACCATCGTGGGCGTCTTGTCGACGAACACGGTGGAGGCTTTGATGAGGTCTGTCGTCGCCGCGGACAGGCCCGTTTTTGAGGCGGCGCTGGCCGTTGTGCTCGGCGGGCAACCGGTCGATGACGTGGAGATCCGCTTCTATGTCTCCGCTTCGGAGGGGTTGCTCGCCCCCGGTGCCGAGCGGGTGTGTGACCTGAGCTTGCGCGCGCTCACGGACTCCTCCGGCGTGGTCGCCGGTGCCGCGGGCTGCCTCAGCGATGTGACCGACCGTGTTCAGCTCCGTCGCGAGCTCGAGGTGAGGGCTTCGGTCGACAAGCTCACCTCGTGTTTGAACCGAGACGCCTCGTTGCAGTTCCTGGAACGTACGACGGCCTCGTCCAAGGCGCCCGGCGAGGGAAACGCCCTCATCTACATCGACCTTGACAATTTCAAGTCCGTGAACGACCAGTACGGTCACGCAGTTGGCGACCGTCTCTTGGCGGAGGCCGCCGAACGCCTTCGAGACGCCGCGCGCAAGGGCGACACCGTGGGTCGTGTCGGTGGGGACGAGTTCATCGTGAT
>Ga0187867_10000582_pt1 | contig 32359 bp, 27 predicted proteins | sample June2016WEW_13_1_FD_132976 | JGI IMG/M metagenome (GOLD analysis project Ga0187867, IMG submission 132976) | Peatland microbial communities from SPRUCE experiment site at the Marcell Experimental Forest, Minnesota, USA - June2016WEW_13_10 | ecosystem: Environmental > Terrestrial > Soil >... | reverse complement strand
GGCGCTCATCAGAGAGCTGGAGGCACTGACTCCCTCCAAACCGGAGGTTGTCAAACGGAGGAAGGCGTCGTAGAGTGGGTTACATAGGGGTCACGACTTTCAACGGACTTCCGGGCATTCCCCAGTTCCGAATCGGGCAGGCTTACACGTTAGCTTCTTTATAGGCAGCCCGAAACAACTCCGTTAAGAAGGTTTGATTAGGCTCAACGCCGCCAGGCGACAAGGTGAGCTTGAGCCGCCCTACTCTTGCATCTGCGCTAATTGGGACGGTCAAGGCAGGTTTTGCTTTTTCCAACCAGCTATCGAGATCGGCTATCGTAACATAGACCAGGACAAACTTCTTCCTGGGCTGAAAGAATATGAAATTGTTTGGTCTGTTACCCTGTGTTAAGCCAATGTAGACGCTTGTGTAGTTCAGGCTTAATGGGTGCTCGGATGAATTGAACAGTTCAAAACACTGGTCTGCAACACGAACCGTCGCCACAGTGGCTCGCTCTTCCCAATAGTGCCGGTCGGCCGGTATTCGCTCCGATCTGGTCTCTTCCTCTTCCTGGGTTCCCAAGCTGCTCTCGTCAAGAACCTTCGTAAAGTGCAGTAGTATGTTTGGTCCTATCTCGATCGCCGCCAACTGTAGAACAATCATTGGTATTGCAGCGTTGAATAGCTGAATGACGTTGGGAAAGCAGGGGGTAATCTCTTCGGCGACTAAGACGGCGACGTGGGCGTAATTGGGGTATCGTTTTCGCTCAATATCCCAGTACTCGATTGCGCGAATAATGTGGGTCTCATCAACTCGGCCCAGCATCAGTTCTACCTCATACCGTTTCGTTGCGTCCGGGTCCTCAAACAACAAATCCAGTCTTCCGGCCTTCGGCTGCATCCTCTCCTTGTCTTCGAGAACAATATCGCCTAATCCGAGGATGGAAGGGCCCTTTGCAATTAAGTCTCGAACCCATGCCTCGTCGAACGCCTCATGATCCTTCAGGGATATGCGAACTCCCTTTGCATATTGCAGACTCATCTTAGCTTCTTGTTCTTAGCCGCCGACACCTTGTCCGGTTGCTTTCATAGTAGCCATTGAGATTGTTCGCAAACTTGAAAGCGTATCGCGGTGGCGATATTAGGCGCAACACTCACTAAATCTGGTCGGCATCGAGAGAAGCGGTTTGCCAAGAGGGACAGGCCAGGAGGACTGTCCTACTTGCGCCGTAAGTCCAAGGTCAGGGGGAACTCGGGGTTGCGCTCCTCCGGCGGCACAGCCATGGTACCCGGGGTGTGGCCGGTATTGCGAAACCGGGCCAGACGGCGGCTCTCGGCCTCGTTGGCGTTGACCGGGAACTGCTCATTCGCCCGGCCGCCGGGATGCGCGACATGGTATGTGCAGCCGCCGATCGCGTGTCCGGACCACGTGTCCAGAATATCGAACACCAGGGGCGTGTGTACGGGGATGTTGGGATGCAGGCAAGACGGCGGCTGCCACGCGCGATAGCGCACGCCCGCCACAAATTCGCCGGCGGCGCCCGTGGAATGCAGCGGCACGCGGCGGCCGTTGCAGGCAACCACGTAGCGCCCGCCGGTCATTCCCGTCACTTTCACCTGCAGCCGCTCGACGGATGAATCCACGTTGCGCGCGGTTCCGCTGCCGGAGGCCTCTTCGCCCAGCACGTGCCAGGGCTCCAGCGCGCGCCGCAGCTCCAGGTGGATGCCGCTCGCGGTGATCGCGCCAATTTGCGGAAATCTAAACTCGAAATGAGGGGCAAACCACTCCGTTTGGAAATCGTAGCCGGCCTCGCGTAGGTCCGCCATCACGTCCTCCCAGTCGAGTTGCACGAAGTGCGGCAGCATGAAGCGGTCGTGCAGCATGGTTCCCCACCACTCGAGTTTGCGGCGGTAGGGAGTCTCCCAAAAAAGCGCCGTCAATGCGCGCACCAGCAATTGCTGCGTGAGACTCATTTGCGCGTGCGGCGGCATTTCGAAGGCGCGCAGCTCGACCAGGCCGAGCCGCGATCCGGCGGCATCGGGCGAATACAGCTTGTCGATGCAGAACTCCGCGCGATGCGTGTTGCCCGCCAGATCGGTGAGCAGGTGCCGGAAGACCCGATCGGCGAGCCACAGCGGGGCCGCGGGAGAGTCCTTGTCCGGGATCTGGTTGAAGGCGATCTCGAGCTCGTAGATGGAATCGGTGCGGGCTTCGTCGACGCGGGGATGCTGACTCGTGGGTCCGATGAACAAGCCCGAGAGCAGATACGAGAGAGACGGGTGATTATGCCAGTAACCAATCAGGCTGCGCAACAGATCGGGGCGGCGCAGGAATGGGCTGTCCTCCGGCGTAGGGCCGCCGATGACCACGTGATTGCCGCCTCCGGTGCCGGAGTGTTGTCCATCCAACATGAATTTCTCGGTGCCCAGCCGGGACTGGCGGGCGAGATCGTAGAGCGCGATGGTGTTGGCGGCAAGCTCGTCCCAGGACGCCGCGGGATGGATGTTGACTTCGATGACACCGGGGTCCGGAGTCACTTTCAGCACGTGGATACGCGGGTCGGAGGGCGGCGCATATCCTTCCAGCATCACGGGCATTTTGAGATAAGCGGCGGTATCTTCGATGGCCGCCACCAAGTCGAGATAGTCGGCCAGATACTCGACGGGGGGCATGAAGACGAACAGCTTGCCCTGGCGCGGTTCGACGCAAAGAGCGGGACGCGCGATCCAGGGGGCGGATTCGCCTTTCTTGGGAACCGCTTCCTCAGGGTCGCGGCTCGGTAAGGCCGGGTCGTGGCCCGCTAGGGCGTCCGGCGCGGAGTGGAAAAGGTCGGGCCGGCGCTCCGGCTTGAGCGGCAGCCGCGCGCGCTTTTCGAAGGGGTCCGGATCGTAAGCATAGATGGCGTCTTCCGGCTTGGTCCACGGAAGCGATTCGAGCGGCAGGCGGAATCCCATGGACGAATCGCCGGGAACCAGAAACATTTGCTTCGTGGCCAGAAACCACGGCTGGCTGGTCCAGCGCGGCGTGCCCGCGCGCGTGGGAATGCGGCGCAACGGAAGCACGTAGCCGATGGGCCGGCCGAGGCCCTGCTCGAACAGGCGCGCCACACGCGCCCGCTCGACCGGATCGGCGAGCTTGGAATCCAGGGGGTCGACGTTCACCGGCAGCTTGCGTTCCTTCCACAGATAGTAGAAGACGTCCTCGTATGCCGCGATGGTGAAAGCGGCGTCCACCTGCAGGCGGCGCGCGAGGGCTTCCAGGAATTGCCGCGCGTGCTCCGCAGTGTAATGGTAATCCTTGCCGTCCTCGGCGATGAGGCTGGCATCCTCCCAGATGGGAACGCCGTCCTTGCGCCAGTGGCACCCGAACGCCCAGCGCGGCAGAGGCTCGCCGGGATACCATTTGCCCTGTCCGAAATGCAGCAGGCCGCCGGGCGCGAAGCGTTGGCGCAGCCTGCCCAGCAACTCCACGGCGCGGAGGCGTTTGGCCGGGCCGAGCGCGGCGGTGGTCCATTCGGCGCCGTCGGGATCGTCCAGCGCAACGAAAGTCGGCTCGCCGCCCATGGTGAGCCGCACGTCTCCGGCGCGCAGGTCGGCATCCACCTGATGGCCGAGTTTGCCGATGGCATGCCACTGTGGATCGGTATATGGCTTGGTGACGCGCGGCGATTCGTAGATGCGCTGTACCGTCATCGCGTGACTGAACTCGGTATTGCACGGGTCCAGCAGGCCGGAGATGGGCGCGGCGCTAGAGGCATCCGGCGTGCAGGCCAGCGGGATATGTCCCTCGCCGGCCAGCAACCCGGACGTGGGATCGAATCCGACCCAGCCTGCGCCGGGAAGGTACGCCTCGGTCCAGGCATGCAGGTCGGTGAAATCGGCGGTGGGGCCGGCGGGGCCTTCGAGCGGCTTCACGTCGGCCACCAGTTGAATCAGATAGCCGGAGACGAAGCGCGCCGCAAGTCCCAGATGGCGCATGATCTGGACCAGCAGCCAGGCGGAATCGCGGCAGGAACCGCTGCGCAGCGTGAGGGTTTCGTCGCAAGTCTGCACGCCCGGCTGCATGCGGATGACGTAACCGATTTCGCCCTGCACCATTTGATTGAGGCCGACCAGAAAATCCATGGTGCGGGCGCCGCCGCGCGGCACCTTGGCTAGGAATGCGGAGAGCAAAGGCCCGGCAGGCTCTCGTTCCAGAAATGGGCGCAACTCGCGGGCCAGAGATTGCTCGTAACAGAAGGGATACTGCTCGGCGTCGGGTTCCAGGAAGAAATCGAACGGATTGAATACCGCCATTTCGGCGACCAGATCGACTTCCACGAATAGCTCGGTGGTTGGCTCGGGGAAGACCAGGCGCGCCAGGTAGTTGCTCTGCGGGTCTTGTTGCCAGTTGATGAAATGGTTCTTGGGAAGCACCTTTAAGGAATAGGAGAGGATGGGGGTTCGGCAATGCGGGGCGGGGCGCAGCCTGACTATGTGGGGTCCGAGATTTATCCGGCGGTCGTAGCGGTAGCTGGTTTGGTGGTTAAGAGCGACTTGAATGGCCATGTGTATTAGGTAAGGGCGGCCTGCGAGGCCGGGCCCAGGGGGCACCCCGGCTACGAGCCTGCCCCACTATTGTTGCTGCTGCTGTTGCGCCTGCTTCTCGGCCTGCTGGTCGTTTTCCAGAAAGCGGACCCATTCTTCGTCGGCTGCAAACTCCTGGTCGGGAGGCAACACCGCCTCGGAAGGAGTCACCCGGACGCGCACCTGCAGCTCGGTGTCGGCGGATCCTTTCATGGTGCCGACGGTGGGGGAAACATCGGCGTAATCGCGTCCGATGGCCGTGCGAATGTGCCGGCCGCCCACGATCAAGTTGTTGGTCGGATCGAAGCCCACCCAGCCAATACGGGGAAACAGCGCCTCTACCCATGCATGCGTGGCGCCCTCATCGGAGCGGTCGGCATGATCGGGATCGCGATGCAGGTAGCCGCTCACATACCGGCAGGGGATGCGTAAACTCCTCACCATGGCGATCATGATGTGGGCAAAGTCCTGACAAACACCTTGCCGGGTGCGGATGGCTTCTTCAATGGCGGTATCGACCTCGGTGCTGCGCTTTACATAGGAAAAATGCCGATAAAGCTTGCCGTTCAGCGTGGTCAACAGTTCCAAGGGTTCCCGTTCGCCGCGCCGGTCGGCCCCGAATTCCTTGGCCAGCGCTTCGAGCTCCAGGGAAGAACGGGCGAAGCGGCTGGGCATCAGCATGTCCCAGTAATCGTCCCGATCGATCATGGCATCCAACTCGTCCCATGCGTGGGGACCCAGAGTCTCCGGCAGCGGCGCCGGAGTTTCCACATCCACCAGGGCGTCGGCAATAATCGTGAGCTGCCGATGCTGGCCGGGAACGTCGAAATGGTGTACGAAATTGCCCACGTGGTCCTGATACGAGAAAACCCTGGCCTGCGGACTGACGGACAGTTGAAACGTAAAGCATCGCTGGGTGTGCTCGCTGCGCGGCTGCATGCGCAATTCCATGACGCTCTGCCAAACGGGACGGCTGTACCGGTAACGAGTGAAATGCCGGATCGCGTAAAACATCAGGCCTCCAGAGCCGACTGGATTGGATAATCGATATATGCTTCATGCACCGAGGCATGCAGGCTCTTGCATTGTTCGATGACGCTGTTGAGGTAACGGTGCAGTCCGCCGGTCATAATCTCGGTAATTTGGGCGTAAGTGAGAGAAGCGCGCAACCGTCCGGCGATGCGTTCAATGCGGGTGGTGGCGTGTTTGAAAGACCGCTCGGAGATGGCGTCGATGGCCGCGCTCATGCGGTCCACGGCATAACGCACCGAATACGGGAACTCGGGATTCAGCAGCAGAAACTCGGCCATCGAGTCGGGCTTCAGATCGGCGGTATACACCTTGCAATACGACTCAAAGGCGCTACAGCTTGCCAGCAGCCCGACCCAGTCCAGGTCGTCCGCCTGGTTGGCGGTGGAGAAATACGCATCCAGCAGGACCGGCAGAGCGCAGGAACGCTCCATGTACTTGCCCAGTTGGATGAAGTGCCAGCCCTCGCCGTGGTTCATGGTGGCGGCGGTGACGCCTTGAAACTCGTAGGAACCTTCGCGCACGGCGGCCACCAGCCGGAGCGGGTCGGCATCCGCCGCCAGCCGCGAATTGGCCTGGGTTACCTGGTGGTACAAACGGTTCAGACGCTCCCACATCTCGGAGCTGATCTGCTCGCGAACCTGGCCCGCATTTTCGCGGCTTTCGGCGATACAGGATACGATCGACGATTCGTGGTCGGGGTCGCTAGTCAGTTGGATCATAGCCATCTGCGGATCGATGCCGTTGGCGGTGGCGGCGATGCCCAGCGACGCCATGATGCGATGCCATCTCTCTTCGGTGGAGAGCTTCGAGGGATTCAGCATCAGGTTGTAGTTCGCTTCAAGCACGCGGGCGCAGTGGTCCGCGCGCTCGAAATAGCGGCTCATCCAGTAGAGACTGTCGGCTACTCGGGATAGCATTAGAGTACCTTAGGCACAGGCGGGCTGGGAGCCCGCCGCAGGCTTCGAGCCTGCCCCACCTAATTTTGTAAGACCCATGTGTCTTTGGAGCCTCCGCCTTGCGATGAATTGACCACCAGCGAACCCTTGCGCAGAGCCACGCGCGTAAGCCCTCCCGGTACGATGGTGACTTTTTCGCCAAATAGTACGTAGGGCCGCAAATCCACGTGCCGCGGCTCGATCCGGCCGTTCATAAAACAGGGAGCGGCGGACAGCGTCAGCGTGGGCTGGGCGATGTAGTTTCTTGGATCCGCCAAGATTCGTTCACGGAATTCGGCTTGCTGTTCGCGGCTGCTGTGCGGACCGATCAGCATGCCATACCCACCCGACTCGCCCACGGCCTTCACGACATATTGATCCAGGTTCCCGCAGACGTGGTCGCGCTGCGCGCGGTCGGTCATCAGAAACGTTTCGACGTTATCGACAATGGGATCCTCGCCGAGATAGTAACGGATGATTTTCGGAACATAGGAGTAGATGGCTTTGTCGTCGGCCACGCCCGTACCGAGGGCATTCGCCAGCACCACGTTCCCTGCGCGGTAGGCGTTGAAGAGGCCCGCCACTCCCAGGGAAGAGTCGGCGCGGAAGGCCAGCGGGTCGACGAAATCGTCATCCACGCGGCGGTAGATGACATCCACGCGCTGCAGGCCGGACGTGGTCCGCATGTAGACTTTGTTATCGTGCACCACCAGGTCGCGGCCTTCCACCAGCTCGATTCCCATCTGGCGGGCCAGGAAGGCGTGTTCGAAATAAGCGGAATTGTAAATGCCCGGCGTCAGCAGAACGATGGTGGACCGGCCCTCGGGCGCCAGCGAACGCAGCGTGGAGAAGAGCGCCTGGCTATACTGCTCGATGGGCCGCACGCCGCATTTCCTAAACAGCGCCGGGAAGATCTGCTTCATGACCTTGCGGCTGGTCAGCATGTAGGAGACGCCGCTGGGCACCCGCAGATTGTCCTCAAGCACCACGAACCGGCCGTCGGGCAGGCGGATCAGGTCGGTGCCCACCACGCTGACATACACGTCCCGCGGAACTTTGACGCCGTGCATTTGCCTGCGGAAATGCTTGCAGGTATAGATGATCTCGCCGGGGATGATGCGGTCCTTCAGGATGCGGCGCTCGTGATACACGTCGGCCAGGAAAAGGTTGAGAGCCGTGATGCGCTGGGTGAGGCCGCGCTCGATGGTGGTCCATTCCGCGCTGGTGACGATGCGCGGCAGCAAATCGTGCGGAAAGATCTGCTCCGTGCCTTCGGCGCGGCCGTAGACCGTGAAGGTGATGCCCTGGTTGAAGAACGAAAGATCGGCCTCTTTCTTGCACCGGTACAGTTCTTCGGATGGAAGATTTAGAAGGTGCGTATAGAGGTTTTTGTACTGCGGCCGGGGGCGCCCGCTGGCGCGGAACATTTCGTCGTAGGCCGCATCGATCTCATATTCAGAGAAGGGCGCCGGCATCGGACGGTCGGCGGTTTGTGCGGGAGAAGACATATTCCACAACGTCGTCCAAAAACCGGAAACCGTTCGACGTGGAATAGACCGGAGACGGGAACTGACCCAGTATAGCTCTTTACTGCCCGCTGATGCTGCGGACCCCTGGGCGGACCCCTGGGCTCCGCCCGCTACATCCGCAGTTCCCCGGACAGGGGAACGATTGCAATCCGATTTGCATTTATGCAGCGGGTTCGCTTTGTGGTCAGTGAAGTGTTCGCAGGACCGCCGATTCGCGAGATCTACACGGATGCGACAGACTGCGGGTGTCCTTTCGAATCACCGGATCGGGGGAGTCCCGGAACATCCTGGTCGACAACATCGCAAGCTAAATCGCGCTTCGTTGGTTCCCCACTGGCGACCGCATCGCGCTTGTGGGCAGCGAGCCGGGACAAGGCCCCCGTCTGTTCGTCGCGTCCCTGGCGGGCGGAAAGGCAACACCCATCTCCCCCGAGGGCGGTGCGGCCAACGGAGCATTCGCCATCGCGCCGGACGGCCGTTCTATCGCCGCCTTGAGCGCCACTGGAACCCTTTGCCTGTATCCAGTCGATGGCGGCCCGCCGCGACAGGCGAAGGGGCGGCGCCGGGAGATCGTCCCCTCCGCTGGAGCGAGGATGGACAGGCGCTCTATGTGGCTCAGATGCGGGAGCCGGGCGCCACGATCGACAAGCTGGACCTGCGCACGGGCCAGCAAACAGCCGTGGAAGGAGATCGCCATTCCGGACCCAGCGGGCGTAGTGGATGGCATGACCGGCGAACCGCTGGGACGCGGAGGCTTTTCGCGCATCTTTCTTACTTCCGACGCCAAAGGCTTCGTCTACAGTTACACACGCATGCTTTCCCAACTGTATCTCGGGGACGAGTTGCGCGGATCGGCGGATCTCGACGGCGCGCCCGCGGGGAACCACCCCTCTTCGTTCGTAGAATTCATGGGGACGCGCGGAACCTATGGTGACAAGACGAGGTCTAATCAGCCATGAGGATTGATTGCTGGATGTCCGCAGTCTGCGTTTGCACAATACTCGCGGGGCGGGCTTTCGGCTGCTTCTGCTTTTCGACTCCGATTTGCAGCGATATCAGAACCCTCTCTCAATCGAGTGCCGTGTTCGTCGGACGTGTGGTCGAGGCCTGGCCCTCCCGTCGAGTGCTCGCCGGTGAGTCCCAACATCTATCGCTCGATCAGTTGAGACACCTGATACTGCAGCGCTGGGGCGGCGTACTTTCAGCCGAGGAGGTGCGCTACATCCGCAGTTCTCCGGACAGGGAAACGATTGCAATCCGATTTGCATTTATGCAGCGGGTTCGCTTTGTGGTCGGTGAAGTGTTCGCAGGACCGCCGATTCGCGAGATCTACAGGGATGCGGCAGACTGCGGGTATCCTTTCGGATCAGACCGAGCCTATCTGGTGAACTCGGTGCGCGATGGCTCCCGGTACCGCACCGGCGCCTGTTCCAGGACCGGCAGGGTTGAGTCTGATGACGCGGTTGAGGACTTAAAGGCACTACGCGCGTGGAAGTCCGGCAGTCCTCTCCCTCCGAGGATCTATGGTCGCATTCTCTTCGGACACTCGCGTCCGGACATTCGTGTTCGCCTCATCCAGGATCGCGGTGAGAGGTCGGTTCGCGTCGGTGCAGATGGAGGGTTCTCGTTCGATGGTCTCGAAAACACACAGTATCGGCTCCAAGTTCAAGACGGGCGAGGGAGCGGAGAACGCGTAATACCTCTCGCGCCTAGGGTGCTACGAGGCCACACCATGGTTTGACGGCGTGTGGCATATTGCGGGTTTGCCTGTCGAGTTGTATCCTCCTCCAGCTCCGGACCTACCCGATCCGCCGCCGCTTCTCCCGGCGGACGTTCAAGGCATGTGGCGTTAGTGGGTCAGCTTGCATGCCCGGCAAGATAGCTGGCAATGCTGCAAGCCGCCTGAAATGGCGGCAAGCACCTCAACCGCCCGGCGGGTCCTGGAACAGGTAATGATAGATGACATCGGCGGCGATGCGGACCTCGCGGTCGAAATCCCGCCGGGACAAGTTCGCGCCGCGCGCGAGTAACGACCAGAAGTGCCGGTCCATCATGCGGGCGAAGGTGGGCAAGTCGCCATCCGTGCGCGCGTTCGGATATTGCTGCAGCAGCCGGAAGACCCCCAAAACCCGCGCGTTTGTCCATCGCTCGATGGCCGCCTGCATTTGGCCCAAGCCGGCATCGGTGAGGGCGGCCTCCTGCCACGCGCGCACCACGCCGTAGTATTCCAGATCGGCGCGAAACACCCCCGCCAGAAAGGCGCGCAAGCCGCTGCGCGCATCGGCGCCGCCGCCGGTGGGATGCAGGTCGAGATCGCGTAAACGCGCTAACAACTCGTTCATCAGGACAATGAGAAGCTGCCGCTTGGATCGGAAGGAGGTATAGAAGGCGCCGGCCGCCGTGCCTGCCTGGGAGGCGATGGCCTGGATCGAAGTGGCATGGTAGCCGCGCTCGGCAAACAAATCGCGGCCGGCTTTCAGCAGCTTCTTCCGTGTGGCGAGGCTGCGCACCTGGCGGGGTGCGGGAGGCAGGTCTTCAACGTCTGCCAGAATCGGCGGGCCAGAACCCGGCATTAGAACTTACGCCACACGCCCGCGACACCTCCGCCGCAACAGATCAGGATCCAGCCGCCAAACACGCCGGCAGCGCCCGGGTCGAGGTTGGGAAACATGGTGGTGAAGAAGGCGCAGGAGAAGGGGTCCAGAATGAGGGTCGGCAGGATTAAGAGCGTGGCCGCTTTGGGCCAAAGATCCCGTTGGAAGCCGATGCGGCGGCAAATCAGCGGCACCAGGAACGCCATCAGGATGAAGCTGACGGCGTAGAGGATTATGGTTTGCGCGGCATGGCCGGGCTGCAGCAGGCGGTGTCCCGACAGGCGCAGGCCGGCGGTGCCGGCGATCCAGATCAAGATACCGGTTATCAATGTGCGCCGCCACATAATATGAATCTGAATTCAGATTCGCATATGTGCGCGCGCCTGTCAAGTGTTCACACGAGTGTGAACGCGGCACGCTGGGAGCGTGCGCCACATGGTTTAGAACGCGCCTGCCGATGCAATGCCCGCCGAGCGCAGGCTGACGGCCATCTTCTCCAATGCGATCTTGTGGATCTGGGATACGCGGCTTTCGTTCACGCCCAACACCTGGCCGATCTCTTTCATGGTCATCTCGTTGGTGTAATAAAGGAACACCACCTTCTGATAGCGCTCCGGCAGGCATTTCATGGCGCCCGCCAAAACCGAGCTCAATTGACGCTGCGCGCAGATACGGTCCGGCTGGGAATCCGGCGCGGCGGGGAATTCGATCGGCGCGCTGTTGTCCGGATCCGGCCTTAGGGATGAGGCCGACACCAGGCCGAGATTTTTCAGCTCCAGCGCCACCCGCCGCCAGCGCTCGATCCCCAGGCCCAGTGTTTCGGCAATCTCCGCTTCGGTCGGCGCGCGCCCCAGTTTGGTCATCAGATCGTGAGTCACCGCATCCAGTTGCTTCTGCCGTTTGCGCAGGTCCCGCGAGGCCCAATCGAGCTGACGCAGGCTGTCCAGAATGGCGCCCTTCACGCGGTGCTTGGCATAGCTCTGGAAAACGACCTTCTTACCCGGATCGTATTTCGACGCCGCGTCGAACAGCCCCAGCACGCCGGCATGCACCAGGTCGTCTAAGTCCACATGCACCGGCAGGCTCTCATGGACGCGGATCGCGATGGCCTTGACCAGAGATAGATTCTCGAGAACGACCTGATCCCTTGCCGCTCTGCTGGCTGCTTCCTTCCTGCGTGCCGTTGCGGTTGCGCGTCCCATATTCCGGTTCTCCTTTTGATCTGCCGGGCCTTCGTCCGGCAATCCGGTAGAATGCAACGTGATAACCAGAACCTAATATCGGAAAAAGGCCTTAGTTTCAATAGGCTTTGTGCTCGGGAACGAAGTAAGGCGGTTCGATTCGGAACGCGCGTTTCAATGCGGAGCACCGAAACGGAAATCGGTAGAAGAACATGCACGCGGCTCGCCTTGCCACCCCATGCGGCACAAATAATGTTACAGTGCAGCCATATGGGATCAGTCAACAAAGTGATCTTGGTCGGCAACCTCGGCAAAGATGCGGAAACGAAGTTCATTCCTTCCGGCAGCTCCGTCACCACCTTCAACCTGGCCACCACCCGCCGTTGGAAGGACCAGCAATCCGGAGAGTGGAAGGAACAAACCGATTGGCACCGCGTAAAATATTGGCGCGCGGAGAACGTCGCCAACTATCTGCTTAAGGGCAAGCAGGTCTATGTGGAAGGCCGGCTGGAAACCCGCAGCTACGACGATAAGGATGGCAAGAAAGTCTACACCACCGAAGTCGTCTGCGAGCACCTCGTGCTGCTGGGCAGCCGTCAGGACGGCGGTGGCGCGCCCCCGGACGAATACAGCCAGCAGCCTGTGTCCATGCCGCGCAGCGCCTCCCGGCCGGCTGCCCCCGCCAGCCAGGCTGCGCCGTCCGCGCCGCTCGAAGACACCGCCTTCAATCAAGGCATCACCGACGACGACGTGCCGTTCTAGGAATTGCTCGAGTTTGAGGCGCCGCGCCGGCGGCGTCGGACGCAAGAAATACCACCGGTATATATCAAGCCGTCCCTTCGAATTAGCCTAATTTCCGCTCTGCCCCATTTATTTTCCTCATGGTTTGAATTGTTTAGCGCCATCGCCCGGCGTCCATGCGCCGGTGAGCCGCTATGTTTAAGGCAGAAAGGAGGTTCCGCAAGTCCGGGAACCTCGAAAACACAACGCATGCAGGACCCGATTATTATCATTTACGGCGGGTTTTGGTTCTAGACAGCACAATAAACAAATAAACTCGGCGCTTAACCCGGCGCGTTAAAACAACAATCACCGAAAATGATTGCCACATACACGGCAAAAACTGGTATTATTCTTTGGGGGTGCTTTCAGAGGGTATCCCCAAAGAAAACCAGACCGGAAATACCCCAGACCGCAAGGCCGGGCAGGGATTGGATGAAGACCAGGTTTTTGGTCTCTTTATTAGCGATAATCCCGCTCGCTGGAACGCTGGTGCGCTCCGTTCCGACGCCCAGGACGCCGTCCCTGGCAACCCCCGACCAGAAAACTGTGCGCAGGGATCTCTTGACGGCGCAACTCCAGCAATCCGGCAAACTATTCCGCGCAGGCGATTTCACTGCGGCCGCCAACTTGGCGCAGCAAGGTTATAGCGACGCGCTCCGCGCAGACGAATTGAAAATTGCTTCGCGATTCCTTAATAATCTGGGCGGCTGCCGGTTCGCCTTGCATCGGTATCGCGAGGCGCTGCGCACTTATCTGGAAGCGCGTGAGCTGGCGGAAGCCGCGCAGGATAATGCCGGCGCCGGAAACCTGGATTTCAATATATCTTCTTTGTATTCGCATCTCGGACAGATGGACGCCGCCACCGCGGCCATGGGAAGGGCTATGGCCCGTCTGTCCGGCTCCGAGCGGCTCGCGCAACTCCCCAAATTACTGGCCCAACAGGCTGCCCTGCAAGCGGAGCAGCACCACCTGCCGCAGGCAGTGGATCTCTATAAGCAAGCCATTGCCGCCGCGGATCGCGCCGCCGACCTGGAAATGTACGCCTTGGCTTGGAACGGCTTGGGCTACGCATACCTCAAAGAAGAACAACCGTCCCCGGCTGCGTACCCTCTTCTGGAAGCCTATCGCATACGCAAACTGAATCATTTGCGCAGCATTGAAAGCAGCTACCGCAATCTCGGGATATTGCGCTTGAAGCAAGGAGATGCGCACGCGGCGTCCGTGCTGCTAGATCGCGCCTTAGCCCTTTCCCAAGAGCCTGGCGGCTTACGGCCCAATTGGGACGTCTATTACGCGCGCGGCTGGGTCCGCCTCGAACAGAACCGTCTTGACGCCGCCATGGACGATTTACGCATCGCCGCGCGCCTGGCCCGTAACTGGCGCAGGGACGCGGTCCTCGACGACGCCACGCGCGTCAGCGCCGAGAACTTCATCCAGAAGGTCGATTCCGCCCTGGTGGAGGCCGGAAACAGGCTCTATTTCGCCACTCACCGCCGCGCGCTGGCGCAGGAAACCTTCGAGTCCGCGGAGGCCAACCGGGCCGCCAGCCTGCGCGCGCTTTTGGCGGAGCCGCGCGCCCCATCGAACGCCGATGTGGAACTGCCCGATCTGCTCGAGCATACCCGCCGCAGCCTCCCTGCGGACGCCGCCTTCCTGGCCTTTCACCTGGGCACGCTTGACTTGCCCAACTCCTACCTTTGGGCCGTGTCGCGCGAGAGCTTCGCGCTGTATCGTCTGCCTCCCGGCCGGGAGATCGGCGCGTTGGTGGCTGGTTTCACCAAAGCCGTTCGCGAGCAAAACCCTGAAACCCAGCAGCAAGGCGCCCGGCTCTTCAGCACGTTGTTTGGGCAGCTCGATGCGGCATTCCGGCGTAAACCGCGCTGGCTGCTGGCACTGGATGCGCAACTGTTCAAGCTGCCCTTCGCCGCTCTGATCGCGGAGACTGGCGCGCAGGGCCCCGTATTTCTGGTAGAGCGTCATTCTCTGCAGATCGCTTCCGGCGCGGGGATGCTGGCTGTGGCCCGCCCCCGCCGCCGATTCTTCGACGGTCCCTTCGTAGGCGTTGCCGACCCCGTTTATAACATGGCGGATGCGCGGTGGTCCGGTCCGCGGCCCGCGTCGGTTCTCGGCTTCTTCACGGCGAACGCGGGCGATTCCACGGCCGGCGACGAGCTGCACTTAGTGCGCCTCGCCGGCACCGCGCGAGAGGTGGCCGCGTGCGCCGCGGCCTGGGGTGGCTCGCGAGCGCCCACATTGCTCGAAGGCGCGGCAGCCTCCCGCCAGCGGCTGCAGGCGGCCCTCGCCAGCCGTCCCACGGTGGTCCACTTCGCCACCCACGTGCTGGATTCCACTGCCGATTCCGCACCAGGCGCGCGATCCGGGCGCATTGTGCTGAGCCTTACGCATTCCGGGCAGCACGAGGTCATCAGCCCGGTGGAGATCGCCACTTGGAATCTGGATGGCGCCCTGGTTGCACTCAGTGGTTGCAGTTCCGGATCGGCCGATACGCTTCCGGCGACTGGCTTGATGGGCCTGACGCGCGCCTGCCAGGCCGCCGGAGCCAGCGCCGTGGTGGCCAGCCATTGGCCCACTCCGGACGACGCCGGAACGCTTTTTCTTTCTTTTTACCGTTATCTGCGCGCGGCCCCGCAAACCGGGCCGGCCGTCGCGTTGCAACACGCCCAAGTCGATATGCTCCGGTCGCGCACCTGGCGCTCAAACCCGCTTTATTGGGGCGCTTATTTCGTCACGGGGAACGAACCATGATCGCAAACGATGCTGCCGAAGACACTGTGGACGACCGCCCGGTTTCCGCCCAGCCAGGCTGGGCCGAGCTGGTCGATAAAATCAGACAAAACGACCCGGATGGTCTGGAGGAGCTATATCGGGTTTTTTCCCGGGGCGTGCGTTTCTATCTCTGCAGGCAGCTCGGTCCACAGGATTTGGACGACCGCGTCCACGACACCTTCATTATCGTGGCGCAAGCCATCCAGCGCGGCGAGTTGCGTGAACCTGATCGCCTGATGGGGTATGTGCGCACCATCGTCCGCCGGCAGGTAGCTGCCCAGATCGAAGACAATGTTTTGAGCCGCAGGCAACAATTCGACCTGGATTGGGGACTCGCGGTGCGGGATAGCGGCAGCAACCCGGAGCAAGCGGCTATCCGGCAGGAAAATCAGCAAATAGCCGTGAAGGTATTGCAGAGTATTGCGCCCCGGGATCGCGAAATCCTGATACGCTTTTATCTTTGGGAACAGCCTGCGGAACAGATCTGTTCCGAAATGGGTTTGACGGATACCCAGTTCCGCTTGCTCAAGTCGCGCGCCAAGGCTCGCTTCGGCGAACTCGGCAGAAGAAAGGTTACAAAACGTCTAGTACCTTACAGTGAGAACAATTGGAGGGAGATACCACTAAAGAGATAAGTGAAATTGGTATTGGTCCTCCGAAGGGACGGTGTAGCCTTGCAGTTCGCCGACGATCGTCATGCAACTGACGAGACGCTGGAAAGATATTCGATGAACTGCCTGGCTGAGCCGGAGTTGGCCGAGTTTGAAGAGCACCTGTTGGTGTGCCACGCCTGTCAGGACCGTTTGGCCCGCGAGGATCTTATCAGGCAGCGCGTGCGCGATGGCGCAATGGCACTGCAACAGCCGCGGGCCGCGGTCCGGTGGCGGTCGCCGAAGTTAGCTTGGGCCGCGGGCTTGGTGGCAGTGGGCTTGGCCGTACTTGCCGGAAGCGCTTGGCGGTCTTTGCACCGCTCCGCCGCCGCGCCGGCCGTGATTCTCCTCCGCACCACCCGCGGAACGGATAATCCAGCGCTAGCCCCGGCGTCCGCCGGCCAGCCTCTCACCTTAGTGCTCGATTTGACCGATTTACCGCAATTACCCGAATATAAAGTCGAAATCGTGGACGTCCGCGGGCGCCCCGCTTTTAAATCCAACGGGTCTTACCAGAACGGCAAACTGCAAGTCGCGCTCACCGAGGGATTGCCGGCCGGCGTTTATTTTGTCCGGCTGTACGCGCCCCTGCGGGACCTGCTCCGCGAATACGAACTCACCGTGCGCGACTGACGGCCCTCGCAATCAGCAACCTCCATTGACAGCCGGACTGTTTCCCGCTACACTTTGATCATGCTGCAATGCAGCATAACAAGGATTACCATCATGCCGAACGCTAGCAAGTCCATCCCCACCTCCAACGCCGCGCTTTCCTGGCTGGCGGATTGGGCGCGGCAGGGAGCCGAAAGCTTCGCCGCCACCCAAAAGATCCTGCTGGATCTGGCCACGCAACAAAACTCGCTGGCTCTCGGCTTCCTCCGCGAGCGCATCGGCGATTTGCCGGTCGGCGGGTTGGTGGCCTTCGCCGGGCAGGGCGCCGCGAACTTTATTGCCACGCAGAAAATCCTGTTGGACTTGGCGGTCCAGGAGAACGATATTGCGCTCCAGGGAGTCACGGATGGATTAGGCCTGACAGGCCCTGCCGCCACCCTCGCCGGCGCAGTGCACGGCGGCGTGGATGCTTTTGTCGCAATGCAACAGAAATTCCTGGATCTGGCCGTCGAGCAGGGCGATACGGTGGTCCAGTCGGCGATGGACGGCTCACCCACGGCTGCCGTCGCGGGTCTGGCAGCCGGCGCCCAGCGAGGCCTGAAGGTCTTTGTCGATACGCAGCGGCGCTTTCTCGACATGGTCGCCCAACAGGTTTCGGCGCCACCGGCTTCCAAAGGCAGAAAGGCCGCCAAGCCGGCACGGCGCAAGAAACTGTCGGAACTCGCCAAGGACGGCATCGACGCCTTTGTCGCGGCGGAGAAACAACTTCTGGACCTGGCATCCGCCCAGATTGCAGCCACTGTCGAGGCCGCCCGGCCGAAGCCCGCGGAAGCTTCCACTTCGTTGGGCGAGATCGCCCGGCGCGGTGTGGTCAATCTGGTGACCGCCCAAAAAGCGCTGTTGGATGTGGCCGCCAAGCCGTTCCTGCCGCCACCGCCCGCGCCGCGCCCGGCCACCCGCAGGCATTAACCGCGTCCCGCGAGTCCTAAAACCACCACCGCCGGCTCCGGATGCTCTTCGAAGCTAAGCGCGGGAACGCGGGCGCGCGCCCACCGTCCGCGACCGGCCGCGATCAGCCACGCCAGCAGCGTCACTCCAATCAGTCTGGCGTAGTTCGCCGGACTGCGCAGCCCGGCTTGCTCGACATCGGTCACCAATTCCGACACGATGATGAGCAGCCCCCAATACACGCCGAACATGATCTTGAGATTCGCCTTGCCCGGTAGATACGAGCAAGTGAAGGGTACCTTGGCGAAGCCGGTGAGGGCCAACTCGATCATCAGCAGGCCCAATGCCGTCAGGAACGCCGCGTGGCCTAAGGCTCTGGGCCACGGCCACACAGCCCAGTAAATGGGGGCCGCAATCGCTACCACCGGCGCGACTGCGAACAGCAGCAGCGTCTTGCGCGTGGCGCCCAGGTACGCCCCGCGGCCGTTTGGATCGGTCAAGCGGAAGAGCCAGTTGGCGCGCACTTCAATTGGAATGGAGAACGACACGCGCAAACCCACGATCAGGAAGAAGAGCAGAATCAGCGGGATCCCCAACGCAGTTTGCACTCGCCCTTCGGCCGCGCCGTAGGCCGCCGCCTTGGAATGATATAGCACATAGGCCACCTGGCTGAACACATACGCCAGCCCCATGCCGGTATAGATGGCCAGCAGCAATCGGTGCTGGCGGCTGCGCGCGAGCGTGCGTCCGATGAAGACCAGGATGGCCCGCTCCGGCGCGCGGCGGGCCAGCGCCCTGGCGATGGCGGTCCACGGCGTCATGCCGCGGGATGAAAAAGAGAAGCCGGGAGCGATGCCGGATTGCTCCACGGTGCGGCGCATCTGCCGCGCGTAGGCCAGCGCGTACGTCGCCGCCGCCACCATTGCGGCCACGGCCACGCCCGCCAATGCTCGCCACGCCAGCGCGTCTAGAGCCGCGTTGGTAGACCCCGTCAGTACTTCAAACAGGCCGAAGAACCAGTAGGACGGAACCAGCGCATACCATAGCCGGTTTTCCGGCGCGGCCAGCGCCTGCGGATGAGCCAGCGGCGGCGTGAGGAAGTACAAGGTGAGCACCGCAAAGAACGCGGCGGTCTGGATGAGGCTCGACCACCGCATATACAGCGCGTGCGGCAGCAGATGCAGCGCCACTCCCTGCGCCGCTAGCAGCAGCAGAAAGACAAACACCGACGCCAGCAGGATCACGAGCCAGAAAACCCCAAAGTCCCGCACCGCGTCGATCGCGCCCGAGGCGCCGGGCACGATCAGAAACGGGCAGGCCAGCCCGGTAAAGGCGTTCACGGCCAACACCGCCAGCCCTAAAGCCGCCCCCAGCGCGGCGAGCTTGGCGCCGAATACGACCGGAACGCGCACAGGCATGGCGCCCAGGATCATGCAATCGCGCCGGTCCGGGAATAGCGCATCCCAAAGCAGCAGCGTAAACACGCCGACGATCGCCATCGAGGTCGAGATGAGGAATTCCTGATCGGCCCACGCGGCGCCGTGAAGCTGCCCGGCGGTCAAGTGCTGGTATAGACCCGCGTATTTCGGCCCCGTGATCAGCACCAGCACCAGGCTGAGCGCCGCCAGCAGCGCCGCGAACTGCGAGAGCAGCGACGATAGATCGCCGCGCACCGAGACGATGTCGGTATCGAAGAAGCGGTAAGCGAACAGCCGCACCAGCGCGCGAAACTGGCGCCGTTCGCGGCTTGGCGCAGCGGTCATTGGCGGACCACCTCGGCGATCTGGCGGGCGGTGGCGTCGGGATCGCGGTCGGTGACGAGCTGCGAAAAGATGTCCTCCAGCGTGGGCAGCGCCATCAAGTCGCGCAGCCTGTCGATGGAGTCGTTGGCCACCACGCGGCCTTTGTGCAGGATCACCACGCGGTGGCAAACCTTCTCCACGACTTCAAGCACGTGGGAGCTGAACAGCACGGTCTTGCCTGAGGCGGCCAGCGACCGGATCAGGCTGCGCAGCACCAGGCCGGCATGCACGTCCAGCCCGGAGAAAGGCTCGTCCAGGACGATCAGCTCGGGATCGTGCAGAATCGCGGCGCAGATCAAAATCTTCTGCCGCATGCCTTTGGAGTAGGACGAGATGGGCGCATGCCGGTCGCCCGCCAGCGAGAACAACTCCAGCAGCGCGCCAATCTTGCCGGGCAGCGTGGCGGCGGGCAGGTCGCGCAGTTCGCCGGCCAGTTCCAGGTACTCGGCGCCGGTTAGGTGCGGGTATAGGTACGGCTCCTCGGGTACGTATCCGAGAATGCGCTTGAAGTCGGCCAGATTGTCGCGAATGCGCCGCCCGCGATACAGAATTTCGCCCGCGGTGGGGTCGAGCAGACCCGTAATTGTCTTCACGGTAGTGGATTTGCCGGAACCGTTGGGTCCCAGGTAACCGGTCACCTCGCCGGCCAGCGCGGTGAAGGAGACATGGTCCACGGCCAGGATGCCGGAATATCGCTTGGTGAGGGCACACACTTCAAGCATTGAGGTTTAGACCGGGGTTGGGAGGAGAAAGTTCCCTCGTGGCGCACGCACTCATGCGTGCCGTGCCGGCACTCGTGCCGACACTAACTCTTTTGAAGTTTTGGTGCGGATGAGAGGACTTGAACCTCCACTCCCTTGCGAGAACTAGAACCTGAATCTAGCGCGTCTGCCAATTCCGCCACATCCGCACAATCTGGTGGGCTCATCCCATTTTTTCAGGCGCGCCGACAGAAGTCAAATTGCACCGGAGGCGTGGATTCTGCCTTGCTCTGCGTTGCAGCCTCGGGGCCGCCTAAAAGGCGGCTGCGGCCAAGATTGGCCGCCCTCCAAGGGCATTCTACGTGCCTCCAACATCCCGCGCCGCATTTGACACCAGCTTTAGGATAAACTGTGTTTAGGCTGCCCGCCCTCGAAAACCGCTTCTGGTTTTCCGGCGGCGCGGCCCAGAGCCGCAAAATCGACATGCAAGCGCCGCGCGAGTTGCGTGGCGCCCTACGCGATTGCCACCCGGCAACTCCGGAGTCGAGCGCCTCAGAAGGAAAGTAAATGGAAGACAAACTTAAACTGGCCGTGTTCATCGATTTCGATAATATCGAAATCGGCGTTAAATCCACCCTACATCGGGAGTTTGACGTGGCCGCCGTACTGGATGCGCTCAAGGAACGCGGTGAAATCGTCACCTGCGTGGCCTACGCCAACTGGGGACGGCAGGAAGCCGCCACCCGCGCCATGACCGAACACGCTGTACAAATGGTGCAGCGCGATCCGTCCCCGCGCGGCGACAAGAACGGCGCGGACATCAACCTGGCCCTCGACGCACTGGAGATGGCCTTCACTCACGATCACATCAACGCCTTTGCCATCGTCAGCGGGGACAGCGATTTCATCGCCCTGCTTAACAAATTGAAACAGTACGATAAGCGCGTGTTTGTGCTGGGCGGGAAGGCCTTCACCAGCACCATTCTGCAGAAGAACTGTCACGAGTTCATCAGCTATGAATCGCTGTTGGATGAGCTCAAACAGTCCCCCCCTCCCCCGCCGCGTTCCACGCATCAATCCGGCGGTCAGCCGCCCCAACAACAGCAGCAGCGTGGACCGCAGGCGCACCGGCGTCCGGCGCCGCTCGACCTGGCGCAGGCCATGCCCCTGGTGGAGCGCGCCCTACAAGCCCTGGAGCGCCGCAGCGTGCGCCCGCAGCTTGGACTGCTGAAATCCACCATGCTGCAGCTCGATTCCGCCTTCAGTGAGAAGGCCTACGGGTCGGGATCTTTTACGGATTTCGTGGAGAAGCTGCAAAAGGCCAACTACGTCCACGTCACCGGCGGCGAAGGCCGTTACATGATCAAGCGCATCGGCGCGGCGGGCCCCGACAAGTCCACCGTGCGGCCGGAGGCGGCGCTGCCCGTACTGCGCGATGTGCTGGAGACGCACCGCATGGAGGTCGACGAAGGGGTAACATCCGACGTGCTGGCCGAATGGGTGAAGCAGGAACACCCCGACTACGATTGGAAGCAATACGGCTTCCAGGAATTCAGCGAGCTACTGAACTACGCGCAGGACAAACTGGTGGTGCGCGTCACTCCGGATGAAGAGAAAGGACTCATGGTGTATCTGGGTCCCGAGTTCCATCCGCCCGCGCCGCCCGAGCTTCCGCCGGAGCCGGCTATTGAAGAGGAGATCGAAGAGCCGCAGCCGATCGTGGCTGGACAGCCCACGGCGGCCGGGATCATCCCGGACGTGCCTGTTCCCACGCGTGGCCGCACTCCCCGCAAGTCCGCGGGACCCAGGTCCGCTGGACCGCCGAAAAAGCGCGCCCCGCGCCGCAAGAAGACCGATGGGCCGATGCCCGAATAGACCCCTGTGGCGTACGCACATTGCGTGCGCCGCTCGCCTTCAAAACTGAGCCTACCGCGAATCGTGCGCATGGAAGGAGACCATCGTGCCTACATCGCCCAAGCCGCCCTCTAAGCCGGCCGCTAAGCCGCGTACCAAGCGGCCGGCAAAAGCCGCGGCGCCGCAGGCCAAGCCGTTCCTGCGCTTCTACTACCCGGAAAGCCTGCGCGCCAAGACCTTGGCGGTCCTCACCACCATCGAAAAGGCGAAAGACGGCAAGCCGCATCGCGATGCCCTGGCAGGCATCGTTGTGGAACTCACCGACAGCGGCTTGGATTACTTCTTCATGCGGTCGCTGAAACTCGCCAAGGTGGGCTTTTTCGTCGAGCAAACAGCCAACCTCGGTCTGGGAGCCGCAAAACAGGTTTTCGCATCCGTCATCCGCAACATCATAGGGCGTCTGGATGGCCCCCAGCTTCTCTCGGTTTGCGCCACGATTCGGCAGCTCATGAAGTAACCCCGCCCAGCGCCCAACCAGCAACCCGCCGTACAATGAAAGCATATGGGGCCAAGCCGCTCCGCTGGGTTTGCACTCGAGACACATCCCACTGAATACCGCCATTGGCGCCTCGCCATCGAACCGCCGCTGGCCACGCTCACCCTCGCCGTGGCCGAAGAATCCCCGCTGGTCCCAGGCTACAAGCTCAAGCTCAATTCCTACGATCTCGGCGTGGATATCGAGCTGGCCGACGCCGTCGCCCGCCTGCGCTTCGAGCATCCCGAAGTCCGCGCCGTAATCGTCACCGGCGGCCTCGACCGCGTCTTTTGTGCGGGCGCCAACATCCACATGCTGGCCACTTCCGCGCACGGCTTCAAGGTCAACTTCTGCAAATACACCAACGAAACCCGCCTGGCTATCGAGGACGCCTGCGCGCACAGCGGGCAGCATTACGTCGCCGCGTGCAACGGCACCACCGCCGGCGGCGGTTACGAGCTGGCCCTGGCCTGCGAAGAGATCTACCTGGTGGACGATGGCAGCTCCGCGGTCAGCCTGCCTGAAGTGCCGCTGCTGGGTGTGCTGCCCGGTACCGGCGGTCTCACGCGCGTGGTCGACAAGCGCAAGGTGCGCCGCGATCTGGCCGACGTTTTTTCGACGTTAGCCGAAGGCATCAAAGGAAAGCGCGCAGTCGAATGGCGCCTGGTGGACGGCGTCTTTCAGCGCAGCCGTTTTCAGGAAGCGGTGCGCGAGCGCGCCCTCACGCTGGCCGCGGAGGAAACGCAGCCGAGGGGCCCCGGTATCGTGCTCGAAGGGCTCGCGCCCGCGGTCACCGCCGGCTCCGTACACTACCGCTACGTCGACCTGAAGCTGAACCACGACCAACGCACCGCGGAGCTGACCATGTGCGCCGACGCCGATTACGCGCCCCTGCGCGCCTTCCGCGAACTCGACGACGCGATCCTGCGTCTGCGCTTCCATTACGACGAGATCGGCGTGATCATCCTGAAAACGCGCGGCGATCTCAATGTAGTCCGCCAAGCCGACACCGAGCTTTACCATCGCCGCAACGATTGGCTAGCCCATGAAACCCTGCTGCTGATGGCGCGCACCCTGCGCCGCCTCGACCTGACCGCGCGCAGCCTGTTCGCGGTGGTCGATGAAGGCTCCTGCTTCGCCGGCAGCCTGCTCGAAATCGCGCTGGCCGCCGACCGCATCTACATGCTGCGTGACGCGAAACGCGCGGTGCGCCTGGCATCGTCTCCCTTGAATGGCGGCCTGCTGCCCATGACTCACGGTCCGTCGCGCCTGCAAGTGCGCTTCCTCGCCGATCCCGCGCACGCCGAAGAAATCGTAGGCGAGTCCGAACCTTTCGATACCGAAGCCGCCCAAGAAGCCGGCGTGGTCACCGCCGCGGTGGACGAAATCGATTGGGAAGACGAGCTGCGCGTGGCCATCGAAGAGCGCGTCAGCCTGTCCCCCGATGCGCTCACCGGCATGGAAGCCAACCTGCGTTTCGCGGGCGCCGAAAATGCCGACAGCAAAGTCTTCGGCCGCCTTTCCGCCTGGCAAAACTGGATCTTCTCGCGCCCCAACGCCACCGGCGAGCGCGGCGCTCTCACGCTCTATGGCAAGCCGGAGCGGCCTCAATTCAACTGGCGGAGGACCTAGATGTCGCTCTACGAACGCATCCCCAACAACGTCGATCTTTCGAACGACAAGCGCCTCCTGCGCGCGCTGGAACACTGGCTCCCCAACTACATGCAGTGGTGGAGCGACATGGGCCCCGAAGGTTTTCAGGCCGACGATGTGTACCTGCGCACGGCGACATCCGTGGAAGCCGGCGGCTGGGCGCATTTCGATTACGTCAAGATGCCGGACTACCGCTGGGGCATCTTTCTGGCGCCCCCGGAGCACGACCGCCGCGTGGGATTCGGCGATCATCTCGGCCTGCCCGTATGGCAGGAAGTGCCCGGCGAATATCGCAACATGCTGCGCCGGCTGATCGTAACCCAGGGCGATACCGAACCGGCCAGCGTGGAACAGCAGCGCCTGTTGGGGCAATCCGCGCCCAGCCTCTACGACCTGCGCAATCTGTTCCAGGTGAACGTGGAGGAAGGCCGCCACCTGTGGGCCATGGTCTACCTGCTGCATTCCTATTTCGGCCGCGACGGCCGCGAAGAGAGCGAAGAGCTGCTGGAGCGCCGCAGCGGATCGAGCGACAAGCCGCGCATCCTGGAAGCTTTCAACGAGCCGATTGAAGACTGGCTGTCGTTCTATATGTTCACCACGTTCACCGACCGCGACGGCAAATACCAGTTGCTGGCGCTGGCGGAAAGCGGCTTCGATCCGCTCTCGCGCACCACGCGCTTCATGCTTACCGAAGAGGCGCATCACATGTTCGTGGGCGAGTCCGGCGTGCGGCGCGTGGTGCGCCGCGCCTGCGAGATCATGCGCGAAACCGGCGACGACGATGTCCGCCGCCAGGGCGCCATCGATCTGCCGACGATTCAGAAGTACATCAACCTGTGGTTCAGCCTGAGCCTGGATCTGTTCGGCGGCGAAGTCTCCAGCAATGCCGCCAGCTTCTTCAGCGCGGGGATGAAGGGGCGCGCGCAGGAGCCCAAGTACGCCGATCACCTGGCGCTCGAAGGCACCTATCCGGTCGCGGGCGAAGAGATTCCCTTGCGCAACGCCATGAACGAAGTGCTGCGCGATTCCTACGTCGAGGATTGCGAAAAGTGCCTGGACCGCTGGAACCGCGTGATTACCGAGCACGAGATTCCGTACCTCCTGCGCCTGCCCGACCGGCGCTTCCACCGGCACATCGGCGCTTATGCGGCACACCGCTTCGATCCCGCCGGACATCGCCTGACCCCGGAGCAATGGAACGACCGCCGCGGCGAATTCCTGCCCGCCGAGAAAGACTTCGCCTATATCCGGAATCTGAATACGCCGGTGATGGAAATCGGCAAGATCGCCCACTGGATCTCCAAGCCGACTACCGGCATTCACGGCATGCCATTCGAATTCGAGTACGTGCGGCGGGAGCAGTAGGAGGCGCTGGTACAATAGCTGGGTATGTACCTCCAGGTGCTTAAGGTCAATGGCTTCACGTCGTTCAAGGAGGTGGCATGGGCACCACAGCGCCTTAACGTTCTCATTGGTCCTAACGGCTCGGGAAAGTCGAACTTACTCCGAGCTTTCGAACTGATTCGCGCTTCGGCAGTCGGAGCCTTACGGGATTTCGTCTTGGCTAAAGGAGGATCAACGCGCCTACTATGGGGGGGCACCGCGCCGGAAACCCTGTTTGAAATCGCCGCCGAATCCGGTCCACAGTCAACCGAATGCCCCGTATATTTCTTCCGGTTGGTACCACGATCTGCAAGCCTGAGGGTTGAGGCGGAATCGCTCGTATTCGCCGAACCGTCGTCGCCGAAAGTTCAGTTCTTGTCCCGGGATGGCGACGAGTTGACGGTACGCGAGGGAAATGATGATCTTGTACTCGGTCCGGCTGAACACGTTGCCGAGACAGAGACGGCCCTTTCGATGGTTTCGGCGTTCTGGAGGCATCGCGTACCCTATCAATTCCAGCAATACTTGAAGGCGTGGGCAATCTACCACGACCTGCGTGTGGATGAGCACGCTGAAATTCGGCGGCCTGCTGTTGTCAGAGAAGGGAAGCGCATTTCCCCCGACGGACAGAATCTCACGCCTGTTTTGACAACGCTTTACGAGGGCGACTTCAAGGATGCAATCGACAGCGGTATGTCGGCGGCATTTCCCGACGACTATCAGGAGCTGATTTTTCGCGAGACTGAGCCAAACCGCGTGCAACTATATGTCCGGCGGAAACACAGCCATCGCGAGGACAGCGTCGCGGACCTGTCGGACGGAACTCTCCGCTTCCTGCTCCTGCTGACGATCCTGGCAACACCCGACCCGCCTCCGCTCATAGCTATCGACGAACCCGAATCCGGCCTGCACCCGTCCATGCTCCCGATCATCGCCGAATTCGCCGCCGAGGCTGCCACGCGGACGCAGGTCGTCCTCAGCACACACTCGCCGCAAATGCTGGACGCTTTCGGCGACGCTCTCCCGGCCACCACCGTCTTCAATTGGGCGGAAGATCACACGGAACTGAAGACCGTCACCGGCGAGGAGTTGAAGAAGTGGGTGGCGGACTACTCTCTAGGCCGATTCATCTTCTCCGGTGAGGCTGCCGCCGTCTTGTGAAATTCGCGCTCTACGTCGAGGGTTATACCGAGCGCGCGCTGTCTGCGTTTCTCAAACGCTGGCTCGACCCAAGGCTCTCGATCGATGTCAGAGTGGACCCCGTACGATTCTCGGGAAGTGGCGACTATCTGAAGAGCTTCGCCCAGCGCGCTAAGAAAGGTCTCGATTCCGGGCGCCTGACCGCTGTCGTCGGCCTTCTGGATTTGTACCGTGTTGGCCTGGACTTTCCGCCGAACTTAACCACGGATGAAAAGTGCACTTGGGCCAAAGCTGAACTAGAGCGCCAAGTCGGCGACCCGCGCTTCCGCCAACACTTCGCGGTTCACGAAACCGAAGCCTGGCTGCTAAGCGATCCTGAGATATTTCCAACCCCGATTCGGGAGCGCCTCAAGAGACCTGCAAAGCGCCCCGAGTCAGTCAACTTCCGGGAACCTCCGGCGAAGCTACTCGAGCGGGCATACAGAGCCGAAGGACTCGACTACAAGAAAGTAACCGACGGCTCCAAGCTGTTCGCTAAACTCGCTCCAAACCTCTCGTACGAACGCTGCCCGCACCTGAGAATGCTTCTCGACGACATGCTATCGTTAGCCAAAGCAGCCGGCTGTTGACCGACTCCTCATGCCGCCGAAGTGGCGCTCGTCGCCCGCGCCTCGAAGGTGTACCCGAATCCCCGCACCGAGTGAATCAGTCCCGGGTTGGCCGGATCGTTCTCGATTTTCTGCCGCAACCGCAGCACATACACATCAACGGCCCGGTCGGTGATGGCGCGATCCTGGCCCCACACGGCGTTCAGCAATTGCTCCCGGCTGAAGACCACTCCCGGACGGCTCATCAGGAATTCGAGCAGCCGGAACTCCGTGGCCGTCAGGTTCAGCGCCGTCCCATTCAGGCGCGCCTGGCAACTGCTGCGGTCCAGTTGTACGCCGCCCGCATCCAACACGCGCGCCGGCGCCGCCTGGTTGCGAAACTGCAGCTTGATGCGCGCGATCAGCTCACGCACGAAGAACGGCTTCACCACGTAATCGTTCGCGCCCAACTCCAAACCCACGATGCGGTCCGTCTCCGACGCCCGCGCGGTCAGAAAGATGATGGGCGTGCTCAGCAGGTCGGGATCCTTGCGCACCGCTTTGCAAATCTCCAGGCCATCGGAGTCCGGCAGCATGATATCCAACAGAATCAGATCCGGCCGTACTTGCCGGCAGAGATCCAACGCGCCTTTGCCGGTTTGGCATCCGGTCAGCACGAATCCTTCCCGCTCCAGGTTGTACTTCAACAGGCCAACCAGGTCGGCGTCGTCTTCAATCAGAAGGATCTTCCGCATGTCCAACCTTGAGCGTAAGCAATAAATGGTTACCGGGACGTTACGGAAGCGTAAACTCAGGATTAAGTTCTGGCCTTTCAGGCCGCCTGAAACCGGTACCCAAATCCGCGGACGGTGGTCAGATAACGCGGATTATCCGGCTCCGCTTCGATGTGCTCCCGCAGGCGCCGGATGTGTACATCCACTGTACGCGGCGTCACGAAACGCTGCTGGCCCCAGACCTCCTCCAGAAGCTGGTCCCGGCTGTAGGCGCGGCCCGCGTGCGTCAAGAAGAACTCCAGCAATTTGTATTCGGTGGAAGTCAGATTCAATTCGCGGCCGTTCAGGAAAACGCGGTGCGCGCCGCGGTCCAGCTTGAACGGCCCGGCCTCCACCGCGGTATCTTCCTCTTCGTCGCGCTCGGCGCGGCGCAGGTGCGCCTTCACCCGCGCCACCAGTTCGCGCGGGCTGAACGGTTTGGTCATGTAATCGTCGCCGCCGATCTCCAGCCCCAGCACCCGGTCGACTTCATCGGAGCGCGCGGTCAGAAACAGCACCGGCGTGCGCGCCAGCACGGCCGATTGCCGAATTTGGCGGCAAAGCTCGAACCCGTCGTCTCCCGGCAGCATCACATCCAGCACGATCAGGTCGGGCTTCCAGGCTTCCAGGTCCTTCAGTGCGCCCTTGTTGCCCGCGAGCACGTAAGCCTGATAACCGCCGCGGGTCAGATTGTAGTCCAAAAGAGCGGCTAGCTCCGCTTCGTCTTCAACAATTGCGATTTTCTTGGCCATCAGCGGGGTACTCTCTGTATTATGGACCCTATCGTCCGCGCATGGATCGGATGAACTTCATCGATCCGCGCGAGCAAGCCACGGACGCCGGATACGTCTTCTCGATTTGCGGCAGCGCGTCTTTGGTAGGCTGGGTATCATGACGGATCTGAGTTACCCTATCGGCCGCTTCACCTACGCCGGTGAGAGCACCGCGGAGCAGCGCCGCGCCTTCATCGAGCGCATCGAGAACACGCCGGCCCTCCTGCGCGCAGCCGTCGAAGGCTTGACCGCCGAGCAGCTCGACGCGCCCTATCGTCCGGGCGGCTGGACCGTGCGCCAGGTGGTCCACCACGTCCCCGACAGCCATATCAACAGTTACTGCCGCTTCCGTCTGGCGCTGACCGAGGACACACCCAGCGCCAAAGGCTACGATGAGGCGGCCTGGGCGGAGCTTTCCGATGCGCGCACTGCACCCATCGAAGTTTCTCTCGCCTTGCTCGAATCGCTGCACCGCCGCTGGGTGCTGCTGCTGCGCGCCATGACGCCGGCGGATTTCGCGCGCACCTTCCTGCATTCCGAACTCGGCCCCGTCACGCTGGATCGCAACCTGGCGCTGTACGCTTGGCATGGCGATCATCACGTGGCGCATATCACCGCGCTGCGCGCGCGCATGGGATGGGCCCACCCGCTATCCTAAGATTTGCCCGACGGCTCCTATCTCTATTGCGACATCAGCCTGCCGGTCCCGCTCGACCAGCCGTTCACCTATGCGCTGCCGGAAACCCTCCGCCACCGCGTCAAGCCGGGCTGCCGCGTGCTTGTCCCGTTCGGCGCCCGCCGCCTGACGGGCGTGGCCCTGCGCTGCCACGACGATGCGCCCGGCGTACCCACGCGCGACGCTCTGCGCCTGCTCGATGCCGAGCCGGTGCTGGATGCCGAACTGCTCGCCCTGGGCAAGTGGATCTCCGGCTACTACTGCGCGCCGCTCGGCGAAGTGCTGCGCGGCATGCTGCCGCTGTCGTCCGATATCCGGCGCGGCAAAGTCTATTCGCTCACCGACGCCGGCCGCGACGCCGCCCGCCAGCTTCTGTTCGACTCGGCTCCCGAGGACCCCGTCGTCCGAATCCTGCGCATGCTCGACCGGCGCCCGCTATCCGCCGCTTACCTGGAACGCAAGCTGCCGCTGGCCGCCAATGCCTTGCGCGCCCTGGAACGCAAACACTTCGTCATGGTGGAGCAGGTCCAGACCGAACGCGATCCGCTGCGCGCGCCATCGGACAGGCTGCGCGTCGAGCCTACGGGCGCCGCGCCCGCGGCCAAACTCGGCAAGCCCGAACGCGAACTGCTGGCATTCCTCGAACTGCATCCCGGCTCGCACAATTTGAAGGATCTCGAATCCATGGTCCGCGACGCCAGCCCGGCCGCCCGCGCCCTGGCCCGCAAGAAACTGGTCGCGCTGCGCACGGAGCCCGTCCCCCTCAACGCCGCCGGGCCCGTGCGTGGGCCCCATACGCTCAATCCTCCGCAGGCCGCCGCCTTCGACCAGATCGGCGCCGCCATTCAGGCGCACGAATTCCGCACCTTCCTGCTACACGGCGTTACCGGCTCCGGCAAGACCGAAGTCTATCTGAACGCCATCGAGGCGGCGCTGGCCTGCGGCCGCAGCGCGCTCCTGCTGGTCCCGGAAATCGCTTTGACCCCCGCCGTCGCCGGCCAATTCTTCAGCCGCTTTGGCGATCGCGTGGCCATTCTCCACAGCGCCTTCAGCGACTCCGAACGCTCCGATCAGTGGCGCCGCATTCGCGCCGGCGCGGCGTCGGTGGTGGTGGGCACGCGCTCCGGGGTCTTCGCCCCCATGCGCGATCTCGGCCTGATCGTGGTCGACGAGGAACACGACCAAAGCTACAAGCAGGAAGAAACGCCGCGTTACAACGGCCGTGACGTGGCCATCGTGCGCGCCCAGGCCGCCCGCGCCTGCGTCGTGTTGGGGTCCGCCACGCCCAGTCTGGAAAGCCGCTATAACGCCGAGCGCGGCAAGTACACGCTGCTGGAACTGCCCGGCCGGGTTGAAGCGCGGCCCATGCCGCAGGTCGAGCTGATCGACATGCGCACCGAGTTCCTGGAAACGCGCAAGCAGGCCACCTTCTCGCGCCGCCTGCTGGAAGCCGTGGAGCACCGCATCGATAACGGCGAGCAGACCATCATCCTGCTGAACCGCCGCGGCTTCTCCAGCTTCGTCGCCTGCCGTTCTTGCGGCGAGCGCGTCCAGTGCATGAACTGCTCGGTGACCCTCACCTTTCACCGCCGCGACCGCCGCCTGCTCTGCCATTACTGCAACTACGCCGAGCGCGTCCCCACGCACTGCCCCAAGTGCCAGAGCGAGCATATCTACTTCATCGGCGTCGGCTCGGAGAAGGTGGAAGAGGAGTTGCACCGCGAGTTTCCCAAAGCGCGCATCGCCCGCCTGGATCGCGACACGGCCACCGCCAAACGCCAGTATGAAGCCATCCTGCAAGGCTTCCGCGAGGCGTCCTACGACATCCTGGTGGGCACCCAGATGATCGCCAAGGGGCACGATATTCCGAACGTCACGCTGGTCGGCGTGGTCTCTGCCGATGTAGGCCTGGGGCTGCCCGATTTCCGCGCCGCCGAGCGCACCTTTCAGCTCCTGACGCAGGTCGCCGGGCGCGCCGGACGCGGCAGCCTTCCCGGCATTGTCCTGATCCAAACCATCAACCCGGACCACTACGCCGTCCGCATGGCCGCCGCGCAGGATTACCAGACTTTCTATGAAAAGGAATTGCAGTTCCGCCGCATGATGCACTATCCGCCGTTCAGCGCCATGGCCAATATCCTGGTGCGTAGCGAGCAGCAGGAACAAGCCCTGCGCCTTAGCACCGAGCTGGGGCATTTCCTGACGCCGGCGCCGGAAAAGATCAAGATCCTGGGGCCGGCCGAAGCGCCCGTGACGCGCCTGAAGAAGGAGTACCGGTATCAGTTCCTGATTAAGGCCGCCAGCCGCACCGCGCTCAACGAGTTGTTGCGTCGCGCGCAGGCGTTCGCGCGGGAGCAGAAGTGGAGCGCCACGGCGCTGGTGATCGATGTGGATCCATTGACGCTGCTGTGACGGCCTCCGGCCTGTTCCATCGCGCCCTTACACATCCAAATTCTTCACATCCAGCGCATTATCCTCAATAAACTTCCGCCGGCTCTCCACATCCTCGCCCATCAACGTAGAGAAAATCTCTTCGCTCTCCACGGCATCCTCCAGCCGCACCTGCAGCAGCGTGCGCTTCTCCGGATTCATGGTCGTCTCGGCGAGTTGCTCGGCGTTCATCTCGCCCAGCCCTTTATACCGCTGCACCGACGCGTCCCGCTTGCCTTCCAGCTTCACGAACTCCAACAGCGTCACCGCGTCGGCCTGCGTGTCGCGATGCTCGCCGCGCACCACCACGAACGGCGGATCGTTATACTTCGCAATCTGCCGCGCCAGCGACCGGAATTTCTTGTACTCCGGCTGCGCCGCCAGCGCCACCCCGATGTGCCGCTCCGCATTGGTGGAATCGTGGAACATCACCGACCATGCCGAATGCTCCTCGTC
>Ga0187867_10000580_pt1 | contig 32375 bp, 30 predicted proteins | sample June2016WEW_13_1_FD_132976 | JGI IMG/M metagenome (GOLD analysis project Ga0187867, IMG submission 132976) | Peatland microbial communities from SPRUCE experiment site at the Marcell Experimental Forest, Minnesota, USA - June2016WEW_13_10 | ecosystem: Environmental > Terrestrial > Soil >... | reverse complement strand
GTGTAAATCTGCGTTCATCTGTGTGTATCTGTGTTAAAGAATCTTTCCTTGCCGTCGGCCATGGCGCGGCGCTGACATGGTTGGCGAGGACACTCCAGACCAGGACCCTTGCGAGGGTTGCAGGTCGCCTTTCTGCCGATTGGCGTAGGTGTTGATCACAGTGCACACCATCCTTCGTGCCGACCCCTGGTCGTGACTGGTGCCTCACCGTGGTACAATCGTGGCCCCACCATCGAAGGGCCGGGTCGGGAAACCAACCGGTCAGCAATGATGAACGCAGCACGCCCCTACCGAGCCATGGCCTACAACAACGCCTGGGCCAACCACCGCCTGCTGCTGGCCTGCGCCGGCCTCTCGCAAGACGAGTTCGTCGCCCCACGCACCGGATTCTTTCCCAACCTGCGGGCCACCCTCAACCATATTCTGATCATCGACCAGTTCTACGTCGACGCCATGGAAGGCGGCACGCTCGGCCCCGCCGCCTGGGCAAACCAGGAGCCCTGCCAGACCGTTCCACTGCTACACGAGGCACAAGCTGCAGTTGACCGCCGTCTGATTGCTGTCGTCAACAGCCTCGAACCCGCCGGTCTGGAGCGCATCGTCGACGTGCATCGCGGCACCCGAATCCAGCACGAGCGCATGGACCGATTGCTGCTGCATTTGTTTCAGCATCAGACCCATCATCGCGGCCAGGCACATTGCATGCTGAGCGACACATCGGTGCCGCCACCGCAACTCGACGAGTTCTTCTCCATTGGCGAAGCGCCACTGCGAGAGGCCGAGTTCGCCGCGCTCGGCTGGACCGAGGACACGATCTGGCAAACCTGAACCCGTAACTTTGCGGTCAGTGCGGCGCCACTTCGGGATAATATTGTGGTGCCTCGTGCCGCCGGAACATGCCGTAGTCGCGCACCACGCGGACCCGGCGGCGGCGTGCGTCGACCGGCAGAGCGCGTTCGCCCAGGTCGGCCGCCACGGTATCGCGCCAGGCGAGCAGCAACAGCAGATCACCCGGCGTCAGGATGGCATCGAACACGTCCCACTCGACCAGTCCGTGTGCGCTCTCCTGCAAGCCCAGAGACCGTCCGATTTGTTCCGGAGAGGCGTCTTCGGCGAGCCCGGACGGCCGCCGCAGTTCAACGATGGAGAGCAATTTGGCAACGCCATCCTCGGTCTCGTCGAACCGCTGCTCGTGCACCTCGTAGCCCTCGGGCGGATGGGTATCCGCGGTTGCCTGTCCCACCCGTAGATGGTAATCGCGAAACACGTTGGTGCGGCCTTGCTCCTGAGCCGCGTGATGCGGCGCGTTGGTGCGCCACCGCACCAGTGCCTTCTCGTCGCGCCAGGTGGAAAGGGACAGCAGCCAGCCCTCGCGTCGAAGCGAGCCGTAGCGAACGTTGTCGATGAACCCATCGACCGCGACCAGTTCCGGCCGCAGCGCGCCGGCGAGGCCAAGATACGTCTCCCAACGGTCAGAGCGCGGCTGGACCTCAAAGATGACAGCGAACATGGGGGGCTCCTGGATTTTGCTGCCATTCAGTCGCGGACGCGGCGACTGAATGGTCATTTCGCAGCACTTTGTCCCATTCAGCATCGATTGTCAGGCCGGGTTCCCCTGCCCTGGGCTCGGACCATGGGAAATTTGCTTCCAACCATTCTCATTGCGAGGTTGATTCAGGCACTGTCGCCGTTCCCCCCGAAAGACCGCACTCTGACCGCCGACGAGGAGCAGAAGGAGGCGTTCGATTGCCGATCTCGGCCTGACCTGCTTTGTGGGCAATATCTTCCGATGGCTTCGCGGTCCTGGCTCTTGGCGTGCTGACTGATCGCCGCATCTCCTACTGTCGCCGCCGATATCATCCTGGCGTCCGGCGCCTTAAATGCCTTGCTGCCCGACCTGACCGCGTCCTGCCAGGCGCGGACAGGTAAACCGTTCGCCATTTCTGGTGACGGAGCGGCCGGCGTGACCGTCGGCGTAACATAAAGTGAGCGGCACAACCGGTTGGAGGGCAGCAGTGTCTCAGTGTCAGTGTCTCTTACCATGGCAGAGACCGAGCTCACCGGAATTTGAGCCACAGTGAGGATCTGCACAGTTTCCAATGGCGTGGTGCCTCGCGCGGAAAACTGGCAAGAGAGACCATTATATTCGTCGAGAGGAGCCATGAACAAGACTCGACACAGCGATGAGGCAATGAACGGGTCCCTGTCACCGACAATGGACAACCCGCGCATTTGCGTCATCGGCGCGGGGCCTTCCGGTCTTACCACTCTCAAGAATCTGCTCGCGCTTGGCCTGACCAATGCCGCATGCTTTGACGAGGCGGACGCGATCGGCGGCAACTGGGTTTTTCGGGAGGGCCAGCCGAGCGTGCATGAATGCACCCACATTATCTCCTCAAAGCGGCTGTCGGAGTTCGAGGACTATCCGATGCCGGCGGACTTCCCTGATTTTCCTTCGCACCGTCAAATCCGCGCGTATTTCGAGGCCTATGCCAGCCAATTCGGGCTGGCGCCATTCATTCGTTTAAAGCAACGCGTTGAATCGGCCACCCGTCGCGCCGACGGAAGTTGGTCAGTCCGAATCGCGACACCTCACGGCGTCGATGAAGCGACGTTCGATCATCTGATCGTTTGTTCCGGACATCATCGGGTCTCCCATATTCCCGAATACCCTGGCCATTTCAGCGGTGACGTCCTTCATTCAAGTGCGTTCAAGCATGCGGCACGGTTCGCGAACAAACACGTGCTGGTCGTTGGCGGCGGTAACTCCGCCTGTGACATCGCGGCCGAAATTTCGCGCGTCGCATCGCGAACCTGCATCAGCATGCGCCGGGGCTATCAAATCCTCCCCAAGAAGCTCTTCGGCTATCCGGTAGATCAATTGTACGCGGCATTCCGGTGGTTGCCGCGGTCGATTTCGCGATCATTGTTCAAAATGGTACTTCGGGTGAAGGTCGGGCGTCCTGAGGACTATGGGCTGCAAGCGCCGCATTCCGAGCTTATGGAGATCCATCCGACGCTCAACTCCAACGTGCTGAAGGCGTTGCGCAGCGGAGCTGTGATACCTCGCGTCGGCATCGCGCGCCTTGGCGAGAACGACGTCGAGTTTCTTGATGGCACTGTCGAGCCGTTCGACACCATCATCTGGGCTACCGGATTTCATACCGTATTTCCGTTTCTCGACGCGTCGATCGTCGATTGGAACATGGCCGAATGTCCACCGCTCTATCTCAAAATGCTACATCGCGAGGTCGCCAATCTGTTTTTCATAGGCCTGTTTCAGCCGCTTGGTTGCATCTGGCGTCTGGCCGATCATCAGGCTCGCATCGCGGCGCTGCAGATCGCTGGATATTTGGAACGGCCGGCCGATATTGGCGCGCGCATTGAACGCGAGATCAGTTCGCGGCATTGGAAGTTTGATAAGTCGGCACGTCACGCCATCGAAGTCGATTACCATGTTTTTCGCAAGGAATTGTTTAAGCATCTGAAAACTGCCCGAACGAATTCCGGCGCTTTCCGTCGAAGCGGGTCTGACGCGTCCGCATCGCCGGTCACGTGTTCATTTCGGCCAAAAGCTGGATGAATAACGGTGGCGGAAGCGCGCGAAGAAATGGTACTTTGAGCCCGATCGCATCAGCGGCGCCCGCCACAAAGTCATTGCAATTATTGAAGAACAGGTTATAGATCTGAGCCTCCGTCCGTTCCTTATCGATATACTGCGTCAGGTGCCGATATTGCCTGGCCGTCAGATTCCGATGATATATGGTGGATGAAGGAAGCTTGGCGTAGTAATCTTCTTGGCCGACCTCACCGGGGATCCCGACCATGCCGATAAAGGGTCCGAAGGCGCCTCCGTGGGGATAGAACCCGACAGTCTTCAACTCAAGCGGATGACCACTCGGATCCTGCGCCCCGTACACGAGAAATGTGTGGGTGATGCTGAAGTACGGTCGAGTCCGGAACTCGACATAAAACGGCGTGGCGGCAAACGAGGCAGATTGTGTAGCGTTCGCGGCCGGCGAACGCACGGTCGAAACGTCGCCGCCAGCCGAGGTGCAGGCGGACAAGGTCAGGACACACGCGGCTACAGTGGATTTCAACCCATTAGCGCTCACCGTCGCCCAGAGCGCTTTATGTGACCATCGACACTTCATCCTTGGTCCAAAGATCCACGCGTTCCCGGAGACCAGTGGGGCATTTTCACACGCCGCAATTGACCGGTTAAGTTCCCACTTGCAATTGCTGTGCCGCCGTATGATCGCAAGTGCACCCGAGGGTCGGCTCCCCACCCGTTGCCGACGTTCAAACCATGCCCTCCTTCAAACCATATCCTCCACTGACGCCAATTGCTCTGAACGTGCCCCCTCCTGCGCCCTCCGCACCCGTTCCCGGTGCAAGTTATACAACCCCGCCAGCGCCACGATGGCCGCCCCAACCAGCGTGGTCCCCGACGGCACTTCGCCGAACACCACGAAGCCAAGCGCTCCGCCCCACAGCAACATCGTGTATTCATAGGGCGCCAACGCCGAAACCGGCGCCAGCCCGTAAGCCCGGGTGAACACGCAATGGGCCAACCCGCTCGACACACCCAGAAACAGCAACGCGCCCCAGACCGCAGCAGCGCCGGACACGTGCAGCGGCATGACCAGCAGCATCCCGCCCCCCGCCACCACAAACGAGACCATCAGCCAGAACGCCTGACATTCGGGCGTCTCAGTCTGCGACAAGTGCCGCGCCATGATCCGAGTCATCGCCATCGCAACGATACCAACCATCAGCCACGCGACCGCGGGAGTGAACGGAATGCCCCCATTCGGCCGCACCATCACCAGCACCCCGGTAAAGCCCAGCAGCGTCGACAGCATGCGGCGCCAACGAATGCGCTCGCCAAGTAGCGGCACCGCCAGCACGGTCATGATCAGCGGCGCCGTGAAACCCAGAGCATACGTCTCGGCCAACTGCATGTGCTGCCAGGCGAGGTACCAGGTGGTGGTCGAGAACGCCGACAGGCCGGAGCGCAGCGTCACCGTCTTCCAGCGCACCGGCCTGAACCGTGCCAACCCGGGGCTTCCCTGCGACGAGACCGTGAATGCTGTTACCGCGAGCGCGCCAAACACACCCCGCCACAGCACGACCCAGGCAACACCGGAGGCGAGGCTGGCCCATTTCGCGGCCGTATCACCGACGGTCAGGATCAAATAAGCACACGCGACCAGCAAAATACCGCGCACCGTGTCAGCGGCGTTGTCGGTCAGAACTCGGACGGGCGCGCGCGCTGACATGGGGACGATCCTTGGACGATCGGTGATGCCCGCCATCGTGAGACGCCGCAAGACGTTACCCGGAGAGACATTAACCCGACCGGCGGTTCCGCGACGCACCCCGAGCCGCCAGCAGCAACCAAAGGAATTGTTTGACGCGCCGGGATAGTTAGATTTACTAACAGACAATCGTCCACCGCACGCGAGGCACCTGGCGCATGACCACCACCCCGGAATTCGGGTTCAACGAACTCTTCACTTGCGTCGTCGGCGAAATTGCCAAGGCGATCTGCGAGCGCAGCGGCGAGACCGCGCAGCAGCAATTCGCCCGCTCGCAGGCGGCTGTGCACATGATCATGGGTTTCCTGCCGCGCGATGTCGTTGAGGCCTTGCTCGCCGGACATTGCGTCATGTTGCACGAGACGATGCTGGCCGGCGTGCACGACACGTTGCTTGGCGAGGCGGTGGCGATGCGGCGCAGCACGCGCGGCGCCATCGTTGCGATGAACAAGGAATTCAACAGCAACCTCGGCCACCTGGAGCGCTATCAGGCGCGTCCCTCTCAGGGCAGGCGGGACGCGCCTGAGTTGCGGCCGGTTGAGGTGACGACAGCGACCAACGGACCGACGGTTCCGGCGGCGCCATCAGCCCGGACGCGCGCGGTGCCGGAAGCACCGATGGCATCGGCCGAGACGCAAGACACACCGGCACAGCCAACGCCAGCCGCCACGTTCCGTACGGTAGCCCAGGAAGAACTGCACTGGCCGGTGGAGCATGGTCCCGAGGCCGAGGTGGAATTCCACCTCTCGCCTGCGCAGCTTGCGCAATGCCAGGCGAACCCTGAGGCGATGGCCGCCCTCGCAACCGGTGACCCCGAGCGGTTCGCCAAAGCCCTGGGCATTGCCATGCCGAGCGAGGCGTTTCTGGAGGCCGCCAACACGCCGGGAAGCCCGTTTGATCCCGACGCGACCGGCCCCTGGCCGGCGAGCGCGCCTGCGGGTCGGCGGACGAGCTAAATCACGTCGCAAGCCGCACCAAATCCGGCGATACGCCACGGTGCGAGGCGCTCCGTCGCGAACCTTCCCTCGCATTCTGTCGAGATCTCACACGACCGGGACCGTACCGCTGCGATCTTCAGTATGCGAATGACCAAATCCGGCCCGCCATCGTCGCGTGGACCCCGCACAGTCGAAGTTTGCTTCCTCGGTTTCTCTGTGCCTCCGTCCCTCTAAAATAAATCCTTCCCGCCGCTGCCACGCGCTCTGGCGCCCCGCAGCGGTCACCCGGGTCCAGCAACAACCTCCATCACGAACCCGAAACGACCAGAGCAACCTCGCACCGCCCAACCGTCGATAATATCCGCCGGCGCTTCGCCTGTACCCGACATTTTGCGCCGCATCGATCCAGCGAATCGAGCGATTGTCGCAGGGCGATGCAATCGTACTCTGATGGCCTCCCGCCTGCCGCACCATAATACCGCGGATCGATGGCGGCGCTGCCCCTTGGAACCCCGCCAAGGGCATTGCCGTTGGAACCATTATTTGGGTGCGGGAGGAGGGCCGACATGGAGGTTGTGCGGTCACGGAAGCCCCTCCTCCCGCACCCACCCAACGGATAGATTGCAAAGGGCATCGCCCGGAGCCTGCCCTCGCGCTTGTCGCGTGGGCCAGGGCTCCAGGATTGGGCCGCGAAGCGGACCAATGAGACCCATGGTAGGTCCCAGGGCGGAGCTCTGACATCAGGAGCCGGCAACGTCATGGAGCCCGACGAATACGCCAGGATGGACGCACTCGAGTCCCGGATGTGGTGGTATCGCGCCTTGCACGCCCGCCTGCTCGACGCACTGGCAGAACACGATGTCGGAGCTCCAGTGCTTGACGCCGGCTGCGGCACCGGTGGGTTCCTGGCCGCCCTCATCACGGCGCGGCCCGCCTGCACCGCCTTCGGCCTGGAGTGGTACGAAGCCGCCGCCGCCACCGCCGCTGCGAAATCCGGCCGCCCGGTCGCCTGCGGCAACATCAACGCATTACCGTTCGCCGCCAATACCTTCGGCACCGTAATCACGGCCGATGTGCTTTGCCATGCGGCGGCCGAGCCAATGACCGCACTCGCCGAAATCCACCGCGTGCTGCGGCCAAACGGCCGGCTGATCGTCAACCTGCCGGCATTCCGCGCTCTGCTGTCAGCGCATGACGTCCAGGTCCACAATGCACGCAGGCTGAATGCCGGCGAGACCCGTGTGCTGCTGGAAGCGGCCGGGTTCCGCGTGCGTCGCATCCGCTACTGGAACGGGCTGCTGTTGCCGCTGATGATCGCCCGCCGCAAAATCTTCTCCCGGTCCTCGGATCGCTCGGATGTTGCCGCTTTTCCGCCATGGCTGGATCGGACATTTTACGGCATGACGGAACTCGAACGGCGCCTGCGCCTGCCCCTCCCGGCCGGAGGGTCAGTGCTGGCGGTCGCGGAGCGGCCATGAACGACACTGTTGACGTCATCCAAACGCTGTCCCCTGGCCTGGCGCAGCGCTTCGAACCGGGCACCGGCCTGTCGATCGTCGTGCCGGTGTATCGTGGCGCCGCGACCATTGCGACGTTGGTCGAGGCATTGTCCCGGCTGACGCCCGAGGGCGGCATCGAGGTCATCCTGGTTAACGACGGCAGTCCCGACAATTCGGCCGAGGTCTGCCGTGCTCTGCTGCAGACCGCCCGCGTGCCGCTGACCTATATCGAGCATGCCCGCAATTTTGGCGAACACAACGCGGTGATGAGCGGCCTGCGTCACGCCCGTGGCGCCTTTGTGATCACCATGGACGACGACCTGCAGAACCCGCCCGAGGAAGTGGTGCGCCTGTTCGATCATGCGCGGAACGGCTCCTGGGACGCGGTCTACACCCGCTATGCCGTTAAACAGCACTCTGGCTGGCGCAACCTGGGGTCACGCTTCGCCAACCGGGTGGCGGACGTGCTGCTGGACAAGCCGAAGGGGCTATATTTGTCTTCATTCCGTTGCATGGCGGCGTTGGTGGTGCGCGAGGTAACCCAGTACAACGGCCCCTACCCCTATATCGACGGGCTGATCATGCAGGTGACGCGACGGATCGACAGTATCGAGGTCCGCCATTTTCCGCGCGTGGAGGGCCGCTCGAACTACACTTTGAGGCGGTTGGTGCGGCTATGGTTGAACCTTGCCACCAGCTTTTCCCTGTTCCCGTTGCGGCTGGCGGTGTTTGCCGGTGCGGGTATGGCGGCGCTCGGTGCGATCGGGGCCGTGGCAACCATCATCGAGACGCTGTTCCTCAATCAAACCCCCACCGGGTGGGCGTCCACCATGGTCGTACTGCTGCTCGTCGGCGGCGTGCAGTCGATGATTCTGGGTGTGTTGGGCGAGTATGTCGGCCGCACGTTCCTGACCGCCAACGGCAAGCCCCAGGGAGCCATCCGGTTGGTTGCGCGCAATGACGGCGGCGGGCCGGATTAGTCGTAGGTTGCGCCCGCGGTCGTGGCGAGCGGAGTGAAACAATCGTGCCGCCGGTGGATTCCAGATGCAGCCCAACGTGGACAACGAAATCGTGGACAACGAAATCGTACAGCAACTGGAGCAACGTCTCGGGCGCCTGCACGCGCGACAGCGATTGGGCATCGAGACCGCACATGAAGCACAAATCTTCGGTCAGGGCCTCAACTTCTTTCACATCGAGAACTGGTACTCGGTCCATACGATCATTCGAACCGCGCTGAAACTGAGCGGTCTCTACTGGCGCGGCCGCCGCAATGCCGAACGGGTTCGCGTCAGGCACAATGAGATCAGCTTTCCCGGCCTGCCGTCGCTGTTCGATGGCTTCACCATACTTCACATCAGCGACCTGCACGTCGACATGAACGAGGCCGCAATGCGGTACCTCATCGGGCTCACCGGTGATCTGCATTATGATTTGTGTGCGCTGACCGGCGACTTTCGCGGCAAGACGTTTGGCCCAATCGAAGCCGCCTTGAATGGCATGGCGCGCGTGCGGGATCATATCAGCGGCCCGGTTTATGCCGTGCTTGGCAACCACGATTCGATCCGCATGGTTCCCGGGCTTGAGGCCATGGGAATCCGGATGCTGCTCAACGAATGCGTAACGATCGAACGCGGCGATCAGCGGATCTGGCTGGCCGGCATCGATGACGCGCATTTCTTCCGGGTCGATAACATCGAAAAGTCCGCAGCGGACATACAAGCCGGCGAGTTCTCCATCCTGTTGTCCCACACGCCGGAAATCTATCGTCAGGCGGCGCACGCCGACTTCAATTTGTTATTGGCCGGCCATACGCATGGCGGTCAGATCTGCCTGCCGGGCTCCATTCCGATCACGCTGGATTCCGTGCTGCCGCGCCGCCTGGGCGCGGGCGCCTGGCGGTACCATACCATGATTGGCTACACCTCGGTGGGCGTCGGTACGTCGATGGTTGCGGTACGGCTCAACTGTCCGCCGGAAATCACCCTGCATCACCTGCGGCGCGGCTGAGCATGGTTCAGTAAGCACGAGTTTCCGCGGTTCCACCAGGCCGGGTCAGCCCATAATGCTCGCGCAACGTGTTGCCGGTGTACTGGCTGCGGGACAATCCACGCTTACGCAACAGCGGTACCACTTCCGCAACGAACACCTCCAGCATCGCCGGCAACACCGGCGGCATCACGTTGAAGCCATCGGCGGCAGCGTCGCGGAACCAGTCCTCGATCAGGTCGGCGATCTGCTCTGGCGCGCCGGCCGTCACGAAGTGCCCGCGCGCGCCGGCCATGTAACCCAGTAACTGGCGCAATGTCGGCTTTTCCCGCCGCACGAGGCCAACGATTACCTCGGTTCGGCTGCGCGCCGCTTCGACCAGGGCAGGATCGGGGAAATCCTCCGGCGACAGCGGCTTGTCCAATGGCAGATGGGAGAAATCGTGGCCGCCGAAGCGGCCGGACAAACGCTTGCGCCCTACCTCGGGGTCGCTCAGATCGTTCAGTTCGCGGGCGATCCGTTGCGCCTCTGCCTCGGTTCCGCCGATCACCGGGCTGAGCCCCGGCAGGATCAGTACCTGACCGGGATCGCGACCTTCCGCCACGGCAATCCGTTTCAGATCGGCATAGAAATCCTTGGCCGTGGCCTTTTCCATTTGTGCGGTGAACACCGCTTCCGCGTGCCGCGCGGCGAACCGGCGGCCGGTCTCCGACGAGCCCGCCTGCACGAACACCGGCCGCCCTTGCGGGCCCCGCGGCACATTCAGCGGTCCGGTCACCTGGTAATACGTGCCGTGGTGGTTGATTGGCCGGATTGTTCCGGGCCGCGCATAAACCCCGGCGGCGCGATCGTCGATCACCGCATCATCGGTCCAACTGTCCCACAATGCGGTCACCACCCGCATATATTCTTCCGCTCGCTCGTAGCGTTCCGCGTGGCTCAACTGGCCCTGACGGCCATAATTGCCCGACGCCGCGACCAGCCAGGTAGTGACGATGTTCCAGCCGACCCGGCCGCCGGTGATATGGTCCAGCGAGGCAAACTGCCGTGCCAGATTGAACGGTGCGGTATAGGTCGTGGAACAGGTGGCAATCAGCCCGATCCGCTGCGTTGCGCCTGCCATGGCAGCCAGCGCCGTCAGCGGTTCCAGCCAGATGCGTGGCGCGCTGGCGACGTCATCGCCGACCGCCAGTGTGTCCGCCAGGAAGACCGAGTCGAAGCAGCCTGCCTCGGCTTTCTGCGCAAGCTCGGTATAGTAACGAATATCGGTCAGCGCCAACGGCGAGGCCGACTTATGCCGCCACGCTGCCTCATGATGGCCGCGGCCATGAATGAACAGATTGAGGTGCAGTTGGCGCGTCATGCTGCGTCCATCAGCCAGTTGGTCAAACGGTTCGTCATGGTGCTTCCTCCGGCGTTACGGCCGAACCGTGGCCTGGAACATACTGCATCGGAACCCACCCCCGGTCTGTTATTGCAAACTGGGACGACCTTCCTGCGGCGCAAAAGCTGGGACTTCTGCCGCATTCACCGCCACCGCTCGCCAACCTGCGACACCACGGGTCACAGCGCTCACTCTGAGCACGACCGCCCATTACGCTGCAATCCGCTCCACGCCGCCCATATAAGCGCGCAGCACATCCGGCAGCAGGATCGACCCGTCAGCCTGTTGGTAGTTCTCCATCACCGCGATCATCGCGCGGCCCAGAGCGACGCCCGATCCGTTTAGCGTATTGACATAGGCGACCGTCTTGCCGTCCGCCGAGCGGAACCGCGCATTCATCCGCCGCGCCTGAAAATCCCGCGTGTTGGAGCAGGAACTGATCTCCCGCCATGCCTGCTGACCGGGCATCCATACTTCCAGATCGTAGGTCTTCACCGCGCCAAACCCGGTATCGCCCGCACTCAATACCACCCGCCGGAACGGCACCCCGAGCAGCCGCAACACTGTCTCGGCACACCCCGTCATCCGCTCATGTTCCGCGGTGCTTTGGTCGGGATGGGTAATGGAAACCAGCTCGACTTTGCGGAATTGATGCTGGCGGATCATGCCGCGGGTGTCGCGGCCAGCAGCGCCGGCTTCGCTGCGGAAACAGTCGGTCAACGCGGTAACACGGATGGGCAGATCCTTTTCAGCCAGAATCTCCCCCATCACCGACGCGGTCAAGGGCACTTCGGCAGTCGGGATCAGCCAGCGCCCGTCCGTGGTCCGAAACATGGTGTCGCCAAACTTCGGCAGCTTGTCGGTGCCATAGGCCGCGGCATCGTTGACCAAGGAGGGCACAACCATCTCCGTGTAGCCATGCTGACCGGTGTGCAGATCGAGCATGAACTGACCCAGTGCCCGCTCCAGCCGCGCGAGGGGACCGCGCAGGATGGTGAACCGCGCGCCGGCCATTTTCGCCGCGGTGGCGAAATCCATCATGCCCAAAGCCTCGCCCAGATCCCAGTGTGGCTTTGGTTCGAAGCCGAGATCGCGTGGCTCGCCATGCTGTGTCAGCACGACATTGGCGCTCTCATCGGGCCCGTCGGGCACCTCCGGGTCCAGCACATTGGGCAATACTTCAAGCAGCCGGGGGATAGCCTCATCCGCCGCGGCGGCCTGCTTTTCCAACGCTTCCATCTCAGCCCGCAACGCGGTCGCCTCAGCTTCTTGCGCCACTGTATCGGCGCCGGTTCGTTTGCCCTGACCGATTTCCCGCGACAACGCGTTGCGCCGGGCTTGCTTCTCCTGCAAGGCGGTCTGTGCCGCCCGCCGTTCAGCGTCCCGCGCCAGAATATCTGCCGATGCCGATGCCAGTCCGCGCCGGGCAAGCGCCGCGTCGAACGCGGCCGCATTGGCCCGGATGGCGCGGATGTCGTGCATCGCTTCAGTCCTCCGTGATGGGTTTGGGTTCGACGAGCCATGCCGCCAGGATCGAGACCTCGAACAGTCCGATCAGCGGCACTGCAAGCAGGATCATGCTGACCGGGTCCGGCGGTGCCAGCACAGCCGCCACCATGCACATCCCTACAATCGCGTAACGCCGGTAGCGCCGCAACGCCTTTGAGCTGGTGATCCCAACCTTTGCCAGCAGTGCCAACCCGACCGGCAACTGAAACACGAGGCCGAAGCCAAAGATCATCTTCATCACCAGATCGAGATATTCGCCCACCCTTGGCATCAACTCGATTGGAATGCCGCCGCCTCCGGTATTGGTCTGGAACCCGGCAAAGAACCGCCACGCCATGGGAAACACGAAGAAATATGCCAGCGAGGCACCGACCAGGAACAATATCGGTGTGGCGGCGAGGAACGGCAGCAGGGCGCGCTTCTCGCTGCGATACAGGCCGGGTGCCACGAACAGCCAGAGTTGGCCGGCAATCACCGGAAATGCCAGAAAGGCGCCACCGAAGACGGCGACCTTGATGCGCACGAAGAACGCCTCATAGAGCTGGGTGTAGATCAGTTTGGGGTCGGGGTTGCCGCTGGCGCGCAGGCTCTCGGCCAGCGGGCGCGCCAGGAAATAGTAGATCCGGTCGGAGAAATAATACGCAACCCCAAAGCAAATGCCGAATGCCACCAAGGACCAGATCAGCCGCGTGCGCAGCTCGATCAGGTGGTCCAGCAGCGGCATCGGCTTGTCGTTGATCGGGTCGTCTTCAGTGGTGGCCACGGATGCTCTTCATGCGTTGAGGAAAGATCTGTTGGGTACCCGGCGGGCCTGTCACGCCGACGGGCGTTGGAGCATGGCGGCCGGCGGAATGAAAGGCGGCGGCGGCTCCGGCGGCGGTGGCCCGAGGACAAAAGGTACCAGTGCCGGGGGAATGAACGGCGGTGCCGCAACACGGGCCGGAGGCGGTGGTTCGGGCTCCACGTCGTACTCGTCGGGCACCGGTTCGCTGAGGGTGGCCTCGCCGGCGCTGACCGTGCCCGAGGATGCTGCCGTCATGTCGAGCGGATTGCTGTTGAACGTATCGCGCAGGGTATGGTCGGGGTCGATCGCCCGCTCGACCGTGGAGCGAAAGTCGAAATTGCGGATTTGGTTGATCGAGTCTTTGACGTCCTTCAGGTCGGCATCGCGCATCATCTCATCGACATGGGTCTGGAACTCGCCGGCCATGCGGCGGGCTTTCTTCACGAAGCCACTGATGGCGCGCAGTGCCACCGGCAAATCCTTGGGTCCGATCACGACCAGCGCCACGCCGGCGATCAGGGCGATTTCCGACCACGCAAAATCGAACATGGGAGTGAACAGGTCCTCGGGGCCGTAGGGGGAGCCAAAGTGGGAGCGATGTGGGCGCCCTCTTAGCGCCAAATGGCGGCCCACCCAAGGCGGCGGTGGCGCGGTAGCATGTGACCGGGCGAAATCCCGGTGTCCCGCCCATTGGCCCGGCAAACCCGCCCGGCAAACCCTCCCAGCATACCCGCCTGGCATACCGGGGTGTACAAATGGCGATTGCATCTGGACCTTGCGTCACGGGCCGTAGAGCTTCGAGGTGACGCAGCCCAAACGGAGATGCCGCGTGAACCGAGAGACCGACCGGCTGATATAGCGGCCACCCATCCTGGCCGACGTTCCGTCTCTCGCGCCGCGTGTTGCAGAAAGCCGGCTTCACGGTGGTGCGGTTTGTCCCAGAACTGGAGCGCTGGCTGTATCGCCGTGTCCGCCAGGATGTACCAGACCTGACGCGGCATGTTTAACGAGGCCTGCTGCGGGACCGGCAGAACAACTTATCGCAACAGACCCAGACCATCCGTTTCAATCAACGATAGCCGCCTTGGATCGCGCACGCCGGCGCCGCATAACATCAAGGCCCCGACAGGCTTACCGGCACGGCTGAAAAAAAATCCCGCTGGCTACTGGTCGAATCCGTGCCTTGCTCTTAAAACCGGTTGCAAGGCGCCGCGAATCGGCTGAGGTCTCGTTGATCCCGCGAATCGGCGGGAGGGCGCGACAGGGCGATGCCCGAGCGCTTGAAACGCGTTACCGCATCGTTCCATCACGAGGAAATCCTCCATGTCCAAAGCCTTCCTCTCTCAGGTACTCAAAGACTCAGTCGAACTGACCGGTGCGGCAGCCAACCGCGCGGCGGGCGATCTGATGGACGCCATCGTTAAAGAGCTGAAAAAGAGTGGCAAGTTCACTCTGCCCAGTTTCGGAACGTTTACGGTGAGGAAGACCAAGGCGCGGAAGGGGCTCAATCCGCGGACTGGTGAGTCGATCAAAGTGAAGGCCGGCAAGACAGTGCGTTTCAAGGCCTCGCCGACGCTGAAAAAGGCGGTCTGAGACATCGTGACAGAGGCGGTCTGACCGGGATCGGATGACCCGGTCAGGCAGGCTCGCGGAACGATATCCCGGATTTGGGGTTTTTGTGGTCGGACTTGGCACCTTGGTGGTGCCGTTCGACTCGTCCGTAAATGTCGCATTTCCACACATCATTCGCGGATTCGATCTGGCGATTCCGGCGATCCAATGGGTGGTCATTGCTTATACGTTGACTTATGCGGCTTTAACGCTGGTGTTCGGCCGCGTCAGCGACATGCTGGGCTATCGCCGCATCTTTCAAATGGGCAACGTCAGCGGTGCTGTTGCCTTTTTGCTATGTGCAGCGGCGCCGACCTACGGCTGGCTTCTGGGCGCGCGCGTGCTGCAAGGCGTCGGCGCCGCGCTCGCTCTTAGTTGCGGCCCCGCTCTGGCCACCAGCCTGTATCCCGAGGCAAAGCGGGCTCGCGTCCTTGGCATCTACACCATGATGTTCGGTATCGGCTCCGCACTGGGCACCGTGCTGGCCGGAGAGCTGGTGCAATATTTCGGCTGGCGAGCGGTGTTCTGGTTCCGCGCACCGATCGCATTGCTGGCGTTCTCGCTGACCTGGACGTTCCCACGCGATACGCCGCGCGGTCAGCAACGGTTCGATGCGCCGGGTGCGGCGCTGCTGGTGCTGGCCATCACCGGACTGCTTTTGACACTGAATCAGTTGCGGGTTGTAGGCCAATCCCCATGGGGTTGCATTGCAGCTGGCGTGATCACGACTTTATGCGTCATCGGGTTCATTCGCCGCGAAACCAGCATCGCGCAGCCGATCATCAATCTGCGGTTGTTCCGCGATCGCGATTTCGCATTGGTCACTGCGGCGCATGCGGCACTGAACCTCGCCGGATTTTCCATCATGTTACTGGTGCCGTTCTACCTGGACCGGCTTGGCGGATTGTCGGTGCCGATGAGCGGGCTGGCACTGGCGAGTTCGCCGCTCGGGATTATGTTGGCCGGTCCGCTGGCGGGATTTCTGGCCAGAATCCTGGTGTCGCGGCGGATGGCGCTGATCGGTGCCGTCGCCATGGCAATAGCGCAAATTTCGATCGGCATGGCGGATGCGCCGGCAAACATTCCGGTGCTGGTAGCTTCGATGTTTTTGCAAGGTCTTGGACTGGGACTGTTCCAGGTTGCCTGTTTCGACATCTCCACCGCGACCATTCCGCGCGAGGATCGCGGCGTCGCGGGCAGCCTGGTGATGATGACCCGCACCGTCGGGGTCGTCACCGCCGCGACGGTACTGATGCTGATTTTCCAAACGATGCGAGCGCTGAGCGTGAGCCGGGGCGTACCGGATGCCGAGGCCTTTCTGGTGGGCTTCCACGCGGCGTTCCGGGTCGCCTCTGGGCTGGCGATCCTGGTCGTGGTCGCGGGATGGTGGCGCGGCTGGGCACGGGCTGTGACAAATTAACGTGCCCTTTCTCCCGCGCGTGCGTTAACATAATGCGTTATCAAAGTATTGCTCAGGAATGCCCCCAGCCGCGCTTTCTCCCGACACCCCCATTCGCGTGGTGGGTGATGTCCATGGTGACGCCAACGCGTTCGCCTATGCCGCAGCGACCGACCGGTTCGTGGTGCAGCTTGGCGACCTGACCGATTATGGCCCCGACAGCGCGACAACCCTCCGCATCATGTTCGATCTGATCGACGAGGGCCGCGGCCTGTTCCTGCTCGGCAACCACGATCTCAAACTGGCCCGTGTGCTGGCCGGTCACGCGCGCATGGAGCCGGTGGTCCGCGCCACGATCGATCAGCTCGACGATGCGCTGCGCGAACGGGTGAAAATCGAGGTCGCCCGCGCTCCCGGCTGGCTGCAACGCGGCACCGACTTTCTGGTCCATGGCGGGTTCCACCCGGCGATGTTGACCAGCCCGCCGCCCGAACATGGCCTCGACCGCGCCGAAGGACCCCTCGCCCGTGCCTTGTTCGGGGAGCCGACCGGCCGGACCATGCGCGACGGGTTTCCGGAACGCAGTCTGCGCTGGGTTGACCACATTCCGCCTGGCATCACCGTCTATTGCGGCCACGACCGGCGCAGTTCGAACGGCAGGCCTTACATCCGGCGTGGCAGTGCCGGCGGCACGGCCGTGTTCCTCGACACCGGGGCCGGCAAAGGCGGACACCTGTCCTGGATCGATCTGTAGCAACGCCGCAACAGATCAGGGGGCACACTGCCCGGGATGTCCCCCGCCTCAGGATCCCAGTTATGAGAACATTCGGCTTCATCAACACCAAGAACACCCGCCTGCACGAGGTGCAAATCCCCGGCTCCCGGCTGGCCCGCGTCAACCAGTCGCTCAAGCGCCGCCTGGATGACGATGTCGAGGAAGTGTTCAACCGCGCCTGCGCCACCAATGACCTCGAGTCGGCGGCCGATCTGTTGGCATTGCTGGAGAAATGGCACGCCCGCCGCCAGGCCAATTACGGGCGTGAGCGGCGGATTACCGGTGTTGGTCTGCAACGCGCGCGCAAGGAACTGGAACGCCTGAGCGCATTGCACGGCGCCAAAGCCGCTGTCGCGCCGGCGCCGGCGGACGGCACCTCCGGCTGAGTAGGCGGCAGGCGTCCGCAGCGTCAATCACGCGTTCCAACCGTCGACCTCAGGCGATCGCGCCTCAGAGCAAGATTGCTTCAAGGCGAAGCAATCATGCTCTGAGGCCCCTTTGTTTGAGAGCGTGACTCATGCTTTCGGACCAATCAGCGATCACGCTAACCGCGCATCCGCACAGCGATGTCCTCAAGCACCTTGTGTGCCGAGCGGACCGCGCCTTCCTGCCAGCCGGTGATGAACGACATGTGCTCGCCGGCGAACAAGTACGGCCCATCGCCCTTCAACAGCAACGGGAAGCCGGTGGCGCGCGCCTCGCTGGTCCATTCCGACCAGCCGCCGCGGCTATAGGGAATGTTCTTCCACGCCACTGAGATACCCTGGCCAAGCAAACCCGGCGCTTCGGGATGCAGATGGGCGACGTCGTCGAGCGTATCGCTCAGCCGCTTCGCCGGCAATTTGGCGGCGAAGTCGTTGCCAAGGTCTTCCGACCAGATATAAGCGCCAACCAGGATACCCTTGGTCTTTTGCAGGCCGCCCGAGGGATACCAGATTTGCGTCGCGTCCCGGCTGGTCCAGGAAATGCCGCCATAGATCTGATGGTCCAGCTCCCAGAAGCGCCGCGCGGACTGGAATGCGACTTTGCCGGCAGGGACATAATCGACTGCGGCCATCGCCGCACGGGTCTCCGGTGCGAAATCGGTGTCGATGTCGTGCAGCACCGGAAACGGCACCGCGACGATGACAAACGGTGCATCGATGCGATGCCCGGCTCCGGACGACGCGTGCTTCCACACGATGTGCACGCCGGTATCGGTACGCCGCAGGAACGTCACCACGGCCTCGTATGTGATGACACCGGCGAGCGCACGTCCGAACGCTTCGCCGATGCGGCCCATGCCGCCGACCGGCTGCAACATGGTCGCCGCCATGGTCGGGTACTCGCCAAATTGCATCGGTCCCTGCCAGAAATCCGATACCAGCAGCTGGCGAAGATCCAACGGGGGATTCGGCGTGCCGGCCCGCGTGGCATCCGGCGGCAGCGACCATCCGGCCCGCGCTGACCCGTGATAGGCAAGGTCCTTGTCCAGGGCGCCAAAGCCGCGCAGGAAGGCGTGCAGCCGTTCTTTGTCCTCGAGGCTGACCGGTTGCGTCATCAGGTCCTGGTCTACGGCTTTTGCCGCCAGTTCCGCGACGTAACCGCGCGCATCGTTCACCACCCGGCGATTGAGTTGCGGTGCGCCACCGAACGCCCGGTCGTCCTGCATCAGAGCAGCGCGATTGTCGTTGCACATCACCTCGAGCGGAACGCCGAGTGTCCGGCAGTACGACAGTATCGCATCGTGATGGTACGGGATCCGGGCCGGTCCCGGATTGAAATACAGATGCTCGTCGCGGTCCCAGGTAACGTGCTGGGTGAAGCCGGCCTCGGCCACTGTATCACCGCCACGTAGCGACCAGTTGCGTCCACCGGGACGCGGCCGTGCCTCCAGGATCAGCGGCCGGTAGCCGGACTTCCGGAGTTCGAAAGCCAGCACCATGCCGGCGATCCCGGCGCCGATAATGACCACCTGACGGCCGCGTCCGGGCGGCAACGCGGGCGGACCGCCATACGCCGATGGCACCGCCAGCAATCCCATCGCGGCCATGGTGTGATACGCAGCCGCCACGCCGCCGACCTTGCCGACCAGATGGATCAGCGAACGGCGGGACAAGGTCATGACAGCCCAAAGCCCCGAAGCGGATCGGATGCAGCCCGGAAAATCAGTCGCGCCAACTCGGATCCCGGCGGTCGAGCAGGCGCAGCATCGCCGGCCAGTGCAGCTCGACGGAAGGCCGCTTCGCCATGGCAATGCGACGGCGTTCGACGCTGGCTGCGACAATCGTCTCCGGCACCAGCAGCGGCATCTCCCCCGATGCTCCTCCCCTTGGCATCGCGTCCACCTGGGCCTGACACGCAGCCTCGAACTGATGGATCGAGCGGAACGCGCCGGCCGCGGTCTTGTTGCACACCAGCAGCCCATGGTTGCGCAGCACCAGGAAGTTGGCAGAGCCCAGATGATCGACCAGCCGCTCGCGTTCGGCGACGTCGACCGCGGGTCCTTCATAGTCGTGGTAAGCGACCGGGAAACAACCGATCGCCGTCTGGGTCATCGGCAAGAAGCCACACTTCATCGAGGCAACCGCCATACCGGCGCGTGTGTGGGTATGGATGACGCAGGCGACATCGTCGCGAGCGCCATGGATGGCACTGTGGATGACATAGCCGGCAAAGTTGACGCTGGCGTCGGGGCCGTGCGGGTTCAGCACCTCATTGCCGTTGAGGTCGATGGTGACCAGCGATGAGGCGGTAATTTCCTCATACATCCAGCCATAAGGGTTGATCAGGATGCGATTTCCTTCCCCCGGCACGCGCAAGGTGATGTGGTTGAAGATCAGGTCGGTCTGGCCGAAATGCGCCATCAGGCGGTAGAGGGCAGCGCAATCCAGCCTCGCCTGCCATTCCAATGGCGAGACGCGGGAACGGACGGAACTCAGCATGTGGGTATCGGGCATTCGGGCGTTCCTTTCCTGGTCCTCCCCCTGAGAGCGAGGCACAGTCTCCTCCATCGTGCAGCGCCATTCCCTGGGCTGAACACAAGAAGTCTAGGCCGGACTGCGGCGCGTCGCCAGCAATCTGTTCTTGCGGATCAGGCCAGTGGTTTTCTCAGTCGCAAAAGCGCCATCGTCCTGGCCGTGCCTGTCCCGGCCATCTTTCGCCGCACTGTGCTGAAATACGATCACCGGGACAGGCCCGGTGATGACGCGTAGCCGGTGATGACATGGCAGAGTGTGCCGCGCATCAACAAATCTGGGAGCTGGGGCAATCAGCCTAACCGGCGCGTTCCTCGGCGATGGCCTGCTGCACACTGGGGCGTTCCAGCATCCGGATGCGGTGATCGATCACCCGCGGAATGCGTGACGGATCGACACCGTCGTCCTCCAGCCATTGCGCAATCGTAAACAAGTACGGATCGGCAATGGTATAGGCCTCGCCCATCACCCAGGGGCCCTTCAACATGCGGCTGTTGATAAGCTCGAAACAGGCCGTGACGGTCTGCGGCACTTTGCGCTTCATGTCCTCGAAGGACGCCGGTTCGTCAGCCCAACGGCCGCCGCGCATACGGTGCGCATGCGCAACATGCACGGTGGAGCAAAGGTAACTGTTGAACGCCTGCATTTCGGCAAAGGCGAACGGATCATCTAACGGCGCGAGCTGAGCGGTGGGGAAGCTCTGCGCGATGAAGGCGAGGATCGCCGGCGTCTCGGTCAGGATGCCGCGCGGCGTCACCATCGCCGGCACCCGAGCTTTCGGATTGATCGCGACATAATCGGGCGACTGCTGTTGTGTCGTGCGGAAGTCGACACGTTGCAGATCATAGGGCGCGCCGGCGTCCTTCAATGCGATATGCGATGCCAGAGCGCAGGTATTCAAAGCGTAGTAAAGCGTGAACACGATCGAGCTCCTGTATCCGGTGGCGGTCCCGGGGCCGGGCGCCGCACAGTGTCAGCGAGATGTGGTTGATCCGCAATGGGCCGGTAAGGCTGCGTGGCCTCGCATGCAACGGAAGTCACGACTTCGGGTCAGCGCGAGCCGGCACCCTGTTCTGACCCCGCCTGGGAGCCGCCGGAACCGTCCGGTTTTGCAAGCCGCACCAATTTGAGATGCTCCAACACCGCATGGATCATCTGGTGCGCCGCTTCCGCGCGTAACTCGCCCTCCAGCCGGGGTTTCGCTTCCTCGAAGGTCGGGGTTCCGCGTTGCCGGCGGCCCTCTACGCGGATCACGAAGTATCCAACCGGCGAGCGCACCGGGTAAGCGGTCATCTGTCCGGGCGGCAGAGCGAAGATAACCGGCCCAAGCTCCGGCGCCAATGCGTCGAGCGTCGCATAGCCCAGATCGCCCCCCGTGCTCGCATTGGGTGCCTTGCTGTAAGTCTTCGCCAACGAAACGAAGTCCGCGCCGGCCTGGGCTTTGGCAATGACCGAGCTGGCTTCCGCTTCGGTCGGCAGCAGGATCACCCGGGCGCGTACTTCCTCCGGACCCGGTTTGCCGGCGATTTCGGCGCCGTAGCGCGCATGCAGGGCATCGTCGGTTACCGCCGCATTGCCGTGCCGGGTCAGCCACGCGTCGGCCAGAGCGCGTTCGACCGCGGTCTTGCTCCGTCGAATGACCGCCGGGTCTTTGTCGAGGCCTTCCTTCTGCGCATCCAGCGCCATGGCCTTCTGGCTGACCAGAACGTCCAGGGCGCGGCGGGAAACTTCCGCGAAGCCGAGGCTGGCGAAATTGGCCGGCATGGAGCGAACGACGTCGGCCATGTCGGCCTGGGTGATCGGCTTATCCGCCAGCATCAGCACCACGACATTGCCGTTGCGGTCCAGTTCCTGGGCCATGGCGGCCATCATCTCGGCCGGGTTGGCGGCGAGCGGTGCCGGCTGGACTGGTGTCGCCGCGGATGGTGCGGGGAGCGAAGCGTCGTCCGCCCGCACCGGGCTGGCCAGGACAAGGCCCGCGCATGCCAGGACAATGGTGGCGGCGCGTCGGCTGGCCTGTGATTTGAGGGGGCAAGCGCCCGGTCGAAATGTCATCCTCACGCACCTCTCTGGGCTGGTCAGGGTATTGGCTATCGCGGACGCGATTGCTCATGGTGTCCAGGCCGGCGCGCAACTTGCGGCGTGCAGTCTTGTATCACGGTTTCGGTCGACGGGACTTCCCGGATTGCGACCGCTCAAGATGACGCTCCAGCCGCGACCCGCAACACAATCGTCAGAGTTCAGGTAACATTGCCCTGGTGATCCGACGACGGCCGTGTACGACACGCAAAATAGTAACCGTATCGGTGTCCGAGGCATATCGATAGATGATGATATATGGATACACGATACCAATTCGGACGGCCGGACCGAGATGCGTTCGCGCTGGTTTCGGGATGAGCGGCCAAACGAACGTAAAGGTTGCGAAACCTTGTTCGAAATTTGATAACTGTCGGCAATCCCGCTATGGCATTCAGGCATCGAGTATTGCCGCTGCATCCTCAGAGGCTCTGGCACAGACGATTACGCGCGCCATTACTCTTTCATCGATGCAACGTGCGCGTCCATACGAGCCTGATGTTCTTCCCGGGAAATAAATTCGCCGCGCTCAACCTCTGCCAGAGCTTCGTCCACCAAGGGCTTTGCCCAGGCAAGATCGTCAATCTCCTCAAGCTCGCGCTTGCGGATTCGCTCCTCGATGAGCTGCTGTACCGCCTCCTCCATCGATACGAATTCGCCCCGCTCAATGCGGGCATTGGTCCGGGCCCGCTGCTCTTGGGTGAGAGAGATTGTCATGTCAGCGGCAGTAGCACTGAACGCGCTGGACATCCGGGGCTATCCCCACCCTGGAGGGTGTGTTTGGTATCTCAATGATCGCGCTAATATCACGATAAACTGGTGGCTCAGCCGCCCGCGTGTAATCTCCCCACATCGACCGTCACCGCATGGTTCAACGGCCCGTGTCCGGATCCCAAACCCGGTGCCGACGCAATTGCAGCCCGCACATACGCCCGCGCGCGCAACACCGCGTCGCGCAGCGACATTCCCTGCGCCAGGCCCGCCGCCACCGCCGACGCGGTCGTGCATCCCGTGCCATGCGTATTGCGGGTGTGGATGCGAGGTGCCGAAAATGCCTCGGTTCCATCCGCGGTCGCCAGCAGATCGACCAGTTCATCGCCTGGCAGATGGCCGCCTTTCAGCAATACCGCCGGCACGCCCAATGCCAGCAGCGCGGCAGCGGCAACGCGCATATCGGCAACCGTCGCGATGGTCATTCCTGACAGTGCCTCAGCTTCCGGCAAATTCGGCGTGATCACCGCAGCCCGCGGCAACAACTGGCGGCGCAGCGCATCGACCGCCTCGGCGGCCAACAGAGGGTGCCCGCCCTTGGCCACCATCACCGGATCGACCACCACGGGAACGCCAGAGGCATACCGATCCAGCGCCTCGCAGACGGTGGTGATTACCGCCGAATCGCCTAGCATGCCGGTCTTGATGACGTCGGCGCCAATGTCGGTCATCACGACCTCGATCTGACGCGCAATGAAGTCCAGCGGCACCGGATGCACCGCGTGCACCCCGACCGTGTTCTGCGCAGTCAACGCCGTCAGCGCCGTCGCGGCATAGGCATCCAGTGCCGTGACGGTCTTGATATCAGCCTGGATCCCTGCCCCACCCCCGGAATCGGAGCCGGCGACGATCAGCACCCGGCCCAACATCCTGCCCGCCTACCTGGCGGCGGCGGGCTGGCGCGCCGCCTCGGCGATCACGGCGCACAACTCGTCGACGATTTCGGAAACCAGCGCTTCGTCTTCGCCTTCGGCCATGACGCGGATCAGCGGCTCGGTGCCGCTTTCGCGGATCAGCACGCGCCCACTGCCATTCAACCGCGCCTCGGCAGCGCTGATGTCGCGCCGCACGGTTTCCAGGCGTAACGGCGAGGCGCCGGAAAACCGCACATTCTTCAGGCGTTGCGGCAGACGCTGAAACACCTGGCAAACCTCGGAGGCACTGCGCTGGGTGCCAACCAGGACGGCCAGCACCTGCAACGCCGCCAACAAGCCGTCGCCGGTGGTGGCGAAGTCGGACAGAATCAGGTGGCCGGATTGCTCGCCGCCGATGTTCAGCCCATGTGCACGCATGTGCTCGGCCACGTAACGGTCGCCGACCCTGGTGCGATGCAGCTTCAGGCCGCGTCCGGTCAGGAACCGTTCCAATCCAAGGTTGGACATGACGGTGGCGACGATGCCGTCGCCGCGCAGTTGTCCCGACTCCTGCCAGGTGCGGCCGATCAACCCCAGGACCTGATCGCCATCGATGATTGCGCCGCGCTCATCGGCCATGATCAGCCGGTCGGCGTCGCCATCCAACGCAATGCCTAGATCGGCATTGTGCTCGGTGACCATCGCGCAGAGGTGTTCGGGCACGGTCGAGCCGCAGCCCTGGTTGATGTTGAACCCATCCGGCTCGACGCCGGTGCGGACCACATTGGCCCCGAGCTCCCACAGCACGGCGGGAGCAACGCGGTAGGCAGCGCCATGCGCGCAATCGACCACGATTTTCAGGTTATCCAGGCGCAGGCCGCGCGGGAAACTGGCCTTGGCGGCCTCAATGTAACGGCCCGCGGCGTCCTCCAGCCGGTTGGCCCGTCCAAGCTCCGCCGGCGCCGCCAGCCGGGTTTGCAGCTGGGTGTCCATCAGCGTCTCGATTTCGGCCTCCATATCGTCGGACAATTTGTTGCCGTCGGGGCCGAACAGCTTGATGCCGTTGTCTTCATATGCGTTGTGCGAAGCGGAGATCATGACGCCGAGATCAGCGCGCAGACTGCGGGTCAGCATGGCGACGGCGGGGGTCGGCAGCGGGCCGAGCAGCGTCACATCCATGCCCGCACCGATGAACCCCGCGGTGAGCGCCGGCTCGATCATATAGCCCGACAGCCTGGTGTCCTTGCCGATGACCACCCGGTGACGATGCGTGCCGCGGCTGAACATCAGCCCAGCGGCCTGGCCGAGCCGCAAGGCGACGCCCGCGGTCATCGGGTCAGTATTCGCCTTGCCCCGGATGCCGTCGGTGCCAAACAGGCGCCTGCTGTTGCTCATGGTATCTCCAATTCGAATGTCTGGTGCCAATGGGTCCAGTGTAACAGAATGGCAACCGTCTCGTCATCAATCATCGCGGGCGTTGAGGGCGTGCCAGACACGGACCGCCTGCATCGTTTCCTTCACGTCGTGCACCCGCAACACCGCCGCACCCTGGCTCAGCGCGAACAGGCCCGCGGCGATGGAGCCGGGAAAGCGGCGGGCTGGCAGTTCTTCGCCACTGGTGGCACCGATGAAGCCTTTTCGAGATACCCCGGCGATAATCGGGAAACCCAGGATGGCGAGGCGCGACAGGTTGCGCAGCAAAGCGAGCGAATGCTGTGGATGCTTGGCGAAACCGAAGCCGGGGTCGATGGCGATCGCCTCGCGCCGGATGCCGGCCCTTTCCGCAGCGTCGATCCGGGTTGCCAGTTCGGCGGCCACCTCTGCGGCGATGTCGCGGTAATCCGCCAGACCCACCATGGTCGCGGGCGTGCCGCGCATGTGCATGAGGATCACCGGGCAGCCCCGCGCAGCGACCAGTGCAGCGGATGCCTCGTCATGGCTCAACGCGGAAATGTCGTTGACGATCGCTGCGCGGGCATCGAGCGCGGCTGCCATGGTCGCGGCGTGGCAGGTATCGACCGAAATGTGCACACCGGAAGCTGCCAACGCGCCGATCACCGGCAAAATGCGGGCACGCTCGATCTCCGGCGCGGTCGGCTGGGCCCCCGGGCGGGCACTCTCGCCGCCCACGTCGACGATGTCGGCGCCGTCGGCCCACATGGCGAGGCCCGCGGCGATGGCGGTCTCCGGATCGACCCTGCCGCCGTCGCTGAAACTGTCCGGCGTGACGTTCAGCACGCCCATGACGCGCGGCCGGTCGAGCGGCAGGCCAGCCCAGACAGACGCTGCTGGCTGGCGTAGCGGAAGTGGCTCAGTCATGGAAAACCCCATTTGATCCAATGCGACACGACAGCTCTGGGTGGTGGGTGCAATGTTGCCATCGACCCGATTCGTTCATCGACCACACTTTGACCCGGCCACGAACGTTACAGCAGGTCAGTAATGATCGCATTACACAGTCGAGGCCCGACATTGCGAATTGCAGCACGGTGCAACAGACAGCGCACGCGGCAACAGGGCTGAAACAATCAGCCGGATGGCGGGATGTAGCCCTTCGGCGCCTCATGCATCAGCGCCAGAGTGTGACCGTCCGGATCGTGGAAAAACGCCATCCACAGATCGTGATCGTCCATCGCAGCAACGAGATGCGGCGAAGCATCGAATACCACGCCTCGCTGCTGCAGTTCCCGCACCGCCAACGCAATATCGGCGCAAGAGAAATACATCGTCGAGTCATGATGGACCGCCTGCGGATCGTGGGCTTTCTCCAGCAGCAGCCGAACCCCGGCGCAATCAAAGAATGTCAGGTCGCCAAACCGATACAATCGGCGAAGACCGAGTGTGTTCTGGTAAAATGCCTCGGCGCGGTCCACATCCCGAACCGCCAGAGCGATTTGCCCAATACGATTCAGGCTGACTGGCATGATCGGAAACTCCCGGATCGGAATACTTTTGCCAATACATCTCAGGCCACGCCTGACAGGTCAATCCTGAACCCGCCAACTTCAAATTCAGGGCGCGTCCCGGATTCCGCAATGGTCAATCCGCGATGCACGGTGTACTGCCCGCCCGTGACAGCGATCGGGCTCCCGGCATGACAGTAATCGGCGTCGATTTCGGGACGACCAACAGCGTCGTTTCATTCCTGGATGAAAACGGTATCACCAGCACGACGCGGATCCGGCTCGGCACGGCCGAGTTGGACGTTATCCGCTCCGTGCTGTGCTTCTGGAATGAAGGCGCCAGGGACCGCGTCACGCTGCGCCACGCCGTCGGCCCCGAGGCGATCGACGCATGGCTCGACGATCCGCTGGAAAGCCGGTTGATGATGTCGCTCAAATCCTATCTCGCACAGCGCAGCTTCACCGAGACGCGCGTGTTCAGCCGCAGCTTCACGCTGGAGGATCTGATCGCGCTGTTCCTGCGCGGGATCCTGCCGCGACACAATCCGGAAAGCTTGCTGGTCGCCGGCCGTCCGGTCCGCTTCGCCGGCGATGCTCCCGACGACGCGCTTGGCGAGCAGCGGCTGCGCGACGCCTACGCTGCCGCCGGCCGGAGCGGGATCCAGACCGCGCTGGAGCCGGAAGCCGCCGGCTATCGCTTCGTGCGTGGCCTCACCGCGCCGGCGATCGTTCTGATCGGCGATTTCGGCGGCGGCACCAGCGATTTTTCCGTGCTCCGCTTCGAGCCGAACAGCCACCAGCCGGTCCAGGCATTGGGCCACGCCGGCATTGGTATCGCTGGCGATACATTTGACTATCGTATCGTCGACCAGATCGTCTCCCCCAAACTGGGCAAGGGCAGCACCTACCGCCTGTTCGACACCGATTTGCCGGTTCCCCCCGAATATTACTCAAGCTTCGCCCGCTGGCACCGGCTGTCGCTGATGCGTGCCCCGCGCACGATGCGCGATATCGAAGCGGTCACGCGCACGGCGCAGTATCCGGATCGGTTGCGCGCCTTGCTGCGCCTGATCCGGGACGAGCTTGGTTACGCGCTGTACCGCGCCGTATCGGACGTCAAAACCGAACTATCACGCGCCCCAACCGCGCGGCTGCATTTCGCACACGCCGACTTCACGATCGACGAGACCATCGCGCGGGCCGATTTCGAGCATTGGATCGCCCCTGACCTTGCGCGCATCGCCAATACGGTGGACAGCGCCCTGGCTGACGCCGGAACGCGGGACGACGCAGTGGACCATGTCTTCCTGACCGGCGGCACCTCGCTCGTGCCCGCGGTGCGCGCACTGTTCGCCAACCGCTTCGGCGAGGCCCGCATCACCGGCGGCAGCGAATTTGTTTCAGTTGCCGAGGGACTGGCGTTGATCGGCGGCGATCGGTTGAAACGGACACCGGCGTGACGAGCGCCGGGGCCGCCTCGGCATAACCATCCGGTCAATCGATGGCGTGTCATTGTTCATCGCTTGCCAGGTCGCGCGCCGTCAGAGCCTGACGCGAAACAACCGCATCGTGCCGCTGATCAGGTCAGAAGTCACGTCTCTGACACCGCGGCGGCGGTGCAGCGCTTGTCGCCACTGCGCTCCTGGCTGAGTGGCGTTCACCAGGTCGCGCGGAACTTCGCCCGACGGCGACAAAGTGCGAGCCAGTTCCATGAAACCCTCGTCGACCCTGCCGCCACTAAGCACCAGCGCGTCGGCGAAGGAGTCGACATGGGCACTCAGGCGCATGCCACGTCGTGCCACGGCGCCAAGGATCGTTGCCGCGATCACGACGAAGATCGTGATGCCTATGCGAACGATGCCGGTCTGGAACGTCGGGTCGAGCAACCAATCGCCGGTGCCGGCCATGTCAACCTGAACCGTCGCCGGTACCGCTGCTACCGTGGCCCGTTGCTGCGCCTGGTTGGAACGCTCGGTCAGATCCGCGTCCGCCGTGGCGAAATCCGTCAGCCTTTGAAAGATCGTGGCGTCGCTGACGTCGACCGAGCGCAGCGCCGTGCGCATTTGCGGCAGGTGATCCGCCGCCAGTATGGCGCTGGTATCCGGCACCACGATCGTGAACACCGAGCCATCGCCGCTCGGCGCCCATAGCCGCCTCGTCCCGGCTGCCGTCAAGGCAAGGAACGGCACGGACGTGCCGGTGTTGTGCGCTTGCCATGTGACACCGCCATCATCGGTGGTCAGCAATGTGCCATGCACGCCGACCGCCCAACCGCGCATGGAGTCGGCAAACCGAACGCCATGCAGGTCGAATTGCGTGGTGCTGTCACGCCTCGACCAGGTGGCGCCGCCATCCGATGTGGCGACAACCGTGCCCGTGGTACCGACCGCCCAGCCATGCCCGGAATCGGCAAAATACACGCCGAGCAGGTCGTCGCGTACGGTGCTGTTCCGCGCCCGCCAGGTGGTGCCGCCGTCCGTGGTCGCAACGATCGTGCCATCGTTGCCAACCGCCCAACCGGTCAGTGGACCGACAAAGAATACGGCGTGCAGATCATCCCCGGTGGAACTGCTTTGCTTCTGCCATGTCGTGCCGCCGTCCGCGCTGTCGAGGATCGTGCCGGCATCGCCCACAGCCCAGACGGAGCTGTCGTTTGCTGCCGCCACGCTGGTGATGGTGATATTGGTGCCGCTGTTCTGCGGACGCCAGCTCACGCCGCCGTCGCCACTGGCCAGGATCGTGCCGTGCGCTCCAACGATCCAACCCTGCCGCGGACTGCTGAACGTGACACCTCGCAGGTCCGCCCGTGTACCGCTTGCCATCTTGGTCCAGTTTGCACCGCCATCGGTGGTTGTCTGGATCACCCCATCGTCGCCGATCGCCCAGCCGTTGCCAGGCCCGGAGAACGCCACGGCAGCGAGCGGGCTGGCCACGCCGCTGTCGCTTAACCGCCAGTCGGCGCCGCCATCCGCCGAGAACAGCATGGTTCCCTTCACCCCGACCGCCCAAAGATGGGTTGGATCGGCATAGTGCGCGCCATAGAGGTCGTTGGTGGTCGCGCTGCCAGCGACCGCTGCATCCGGTTTCGACGCTTCGGGCCTCGCGCCGGAGGCAGCCGGCCCACCGGCGGCCTGCCACGAGAAACCACCATCCGCGGTGAGCAGGATCGTGCCCTCGCGTCCGACCGCCATGCCGTGTTTGGCGTCGACGAACTGCACTTCAGTGAGTGAATTGCCGGTGCCGCTCTGACGCCGCCACCAGGTGGCGCCGCCATCGAGTGTGGCGAGAATGGTGCCCCCGCCGCCGACGGCCCAGCCACGGCCCGGGTCGGTGAAGTACACGCTGGCGAGCGAGGCAGCCGCGCCGGTCTCATGCTTCTGCCAGGTGGTGCCGGCGTCCCGGGTTGCCAGGATCGTCCCATTCAGGCCGACCGCCCACCCGTGCATCAGACCGGCGAAATAAACCGCGGTGAGGGCGCCATCGACGCCGCTGGCGGTGCGCCGCCACGTCACGCCGCCATCCGAACTGGCCACGATCGTGCCGGCGCCGCCGACAGCAAAGACATGGGCGCGATCAGCGAACGACACGCCGGTCAGGGTCACCGGCACGAGACTGTCGCGCGGCGTCCAGGTCACGCCGCCATCGTCGGTGGTCAGGATCGTGCCCTTGTCACCAACCGCCCAACCGCGCTGCTGGTCGATGAACCGCACGCAAAACAAATCGTTCCGGGTGCCGCTCTGCCCGGTACGCCACGTGGCGCCGCCGTCGGTGGTGCGCAGAATTGTGCCGTTGATCCCGGCGGCCCATCCATGGGTCGGGTCGGTGAACCATACGCTGGTGATCGAGGTGTCCGCGCCGAAACTGCCAAGCCGTTGCCGGCTTAGTTTGACACCCATCGCCACTCGGTTCGCGATGCGCAGACGCGAGGTTGCCACCGCCTCGCGGTCCTGTCTGATACGGGCCTCATAGGCTTCGGTGCTGTCGGGGTTGCCGGTGCCGGGTTTGTTGCTGCTGAGAACCGGTGGCGCAGCTGGCGGCAACCGGGCCGCATCATTGAACGCGATGATATGCGCATCAAGGAAGATGACACCGCCACCGGCCAACAGCATCGCCAGGACCACAACACAAATCCGCGCCTGGAGGCGCAGCCACGCCGCGCGCTGCCGCATGGTCCCGACGAGGTTGGCCTGGTCGGATCCAGGCGTGAGCCCCTGGCGATCGGCGATTTGCGGCGGAGGATCGATGCGCCGGCGATCAATAGTCGGGGTCGCCCCGTCCACTGGGCCTTCTTGTTCCCCTGGGCCTTCTTGTTCCCCTGGGCCTTCTTGTTCCCCTGGGCCTTCTTGTTCCCCTGGGCCTTCTTGTTCCCCTGGGCCTTCTTGCTCCCCCGGGCCTTCTTGTTCCCCTGGGCCTTTATGTTCCGTTGGGCCTGCTTGTTCCCCTGGGCCGTTATGTTCCATTGGGCCTGCTTGTTCCCCTGGGCCTTTATGTTCCATTGGGCCGTCATGCGGGAGATCGTCCACGGCTCGGGTCCTTCCTGATCCTCGAAGCGGCGGCGGACGGCGGGATGTGATGCCGAGCATAACTGAAACGGGTTTGAAAGCAATTTCCGACGTCCGGGTCTTCGTCCACCAGATGCGGCACAGGCTTCCTGTAAAGGCGGAAAATTTCAATCATGTTTTGGCTGCGGAGCGTAGCACGATAACCCGGGGCGTGTCATCGCCGCGCTGCGTTGCGGCCTACTGGCGTTTCACCCAGAACCGGTTGGTGCACGCCGTCTGGAACCCCAACCGGCGATAAAGTGCGATGGCGGGCTGGTTCTGCTCTACAACCTGCAGGCCGACGGTGTGCGCGCCCAGTGACACGGCCCATGTGATGAGGGCTCGCATGGCGGTATCGGCGCCGCGCCGGCCGCGCGCATCCTCCCGCGTGGCAACGCATTCGGCAATGGCGTGGCCGCCGTTGACGACCCCTAATGCGACGGAAATCACGCGTCCGCCGGAGCGGACCGAGAAAAACGCCCTTGGGTCAGGAATACGCCGCAGAATTTGCCGGTTGACCGCCCGGCGGCTGTCGGTAATGGCCGCCATGTAGAGGTCAAGCCATTCCGTGCCCGGATCGTTCGCAACCGCGACATCGGCTGCCGACCCGGTCGGTGGCATGTCGGTCGGTGGCATGTCGATCGGTGGCGAGGGGATCGGCGCCGTGGCCAACATCGTTAAAGTCGTTTCGCCCATGGCATAGCCGCGCGCGGTCAGCAGTGCCGGCAGCCCACTCGGCTGACTAAGGTCGAATGTATGCAGTTGACTGGGGGAATCCTTGGCGCGGTAGCGCGCCTCGACCCGATCGAGCGCGTCTGCCATATCGTTTCCGATGAAATCAATCGTCGAAACCGCATTGGCACGCTGCGAGCCGCCGCCGGACCAACGCCAAAGCCAACCGTTGATGCGTACGGTCTCGGACGCCGGCCAGGCACGAACGTGAAGCCGTTCCAGACGGCGCAGGGTTTCGTTACTGGTATGCACCGGATAACCGTCCATTCTGCATTGGCCCCATGGTTCGTCGGCGTCGGATTTTTGTCGACCCCGGCTTTTTGTCGACC
>Ga0187867_10000578_pt1 | contig 32466 bp, 27 predicted proteins | sample June2016WEW_13_1_FD_132976 | JGI IMG/M metagenome (GOLD analysis project Ga0187867, IMG submission 132976) | Peatland microbial communities from SPRUCE experiment site at the Marcell Experimental Forest, Minnesota, USA - June2016WEW_13_10 | ecosystem: Environmental > Terrestrial > Soil >... | reverse complement strand
AGAATGGCTTTACCTTTCCGGCGGCGGTTGGCGAGCAATGGCTCGACCTGACTGGAGATGGAAGCAACAGCGCCACCGGAGTCCAGCAGACCGTCGCCACAACCGCCGGAACGACCTACGTCCTGACTTTTTATGTTGGCAATCCCAACGACCCGGGCGGCCCCAACGGCGCCACCAGCACCGTGAACGTCTTCGTGAACGGCACCGAAACCTTCTCGATCACCAACCTGGCTGGGGCGGGACTGACCTACATGTTCTGGCAGCGGTACACCACAACATTCGTGGCGGCTTCATCGGAGACGACCATCGCGTTCATGAACGGCGATGGGCCGGACGACAACACCAATGGCTTGGATGGGATCTCGTTGGTCGCCCAACAACCCGCGCCGTAGTAGGCTTTCGCAAGCGTAGAGGACAGGCCGGGAGGCCTGTCCTACCGCACCTCGGCTTCGATGGCTTCCAGTTCCTTGCCGGCGTCGGCCCACTTTCCTTGCGCCGCCAAATCCCGATACCGCCGCAAATGTTCCCTCACGCGTTCCAGGCGCTGATCGGCCGTGCTGACGGATTTCTGCGCCGCCGGCGGCGCCTCCGCCTGCTGCACCAGCGTCTGCGCGCCCGGGGAAAGTTGCGCGAGGGCCTGCTCGTATGTATCCGTGTAGATCAGCCGGTTCCCCACCGCCAGCACGATCTTCTTCAACTGCGGCATGCTGGTGGCGCTGGACGTGATATAAATCGAATCCACATACAGGAACGTGCTGTCCACCGGCAGCACTAATGTCTGCGCGCGCAACACGTGCGATCCCTGCTGGTTCCACAGCGTGAGGTCCTTCGAAATGGTCTGCTCCTGATTGATGCGCGCCGCAATCTGCGCCGGCCCGAAGATCAGCTCCTGCTTCGACAACTGCAACACTACCACTTCGCCCAAATGCTCGCCATCGCACCGCGCCAGCATCAGTCCGATCAAGTTGTCTTTATTCCGCGGCGTGAACGGCAGCAACAGCATGAACTCCGCCTGATTCTGATGCGGCAGGCTCGCCACCACGTAGGTCGGCGTGACCGACTCGGGCTGCCCCTCCTGCCCGGCCGTGTATCGCGCCAGGTCCCACATGTCTTCCTTGTTATAAAACGCCTGCGGATCGAGCATGTGATAGGTCCGGTAAATCTCGGCCTGCACGCGGAACAGCGTCTCGGGATACCGGGCGTGTCTGCGCAAATCGGCCGGCATCTCGGAGGCCGCATGGAAGAGCGTAGGGAACAGCCGTTGATAAGCCCGAATAATAGGATCGTCGGGCGCGAAAATGTAGAGCCGCGTGGTGCCGTCGTAGGCATCGATGGTGGCTTTCACCGCGTTGCGCAAATAATTGACCTCGCCCAAATCCGGCACCTCCACCGTGCGCGAATAAGGATGCGAATTCGAATAGGTGTAGCCATCGTCCATCCACACCAGGCGCCCTTCATCGGTGATCACCAGGTACGGGTCGCGGTCCCAAGCGATGAACCCGGCCAGCGTTTCCAGCCGGTCTTTGATGTTCCGCCGGATCATCATGCGGCTCTCGCTGGTGATCGGGTTGCTTAACATGATGTTGAAGTCTCCCCCGCGCACAGCCGCCGCCAGCCGCATCAACCCCGACGATATGGGAATGCCGCCCGTGCCTTCGTATCGCGAAAGCTCATTTTTTTCGCCCGATGGATAGTTGAACTCCGGCTGTGCGGTGCGCACAAAGACCGGCTCCTGCACCACCTCGCCGTAGTAAATCTCAGGGCGCGTGAGCTTCAAACTGGGAGTCTTGATCTCGGGCGGCGCATTCTCGATCAGCAGCGCCGGCAACCCATCCGAAGTGAGCTTGCTCACCGGCGCCAACACCGCGCCATATCCGTGGGTGTACACGAAGTGCGGGTTGATCCAGCTCGTGCTGGCGCCCCCCGGCAACTGATTGATATCGAGCTCGCGCGGCGTGAGCAACACCTCGCGGTAGGCGCCGTCGATGGTGTAGCGGTCCACATCGGTATCGGAGAAAACGTAATAGGGCCGCAGCGCCTGGATTTGCGTAATGGTGTTATGGAACGCGCCCACATCCCACAAGCGCACGTTGTCCAGGGTGCCCTTATGCGCGGCCGGATCGATGGGCGCGTTGGGGTGCACCTCGAACTCGGTTTCGGTCATGTGCTTCTCCAATCCGTAAGCCGAGCGCGTGGCATGAATGTGCGTCCCGATGAACGGGCGCTGGATGGAAATCTCGTTGGGCCGCACATGCAGCGAATCCACCAAGCGGGGCACGGCGAACAGCACCACCAGCGAAAGCGCCATACTGGCAGCCAGAATCCAGCGCCGCAGCCAAACCAGGGCGGCCGCCGCCAGGCACGCGACGATCACCAGCCACTGCAGCGGCAGCGCGAAATTCAGGTCCACGTAATCGATGCCCACCATGAACCCGTGATCGTCGTAGACCATTTGATAGCGCGCCAGGAAAAAGCGCAGCGCCAGCGCCAGCAGAAAAATCACCAGGGCGCCGCGTAGGAACAGGCTCTCGAGGCCGCCTTCCAAACGAAAGAACGACGGGTCGATCTGGCGCAGATCGCCCATTTCCGGCAGCTTATAGCGGAGCTGCCAGCCGCGCGCCGCGATCCAGTAGACCAGCACGCTGACAATGACCAGGGCCAGCAGATAGCCGCGCAGATCGGAGTAAAACGGCAGGTCGAACAGATAGAACTTGAGTGGCAGACCGAAGACGGAATCGGTCCAGGCGCTGGCCTCGGGCGGAATGCCGCGCGCCCCGAGATAGCGGACCACGGTCCAGGTTTCGATGGAGCCGGCCGCGATCAGGTATCCGGCAAATAGCAGAATGGCGTTGGAAACCCAGGCGTAGATTGGATGCCCGGAGAGCCGTGTGCCCGCGAACTTCAGCGCGCGCGCGTGCGCCACCCAAAGCACGCCGAACGCGATCAGGGTGGCCGCCAGCATGGGCGCGAATCCATAGGCCAACATGGCGAGCCATGTGTCGATCTGACCCAACTCTTTCCACCATTGATATTCGATGGAGAACGATGCCAGCGAGCGCGCCCCCAGCAGAATCACAATGACGAGGACGATGATGGTGATGCGCGCGCCGCGGCCTCCGCGTCTCGGAGCGCCGCGGTCAATGCGGTACTGAGCCATGCCCGGAGTGTAACACCCGGCGTTCAGGTGCTAATATCGTTTCGGTGGCCCACAAAACAACAACGGAACAGCAGAGCATCCCAGTCGCGGCGCTGGTGGTGGCGCTCGTGGTCATTCTGGGCGCGGGAGTCTTCCTGTATCTGGACCGGGCGTCCCATCGTCCGCCGCCGCCCCCGCCGCCTCTGACGACGGAAGCCAAGGCTTACGTGCGCAGCCTGAAGTTGATGGACGTCGACATGCAGAAGCACGAAAGCTACATGAAGCAGGCGGTGGTCGAGATCACCGGCAAGATCGGCAATAATGGCAATCGCACCCTGCGCGTGGTGGAGATCAACTGCGTGTTCCACGATCCTTATGGACAATTGGTGCTGCGCAAGCGTGTGCCCATCGTGGGCCAGAAGATGGGCGGCCTGGCGCCCGGCGAGATCAAGAATTTCCGGCTGGCCTTCGACGATATTCCGGATAGCTGGAACCAAGCGTTGCCGGAGTTGGTGATCGCGCAGATCGTTTTCGGCTGATTGTTCAGCATGCCTTCGCCCGCCGCCATCGGATTTCGCGCGCATTCTGGCTGGGCCGCGGCTGTGGCCGTTGCAGGTCCCCTGAACGCGCCAGTCGTGATCGCGCGCCGGCGCATCGTCATGATGGAGCGCGGCGCGACCGGCCCATCGCAGCCGTATCACGCCGCCGTGGGTCTGGACATCCGCGAAGCCGAGGAACTCGTGGCGCGTTCAGCGGCGCGCGCGGCGGCTCTGGCCGCGGCCGGGTTACTGATTGTCGTCGAAGATTTACGGCGGCTCGGCCATCGCGTGGTGGGCTGCGGTCTGCTCTTGGCATCCGGCAGGCCTCTGCCCCCGCTCGAAAGGATACTGGCTTCTCACCCGCTGCTGCATACCGCCGAGGGAGAAATGTTTCGCGAGGCGCTGCGCGCCGCTTGCCGGGAGTGCGGATTGGCGGTCACGGAGGTAAAGGAGCGCGAGCTATTCCAGCGGGCCGCCGCCGATCTGCGTCTTCCAGCCGGGCGGATCGAGCGGCATGTGGCCGCTATGGGAAAGGATCTTGGGCCGCCGTGGACGCAAGATCAGAAATTCGCCGCAGTCGCGGCTTGGATTGCGTTGCAGGAGCGCTAGTGTGTACTGCCGAAATCCACAAGAGTATTCGGGCGGCCGTGCGGGGCGGCCAATCCTGGCCTGGGGTCCCCCTCTGGGGACGCCTTTTGAGGCGGCTGGACCCGCATGAAAGCGGGTCCGCGGGCTGTATAGCCCTCCCCACAGTGTCCACATAAGCGCTACGCTATGCGGTGGCTAGCGCCTCGCGCTTGCCGCGATGGTATTCCGCCAGTTGCGCATTCGCGGAGGCGATGGTTTTAACTTCGTCCGCTACGCGCGCCAGATCGCGACCGGGAACCATGGCATACAATTCGTCGTCCCCCAGATCCGTGTAGACCCGGTTGCCGATGCATCCCGAACTGGTGGCCACGCCCTGCGCGAGCGCGGCGGGTAGCGCCATGCAGGTGGGGCGGGGAAGCAGCGGCGCATTCGCCGATACTCCCGCACGCAGCGCCGCCTCGCTCAACAGCATCAAGCCCGCGGGACGGCCCGAGAAGATCACCACGTCCGGTTCGACTGGCGTCTCGCCAAGCGGCGCATATACCACGGCGCCGGGCGGCTCGGGCAGGCGCGGGATGCCGGGCACTTCCTCCATCTTCACGTACCCCAGCGTGCCCATCAACGACAAGGTCTGTTCCAGTTCGGCCGCGCGGTCTGGCGGCAGAGCGATGTTGTGCGTGTAGCTCCCGATGGGGCAGTTGTAGTGGTCCGCAGCGACCGTGTAGAAGGTGCGACCGTCCGCCGCTAACCGCCAGAAGCTGCATCCGGACGGCATGACGCCTTCAAACTGTGCGACACCCGCGGGCGGCGCCTTTAGGAACGCCACTGCTACCGGGCGCCGCTCGAGTCCCAGGGTTGCGGAAAGCTGCCGTTCGATGCTGCCGTAATCGATCATTCACCCAGTATATCCGGTGCGCACGAATTTTCTTCTTGACCTGTCTATAGCTGTAGGGTTGACACTGGGATCTGGAGCGACAGTACAGCATGTGGACCGTTTCCAAACTCGCCGCCCGCTGCGCCCTGAGCCGCGGCACGCTGCTTTATTACGAATCTATCGGACTGCTGAAACCGCCCGCCCGGAGCGCCGGCAACTACCGGAGCTACGGCGAGCGGGACTTGCAGCGATTACAGCAGATCTGCGCTTATCGCCACGCCGGGCTGACGCTGGACGATATCCGCGCGATTCTGGACCGCCGCGAGAGCGATGCGGCGGCCGTGCTGAAGCGGAGGCTGGTGGCGCTCGACGGCGAGATTGAAATGCGGCGCGCCCACCAGCGCGCCATTCTGAAACTGCTCAAAAACGAGTCGATTGGGAGGATGAAGATGATCACAAAAGAGAAGTGGGTATCCATTATGAAAGCCTCGGGGCTGACCGATGACGCGATGCACCGCTGGCACGCGGAGTTCGAGAAGGCTGCACCGGAGGAGCATCGGGAGTTTCTGGAATTCCTGCACATTCCGGCCGCGGAAGTGCGCAGTATCAGGGATTGGAGCAAGAAGAATCAGCCGCCGATGACGCCGATAAAACGATAGTAGCCTAGTAAGTCAGGCCGTAGCCATACTTGAACTGCAGGTCGCCTTCGTGCATGCCGGCCTGGGCCATCGAGCGCGGCCACGAGAAGCTGAGTTTGCCGGTGGGTTTGTAGTCGCCGAATAGGACGTCGGCGACTCCATCGCCCTCGGTGCCGGGCAGCCAGGCGGCGACGAATGCATCCGCCTTGTCGAGCACTTTATCGATAATCATCGGCCGCCCCGAATACAGAACCACTACCACGGGAATGCCGGCCGCCTTCATGTTCTCCATCGCGGCCACATCTTCGGGCGCCAGGCTTAAGTCGCGGCGATCGCCGTTGGTCTCGGCATACGGTGTTTCGCCGATCACTACCACGCCTGCATCGGCGCCTTCCGCCCCTTTGCCATCCAGTGCGAAGGTCACTTTAGTGTCGTGCGAAACAGCCTTCTTCATGGCCTGCAGGAAAGTGGTGCCGCCGGGAGTTACGTCGCCGCTGCGGCCCTGCCAGGTGATCGTCCATCCGCCGCACTGATTGCCGAGGTCGTCGGCGCTCTTGCCGCCTACGTGAATGCGCTTCGCGGTCTTCGACAGTGGCAGCGTCCCGTGTTCGTTCTTCAGCAGCACCAGCGACTGGCGGACGGCATCGCGCGCCACGGCGCGATGTTCCGCCGACCCGAACTGCTTCCACAGACTGCGGTCGGCAAGCAGCGAATGGTTCTTGTCCATCAGGCCCATGGCGAACTTTACGCGCAGAATACGCCGCACCGCATCGTCGATGCGCGCCATGGGCACCGTGCCATCCTGGGCGGCTTCCTTCAGGTTGGCGATGAACTCCTCATAGCGCTCCGGCACCATGACCATGTCCATGCCGGCGTTGATGGACATGGCGATCTTGTGTTTGTAATCGCCGGGCAGCGCGTCGATGGCGCCGTAATCGGAAATCAGGAAGCCCTCGAAGCCCAGTTCGTCTTTCAGGACCTCCGTAAGCAGGCGTTTGTTGGCCGACATTTTCAAGCCGTTCCAACTGGTGTAGGACGGCATAATGGAACCCACGCCTGCGCGTATGGCGGTGAGGTAGCCCTGCATATGGATCTCGCGCAGCGTCTTTTCGTCCAGGCGCGTGTCGCCTTGGTCCAGCAGGTGCGGACCAATGGTGCTGCTCCCATACGCGGTGCCGCCATCTCCGACATAATGCTTAGCGCACGCCAAGACTCTCAGAGGGTCGGCCAGATCGTCTCCCTGCAAGCCGCGCACCGCGGCCGCGCCCAGTTCTTTGACGCCGTCCGGTTCGTCGGCGTAGCCTTCATAGGTGCGTCCCCAGCGAATGTCGCGCGGCACCGCGACGCACGGCGCGAAGCCCCAATTGATGCCGGTGGCGCGGACTTCCACCGCGGTGATGCGCTCGATCTTTTCGATCAACGCCGGATTGCGCGTGCAGCCCAGCCCGATATTGTGCGGAAAGATTACCGCGCCCAAAACGTTGTTGTGGCCGTGCACGGCGTCGACGCCATAGAGCAGCGGGATCGACAGGCGCGTCTCCAGGGCGCGCTTCATGTAGCGGTCGACCAGGTTGGTCCAGGCTTCCAGGCTGTTGCCTTCCTTGGGGTCCGAATCGCCGCCATTCAACACCGATCCGAGAAAGTATTTGGCGATATCCTGGTCGGACTTGAGGAAGCTCTGGTCGGGCTGAGTCATCTGCCCGACCTTTTCATCGAGCGTCATTTTTTCGAGCAGCGCGTTGGCTTGCGGGTCGAAGGAGGACAGGGGCCGGGGGCCGGATGCGGACGTGGCAATCAGGCACCCTAGGGCGGCAAGGCTTAGGATGGCGGCAAGACGGAGTTTGAGCATAACAGGGGATGATAACACTGGGCGGTCAAGAGGCGGCCTGCGAGGCCGCGGCAAGGCTACGAGCCTGCCCCACAGCGCTGGGCGGTTTCCTGTACCAGGAATCCCATTTTGGGATGGGTGGGCTCCAGGTCGGGGTGTATGCCGGCTTCCTCAAGAGCTTCGCTGGTGGTGGGGCCGATGGAGGCCACCACCATACCGCGCAAGGCCGCGCGGACCGCATCTTCGATACCCTCTTCGGCGGCAATGCGCATCAGGTGCTCGATTTGAATGGAAGTGGTGAACAGCGCCACGTGCAATTCGCCGGCTGCCAGGCGGCGGGCGGCGGCGCGCAGGGGTCCCGTGTCTTCGGGCAGATCCCACTGGTAGACGCGCACCGTGGTCACCTGTGCGCCGCGTTCGCGCAGGCCATTCAGCAGCTCGGGGCTGGGGCGTCCGTATTCCTGGACGGCGATGCGCCGCTCGGGACGGTCCCGGATGGCGGCCAGCAACTCGCGCCAGGTGTTAGGCTCGGGCACGGCGACGGTGACGGGTACCTCCAGTCCGCGGAGTACCGCGGCGGGCTTGGGACCGCGGGCCACCACCACGATTCTGCGCAGAGCTTCCGCAAAGCGCTCCGGCGGATAGCGCGTGGCCAGCGCCTGATACAGCAGACGGGTGCCCACCCCGGTGAGCAGGATCATCATATCGAACTCGCCGGCGAAGAGCCGCTCGGCGAATTGGAAGGCGGCTTCGTTCCGCTCCAGGGGCGCTTCGCGCATGGAAGGCGCCAGGACGGGTTCGCCCCCCTGCTTGCGAATGAGTTCGGCGATCTCGGCGGAGCGGCGGCTCTCCAGAGACAGGACCCGCATTCCAGCGAAGGACATGGTGGATCTTTCAGGCGCGCGCGGGAGGGTGGCCGGCGGCGCGGCGAATCTCGAGCAGCAGGATGACGCCCTTGGCCAGGTTCTTGAGCTCGTCCGTTTGTTCCGGGGTGAGTTCGCGCGGCTTGCGGTCGATCACGCACAGGGTGCCCAGCGCGAGCCCCTCGGGCGAGAGCAGCGGCATGCCCGCATAGAATCGAAAGTGGGGTTTCTGGGTTACCAGGGGGTTGTGCCAGAAGCGCTCGTCGGCAAGCAGATCGGTGGTTATGTAAACGTCATCCTGGCAGATCGCATGCGCACAGAACGAATTTTCGCGGGATATCTCGCTAAGCTGCACGCCGGTGGCGGACTTGAACCAGGCGCGGTCGCGATCGACGAAGGAGAGCAAGCTGATGGGAGTCTGGCAGATCTCCGCGGCGCGCGCGGTGATTTCGTCGAAGGCGGGTTCGGCGGCGGTGTCCAATACGCCGTATTGCCGCAACAACTCCAGGCGCGCGTGCTCGTTCAGCGGGATGGGTGGTTTCATCGCTTATCTATATATTAGGATGAATGTAACAGATTTAGACCGGCCAGGAGGCCCATCTTACTTCATGTTATGATGCCTTGCGCCTATGTTCCGCAGCTTCGATGAACTCCTGGATGCCGCGCGCGCCCGAGGTCCGGTTTCCATCGCGGTTGCCGCCGCGCACGATCCCGACGTGATCGAAGCGCTGAAGCGCGCCCGGGAGCTGGGGCTGGCGGAGGGTATCCTGGTGGGCAATGGGGATGAAATCCGGGCCTTGGCGCGCGAAGGTGGTTTCGATCTGGCGGACAGCCAGATCGTCAACGAACCCGACCCCGCGGCGGCTGTCCGGCAGGCCATCGCCCTGGTACGGGAAGGGCGCGCGGGGCTGCTCATGAAAGGCAAAATCGCCACGGCCAGCCTGATCCGGGCATTATTGGACAAGGATGCGGGCCTGCGCGGCAACCGGCGGTTGAGCCAGGTGGTGGTATTTCAAGTGCCCGGCGGCGACCGCCTGATGCTGCTGACCGACGCCGCCATCAACATCGCACCCACGCTGGCCGAGAAGGCGGAACTGTGCCGCAACGCCATCACGGTGGCGCAGGCGGTGGGGATCGCCAAGCCGAACATCGCCGCGCTGTGCGCGCTGGAAATGGTGAATCCCGAAATGCCGGCCACCGTGGACGCCGCCGCGCTATGCGCTATGAACCGGCGCGGCCAGCTTCCGGGATGTTATATCGAAGGCCCCATCGCGCTGGACGCGTGCCTGAGCCGGTTCGCGGCGGAACGTAAGAAGATCGACAGCCCGGTAGTGGAGAATACGGATATCTTCCTGGCGCCCGATATCGAGGCGGCCAACATCCTATATCGGGCCATCGTGTATTTTGGCAAGGCCGAATCCGGAGGCATTGTCTTGGGCGCGCGGGCGCCTGTGGTGCTGCTCTCGAGGGCGGAAACGCCGGAGACCAAGGTACGGTCGATTGCGATCGGAGTTTTGACGGCGAAGTGAAAGGTCGAATTCTCACCTTGGGCACTCGCCTCCGGGCCGGCGTTACATGGTTTTGTAACGATTGGGCTTTCGATTTCACAATCTATTAGAAGGAATAAATGGAGCACGACGAAGCCATTCGCTTGCACGCCGCCCAACGTTACGCCACGCACGAGCTTTCGCCCGCCGAGCACGAAGCCTTTGAAGCACATACCTTCGATTGCAAGGAATGCGCGGACAATGTGCGCATTGAGCTGAGCTTTGCGGCCAATGTCCGCGCGGCTGAGATCACCGTCGGCTCATGGGTGAAATGGCGGGAGCGGCTGCGTGCGCGCCCTGCGGAGGCGTTTTCATTTGCGGCCAATTTGGCGATGGCGGCCGGCCTCGGGTTTGTCCTGCTCACCGGCGCTCACCAATCCACGGGGCCGCGATTCGCGCAGCCTTATTATTTCGCGCCGGGGCCGGCAAAAGGCGCCGGTGATATCCATATAATTCCCGCCGGCGAGACTATTTATAAAGTGCGTTTTCCCGCTCCCGGCGCGGCCAGACAAACCTATTTCTACGAGATAAGCGATGCGGACGGCCAGCGCGAGTCCTCCGGTACTTTCGAAGCGCCGGCCAGCGCAGACGGCTCATTATACCTGGATGTTCCGCTGCGCAGTCTGGGCGGCGGAGTCCATACTCTGGCAGTCCGCCTTGGCGCGGACGGCGAAATCGTTTCATGGTCTAGATTCCAGACTGCACGTTAAGCCCGTTTGAGCAAGGAGATCGCATGCCAATGACGCAGTTCCAATACCACGGCCAGGCCGTCGGATTCGAAGCCGACATCTGGGAGCCTGGCCCGCACAAGATTGACGGTCACGCCCGTTGTGGCGTGCCGGACAAAAAACCCGGCCACTACACGGCGCAACAACCCGCTTTCGAGATCGCCGGACTGTTGTCGCACAGCGGCTGCACTTCGGAAGTGAATGCCATGCCTGAGGACAAGGATGGCTTTTTCCGCACGGAGGTGCGGGCGACGGTTAACAGCCTGAATCTAGAGGGTGGGGCGCTGACGGCCGACCAGATCACGCTGGGCATGGTGAGCATGTACCGGCGGCAGTGGTTCGACAACGGCAAGCCGCACGCCAAACGGGTGCGGGTGGTGCCATACGGCTGCAGCATCGTAAACATGGTGGTGAAAGGCGCGCGCTATCCGGACTTTTTGCCCGCGCCGTTTCATTATTCGGCGGACCGCTGCGAGAGCTACCTGCGGGGCGACGATCCGGACCCCACGGCGGACGCGGAGATCCGCGATGCCATTACCTCCAGCCCGTCGCGGTTACTTTACGTGAAGAATTTTGGTAGGATCTACCTCGGGGAATGGACACTTCTGCCGAGCGACGACTGGCACCCGATTCACCAGATTTATATGGTGCGGTTGGCGTTGGGGAGTCCGCAGACGGGCGGCGGGGGTGGGGGTGGCGGCCAAAGCGACGGCGGCGGGGGCTAGTTCTTTTCGCGCTGTGCGTCTGGTTAACCGGCTGTGCCAGCCGGGGCCGCGATGCCGACGCAGCTTACCAGCAGGCCCAAGCTGCATTGCGCAGCGGCGACTTCCGACAATCGCTGGGCATGGCGCGCGACGGCTTGCGGCGTTGGCCGGAGGGCGACCTGGGTTGGAAGTTCCGGCTGGTATGGGCCGAAGATCTAACCCTGCTTGGCGAAGTGAAAGACGCCCGTGCGCTACTGGAGATGCGCGAAGGCCCGTCCGGTGCGAATCTACAGGCCCGCCGCGATATGGACCGGGCAAAGGTGGCCTCCGGTTCGGAACCTGGGAAGGCCTCCAAGCTCCTGCGCGACGCCCTACAGACTGCACTGGCTTCTGGCGACTCCGACGTTACGTGCATGGTCCGGCTGCGCCTGGGCCAGTCGGTCTCGACCCTGAGCGAGGCCGAGGCCTATGACCAGGCGGCCCTCGCCGATGCGGAGCACGAGCACAATCCGTTCCTGCTGACTTGGGCGAAGATGGATCTCGGTTACAACCGGGCCAAGTTTGCGCGGTTCGATGAAGCTATCCCCTTCCTGGATGCGGCGCGTGAGAGCGCCCAGCAGTGTGGCGCGAAATACTTGTTGACTATGACCTTGGGAAACCTGGGTTGGTGCTATTTGATGCTGGGCGACCTTGACCGTGCCCAGGACGCCTACTCACGCGCCGAACGTCTGAGCGGCAAGATCGGCGCCAAAGACGCTCAGCAGCGCTGGCTGGGGGCTATCGGGAACATCTACATGATCCGGGGCGACCTGGATCGAGCGGCGCAGCACCAACAGCGCGCAGCCGGCCTGGCGCGGGATGCCAGTGATGACGCCTGGCTGGCCATCGCACTCAATAATCTTGCGCTGATATCTCTCGAAAAAGGAGACCTGACTGCTGCACGATCTTTCATCGACCAGGCGCTGGACATTAAGCGACGCCTGGGTGACGAGTGGTCCTTAGTCTATTCCGAACTCGTCGCAGCCGGAATCGACATGCAAGCGCGGCGCTACGAGCAGGCAGAAAGCGGCTACCGGGTGGCGATTGAGCGGGCGCCGCGGGTCCATGCGCCGGATGTTCTGTGGCAGTCATACGGCGGGCTGGCGGCCCTCTATCAAAGGGCCGGCAGACCGAGGCTGGCCGAAGCTGAATACCAAAATGCCATCGATACTATCGACCGCGAATGGAACAAGCTCACCAGCGCCGACTCGAAAACGACCTTTCTGGCGCCAGACACTCTGATTGGTTTTTTTCGAGATTACGTCGATTTCCTAATTCAACGGGGACAGACGGAGAAGGCTCTCGAAGTGGCCGAGTCGTCGCGCGCGCGGGTTCTCAATCAACGGCTGGAGCATCGCGGAGAGGTTCCGGCAAACTTCCAGATCGGCAAGCTGCTCGCCGCGGCGCAAGCGTCTCACACGGTGATCCTCTCGTATTGGCTGGCGCCTGCGCCGCTGCGGTCTTCGGTGTGGGTGATCGGTTCCGGGCGCGTGGCGCGGTTCGACCTGCCGCCGGCGCAGGAAATCGCCGGGCTGGTGCAGAAGTACACCGAAATCGTGACGCAGGGCGGCGATCCGCTGGCGCGGAACGATGCGGATGCGACCGCCTTGTACAATGCCGTGCTGGGTCCGGTGCGCAAGCTGATTCCGCAGGGATCGAACGTGGTCGTGGTGCCGGATGGCGCGCTGCATCAGCTTGCCTTCGAGACGCTGGTGGTGCCGGGAGCGCCGCCGCACTATTGGATCGAAGACGCGACGGTGGCCACTGCGCCATCGCTGCGCGTGCTGGCAGGGGACGAGCATCAACCGGCGCGCACGCCGAAGCTGCTGCTGATGGGCGATCCGGTGCTGGTGGGCCAGGAGTTCGGGCCGTTGCCAAACGTGAAGAAGGAGATCGCGGCGGTGGAAGAGCAGTTTCCGGCGGCGAACCGGACGGCCTTCACGGGCGCGGGCGCGGTTCCGGGAGAATACGCCAAGGTGTCGCCGTCGAGCTTCACGGGGATTCACTTCGCCACGCACGCCACGGCGAATCTGGAGAGCCCGCTGAACTCGGCGATTATCCTGTCGCACCAGGGGGAGAGCTTCAAACTGTACGCGCGGGATGTGGCGGGGGTGCCGCTGACGGCGGACCTGGTGACGATTTCGGCGTGTACCAGCGCGGGGTCGAAAGCGTATTCGGGCGAAGGGTTGATGGGCTTTGCGTGGGCGTTCATGCAGGCCGGGGCGAAGAACGTGATCGCCAGTTTGTGGGAGGTGGACGATGCGCGGTCGGTGGAGATCATGCGGCGGTTGTATGCGGGGATGGCGGCGGGGCAGAATCCGGCGCGCGCCCTGCGGTCGGCCAAAATTGCGCTGATACAGTCGGGGGCGGCGGGGCGGCTGCCTTATTATTGGGGGACGCTGGTGGTGTTTACGCGGCGGATTGCGGAGTGACGTGGCGCAGGCACTCGTGCCTGCCGCGACCGCACTCCTGCGGTCGCGAGCCTGAAGCCGGCTGCGGCCCAGATTGGCCGCCAAACATTACGAGGGATTCAACGTAATGGTGGTGGTGGAAGTAAGATTGTTCAACGTGGCGGTGACCGTAATGTCTTCCGTGTAGGTCACCGTTCCCGTGACCACCGTAAAGCTGGACGAGGTGGTACCGGCGGCGATCGTTATACTGGTCGGCACCGGGAAATTGACATTGTCGCTGGAGGACAGCGTCACCGTGGTCTCGCCCGTCGGAACCGCTACTGATAGGGTCACCGTACAGGTACTGTCGGTGCCCGAGGTCAACGTGCTGGGATCGCATCCGATCGAGGAGAGCACGGGGGTGGCGAAGACCGGTACCGTAACCACGTTGCTGGTGAAATCGTTCTGGGCGATATACAACTCGGCGAAGCGATCCGTGTTCAACGACGAGGACAGATTCAAGTACACCTGGTAGATTCCAACCAGGCCCGGCGCCAGTTCCGCGCGGAGCACATTCACGGTGGCATTGTCGATCTGGCTGGAGACGAAGGCCTGCGGAAAAGTGGGAGGACCCTGGTATGGTTGACCTGACAGGAGGTAGCCATCCACGCCTGGGGACAAGAATGGCAAGCCCAATCCGGTGGCGTATATCACGATGGTTTCGCCGGGGAGGGCTGCATTGTTGACGGTAACTTGGGCGCCCGCGGTGTTGGCGCAGCACAATAACGCGCCTGCGCCGGGGCTGGGAGGCGCCTGGCCGATGGCCGTCAGCAGCACATCCGCACCCACGCTGACGGATACGTTAAACGGAATGCCGTTGCCGGCGGCTCCCGCGGCGCGGGCGGTTAGCAGAATGCGGGTGAACTCGCTGGAGGCGGACGCTGTGACCAGCGGGTCGACCGCCAAAAGGGAGATTAGCGCATCGCGGATGCTGGCCAGGGAGTCGCCGGGCTGCACGGTGTAGTTGTAGAGGGTGCCTGTGCATCCGGTGGGTGTGGTCGAGGTGGCCGTGAGCACGGCGTTCGAGTTCATGCAGATCGAGGCGATATCGCCGACTCGAATGGTGCCGTCCACCGAAACTACCGCGGTGGCGTTGGCGTAGGCATGGTAGGCGTACGCCGGGCGGGGATCCGTGCCACCCGCCGCGAAGATGCCCGGATTGGCCTGCACGATCGAAATCGCTACGGTGTTGGTGGCCGCGATGGAGCCGTCGTTGCGCTGAATCCGCACCCAGGCATTCGCCGTTCCGGTGTTGGCGAACCCAAAATTGAACGGTATCTGCGCGTTGATCTGGGTGCGCGAGACGAACGACAAGGGCGACTGCACGCCGTTGAAGTAAACCTGCACGCCGCCGAGCGTGAGGGGCCACTTTGCATTCAACGGGGCAGAGGCGGTTTGGTCGCTCAGATTGGTTCCAAAAAACGACACCACGGTGCCCGGCGCGATCGATGCCGTACTCGCGCCGCCGGTGAGATTTGCATTCAGGGCGGAAGCCGTGATCGACCCGGTTACCGCGGTGGCCACCGTCACATTGTTGCCGTTTACGCCGGGCGTCTTGGCGGTTAGCACGACTCTATCGGCCTGCGTGTCCGCGCTGGCAACGGCGTTCGGATCGTGGTCGCCGTTGATCAGCGCCACCAGGCTATCCACGATGCTGGTAAAGGTGTCGGTGTTTTGAATGGTATACGTGTAGGCGGCGTTCGTGGTGGTGGTAGTGAGCCCGATGGTGATCTGCACCGTGTCGCCGGCCTTGATGGTGCCGCCAATGGTAATCGGATCGATGGCGTAGATGGTGCCGCTGGCGGCGTTCAGTACCCCGTTGTAGGGTATGTCCTGTTCCGAGACGGTGTAAACCAGGACGCGCTGGTTATAGGTGTCGGAAACGTACAAGTTCTGATTGGCCGGATCCCAAGCCAGCGAAAGCGGCGCGTCCATGGTGTCCGCGCCATCGGTGGGGGCGTCGGTCACGAAGTCCGTTTGCCCCAGAACTATATTAGCGGGGGCCGCGTTCTGCGTCGGGATCGGTGTGTAGATCAGCACGCGATCGTTGCCGCCGTCGGCGATATACAGGTTCGTCCCATCGGAAAGCGCAAATCTGGGGAAGCTGAGAGTATATTCGCAAAGCGGCGGGTAGGTGAGATTGTTGTTCGAGTCCACACCGTTTGAAACGGTGCAAAGCACGGCTGTTTCGGGGGCGGGCAGCGTTCCGGTGTAATTAGTCGGAACGGAAAAGGCGTCGTCGGATATGCCGGTGTTCATGTTCGGCTGGCCGACTTCGACATCCGCCTGCTGCTGGTTGGTGGTCGGAATCGTATTCCAGATCAGCACGCGGTTGTAGCCCAGGTCGGAGACGAACAGGCGCGTACCGTCGGATGTGACCGACACCGGCGTGAGCATGTTGTTGGCGGCCGCGTTGGTAGTTTGGTCGGCGATGTTTACCTGCACCCAGGTGGTCAAGTTGGGTTGACCCAGCACCAGGTCGGCGGCGGCGCCGTTGGAGGTGGGAATGGAATTGTAGATCAGGACGCGGTCGTTCTGGGTGTCGGCAATGAACATCTGGCCGTTCTGGTTTATCCAGACGCCTTGCGGCCCGCGTAACGAGGTAGCCGAGGGAGTGTCGCCGGGAAAGGAATTGGTAGTAAAACTGGTTTGTCCCACTACCACATCGGGCGGCTGGTTCATGGCGGTGGGAAGCGTGTTCCAGATCAGCACGCGGTTGTTGAGTGTGTCGGCGACCGCCAGGTGAACGCCATCGGAAGCCACCGCAGTCGGTGTGTTCATGCCGGTGGCGATAGGCGTCTGGGGCGACGTGGTGAGGCAAGTGGGCGTCGTAGGACTCGTGGTCACCGTCACTGTGATGGGCGGGATGATGCAGGGCGACGGCAAGTTAGTCAGGAAGTTCGGCTGGCCCAAGACAATGTTGGCCGATCCCACGCACACTGGACACAAAGTGTTATAGGCGATCGCCGCGTTGGGCGCCGGCAGTTGTTGCGACATGTTCTGGTAGACGATCACCCGGTTATTATTCGGCGGCGAGCCGATGATGTTGGCGTCCGCTACGAACAAGGTGTTGTTGGTGAAAGCCAGACCACTCATGGAACCCAGGATGGTCTGGCTGGCGGAGTCCATTTCGGCGTCGAATTCCGGCTGGCCGAGTACCAGGCGCGCGGATTGACCGGTGGCGAACCCGACAGGATTCTGCTGCTGTCCGAAGCCGGTAGCGGCGGCATATAGGATAAGAAGAACGGTAATGACACACTTCATGATTGTTGTAGAGGACGCGGCATCGCTTGGTTGATACCCGACAATTATAGCAAGCCTTTGAGACGGTCATTGGGGCTGCCGCGGTTTCAGATTTCGAGCGGGCCGGGCGGTCACACCGGGCGGAATCGGCACGGTGCGTTGCGCCGCGCCGCGGGACGCGATATGTATGGTGTGCGGAGGCCAAAGTGCCGGAAATAGAGATCGATCCAAGTGAGGTGAAGAGGCGCATCGATGCGGGGCAGGGGATTCGCATGCTGGACGTGCGGGAGCCCTTTGAGCATCGACAGGCGCACATCGCGGGAGTAGAGCTGATTCCGATGCGCAGCGTGCCGCAATCGCTGGAGCCGCTGCGCGCCGGCAAGGGCCAGTTGGTGGTGTTCTGCCACCATGGCGTGCGCAGCCTGCAAGTAGTCCAGTGGCTGCGCCATCAGGGATTGGAGGATGCGGTCAGCATGGCCGGCGGGATCGACCGCTGGAGCCTGGAAATCGATCCCACCGTTCCGCGCTATCACTGACTGTCGCGGGCCTCGCGAATAGACAGGCCCGGAGGTCTGTCCTACAGGCCTTTTTTGGTCAGGAAGGCAATCAGGTCGACGACCCGGCAGGAATAGCCCCACTCGTTGTCGTACCAGGAGATCACCTTCAGCAGGTTGCCGTCGAGCACCTTGGTCATCTGTCCGTCCACGATGGAACTGTTCGGATTGTGCAGCATATCGGTGGACACCACGGGATCTTCGGTATAGGCCAAAATGCCCTTCATCGGGCCGTCGGCGGCCGCTTTGAACGCGGCATTGACTTCCTCGGCGGTGGTGGCGCGGCCGGTTAGGGCCACCAGGTCGACCACCGAAACATCCGGCGTCGGCACGCGCATGGAGTAACCGTCCAGCTTGCCCTTCAACTCCGGCATGACCAAGCCGATGGCCTTCGCGGCGCCTGTAGTGGTGGGGATCATGTTCAGCGCCGCCGCACGGGCGCGCCGCAGGTCCTTGTGCGGGAAATCCAACACGTTTTGGTCGTTGGTATAGCTGTGGATGGTGGTCATGGATCCTTTCAGGATCCCGACCGTGTCTTGCAGAACTTTCACCACCGGCGCCAGGCAGTTGGTGGTACAGGAGGCGTTCGAAATAATGTTGTGCTTCGCCGGATCGTACGCGGCGTCATTGACGCCCAGCACCAGCGTGACATCTTCGTTCTTGGCCGGCGCGGAGATGATCACTTTCTTCACGCTGCCCCGCAGATGTTTGCGGGCATCGTTGGCATCCGTGAATTTGCCGGTCGATTCGATGACGATCTGCGCGCCCACCGAATTCCAATCGAGCTGCGCGGGGTCCTTGATGGCGAACACTTTGATGGCCTTGCCGCCTACCAGAATGGTGTTCCCTTCGGCGTGGATCTCCACGGGCAGGGTGCCCAGCACGGAATCGTATTTCAACAGATGCGCCAGGGTTTTGGTGTCCGTGAGATCATTCACCGCCACGAATTCGATATCGTTCCGGTGCAGGGCCGCCCGGACCACATTGCGGCCGATACGGCCGAACCCGTTAATGCCAACCTTTACAGCCATTTCTTCTCCTAAAGTTTTTAGTGTGGGATTACATTAAAGGATATCAGGAGGACACTATCCGGTGCAACCCGAACAAGAGCGTGGGATCTGATTTGGCGTTACACGTAGTGCTTGAGCCACGGCCAGAGCTGCCGTAGCGGGATCTTCGGTTCGCGGCACACCCAGATGGTCAGGTTGTTTTCAAACGGCATCGCGTTTGGCTCCGTGATATTTCCGGCGGCGCGCACGTCCCGGAACACGCGGCTCGCGGCTTCGCGGCTCCCTCCAATGACGATCGCCACTTGCGGATCGATGGGACCGGGGCCCCAAAGGTAGTAGTTGTTGTGCCCGCTGATGGCGTTGGGGATCCCCAGGACGGGTCCATAATAATCGATCGCTCCGGCATCGCCGTAGTTGTAGGCGAAGATGACGGCGTGCGCCTGATCTTCAGGCGGGAGCGCATGAAGTACAGCAGCTACCTGATCGGCGATGTTACGCCATCCGAACATATCCGCGTAGAATTGCGGCAGCCTGCCCATTACGTGCCGCTCCTCTTTCGGGTTTTGAATATCCAGCCAGGCGGCATAGCGAACGAAGGTCTCGACGGGCAGCAGGGGTATGGCCATCGGCGCGCTCACCGCCGCCAAGGTGAGCATCGTCGCCATGAGGGCGGCCCGCAGCCACTGCCGCCGCGGCGAGAGCGCCTCTTCCAGGCAAACGCCTCCCGCGCCCAGTAACATGGGATAGGCCGGCAGCAGGTAATAGCCTTTGCCGCGCAGGGCGCACAGGGTCGCGAATATAATGACATAACTCCAGCCCAGCGCACGATATCTCTTGCCTTGTGGGTGAAAGAAATAGAACCACAAGCCCGCTATCCAGATGGGGACAGCGGCGACGGTCAACTGTAACTGGGTCGCGAGGAATTGCCACGGGGTCAGGATGGCGTTCTTATATTTGACCGCATTTTGCAGGAATTCAAGCGTGGGCCAGTGCAGCCTGATTTCCCAAATAACGTTCGGCAGAAAGATCAGCGCGGCGATAAAACCGCCCAGCCAGAGGTTCCGCTGTGCAAATGACTTGCGCAGCGGCGTCAGCAGCATGCCGGCTACCAACCCGAAGCCGAAGAAAAGCATGGCGTGCTTGTTCTGAAGTCCCAGACCCGCCACCACGCCAAAGCCCAGCCAATATCTCGAATCGCCAGAATTCCAAGCGCGGAGGGCCAGCCATACGCAGCCCGCCCAGAACAACGGCTCGAAGGCATTGGTATTCAAAAAGTGATCGATGCTCATCCAGGCGGGCACTACGATGACGGCCAATCCGGCCAGGGCCTGCGCGAATCGGCCGCCGCCCAGTTCGCGTGCGATCATGGCGGTCAGCACCACCAGGCCGGCGCCGGCCAGCGCAGGCAGCAGCCGGAGGGCGAACAGGGAATCGCCCAGAAGGGTTGTCACGACTCGCGTGAGCACCGCGATCAACGGTGGAAACTCCACGTAGCCCCATGCCAGGTGAAGGCTGCAAGCGAGGTAATACAACTCGTCCCGAAAGATGCCGTAGCCGTGAAACGTGATCAGGTGAAACAGCAGCTTGGCTAACGCCAGCGCTGCCACAATCCGCCATTCACTCGCGGGCCAACGCAAACGCATATTTCCCCGATCCGATCTCTACTACCAGCGCGCCATCGCTCTCTCGCGCGTTTGTAATTCCGGGTGGCCCGCTCTGGTATTTGCCGTCCTTCCAGATCGCGTGCCCGGATTCGGACAGGGTGAGGGGCGCCAGCCCGAGTTCCGGAATGTGGACCGCCGCCTGGCTGCCGACGGGAATGGTCACTTCCAAGCGCAACCCGTCGTCCGAACGGGTCCACGATGATGCCACTGTGCCGCGAATCGTCTCCAGCGAGCCCTCGGCCCATTTCAAATCCCGCACCACTTGCGGCGCGATCGTCACGCGCTCGAAGCCCGGCTTGGCGGCATCCAGGTTGATGCCCGCCAGCGCGTTATAGAACCAGGCGCCCAGGCTGCCAAACATGGGATGATTGTGCGAATTCATGGACGGTCCCGTCTTATTCTGCCAGAGCTCCCATAGCGTGGTCGCGCCGTTCTCTACCATGTAACCCCAACTCGGATAAGTCGTCTGAGTGGCCAGTTCGTAGGCTAAGTCCGAGTTACCCGTGTCGGTCAGCAGCGGGAACAGGTACTTAGTGCCCAGGATACCGGTAGTCAGGTGGGTGTTGCGGGTATAGACCAGATCGTCGCGCAGCGCGGCGGAGACGCCGCCCCGGCGGTTGCCCGGAACCATATTCAGAAACAGCGGCAGGATCTGGGCGGTTTGTGTGCCGGTTCCGTACAAGCTGGTGTTCGCGTTTAAGAACTTGGCATTGAATGCGTCCTTGATCGCATCCGCGAGTTTGCGGTAAGTCTCGGCGTCCGCCGGTTTACCCAGGACTTCGGCCATGCGCGAAACTAAGTCCGCGCTCCAGTAATAAGAGACCGTCGAAACCAAATTGCCCGGCGTTTTCTCGATCGGCACCCAGTCGCCGTAGTAGCTGTAATCCAGGATACCGTCGCGGCTGCGCGTGCGCAGGTAATCGGTCCAGGCTTTCACGCCGTCGAAATGCTGTTCCAGGATGCGCCGGTCGCCATAATACTCGTACATGTACCAGGTCAGCAGCGGGTAGGCCATGCCCCACGCGGGGTCCGCCGGACGGCTGCCGCCGCGATGCGGGACCGTGTCGGTAACGGTGCCGTCGGCGCCCTGCACATCGTGAATGTCCCGCAGGAAGTTGGTATAGAACGCCGCCATATCGAAATTCAGCATGGCTGTCTCGGCATAGAGGTGCGCGTCCGCCATCCAACCCATACGCTCGTCGCGTTGGTTGCAATCGGTGGGAACGCTATGCAGGTTGTCCTGAATGCCCCATACGATGTTGCGCTGGATCTGGTTCAAGATCTGCTTCGAGCTGGTGAATCCGCCGGTGGGCCGCACATCGGAATGCACCACTTTGCCGCGTAGCGTATCGAACTTAGGCGCGCCCGGATAGCCGGTGAGCTCCACATAGCGGAAGCCATGGTAAGTGAAGCGCGGCTGGTAGATTTCCAAGCTCCCGTCGCCGCGCAGAATATAGACGTCGGTAGCTTTGGCGGCGCGCAGATTCTCAACGTTGAGGGTGCCGTCGTCATACAGCAATTCAGCATGGCGAAGCTGGACGCGAGTTCCGCGCGGCCCGCGCACTCGCATCTCGACCACACCACTGATGTTCTGACCCAGATCGTAGATATAGACGCCAGGGCGCGGAGTGGTCAGCTTCGCCGGCACGATGGTATCCACCACCCGGATCGGCGGCATCATCTGCGCCGATAGCACTCCCTTTGGACCGTCGATGAGATCGGCAGCCTTCCAGTGCGCGTCATCGAAATCCGCGCGATCCCAGCCGGGCGTTTCCCGGCGCGCATCGTAGGCTTCGCCGTTATAGACGCTATCGGACTGAATCGGGCCGGGCATGGTTTTCCACGATGCGTCCGTTGCCGCGTCCACTGTTTGGCCGTTTTCCAGCTCCGCGTGAATCTGCATGCGCAGTGCGCGCGATTTGAACCAGCCTTCGCCCAGCATCACTCCTATCGCATTGGCTCCGGGGCGCAGACGCTCGGTGATGTCGTACACGGTGTAGAGCACACGCTTATCGTAAGTGGTCCAGGCCGGGTCGAGCATGTGGTCGCCCACTTTGTGGCCATTGACGCGCAGCTCATAATAGCCGAGGCCTGCCACATAGGCGCGGGCGCGCACGGGACGGCCCGGAAGGGTGAACTCCTTGCGCATCTGGTTCGCGCCGCCGATCCATTGCGCTTTCCAACCGGCAGTCGAGAGCAGGCCCGTTTCGAAGCGCGCCACGTCGCTGTACGGGCTGGCATGATCCCCGCTATCCCAGTAGCGCACTTTCCAGTAATAGGTCTGCGCGCTGGCGAGCGGCTGGCCGGCGTAGGCCACTTGCACGGACTGGCTGCTGGAGACCTTGCCGCTATCCCATTGGTTACCAGTGGTGGCTTCCGGTTTCAATGAGACCAGGATCTGATAGGCGGTCTGCCGCTCGCCGCGCGCGGCGTGCTGGAGTACCCATGCGAAACGGGGCTGCTGCACGTCGATCCCCACCGGATCGCTAAGATATTCGGTGCGCAGTCCGGAGGGCGCCTGCGCTGTCAGCAGAGGAACAATCGAACCACAGAGGGCGGCCCACTTCGCGAGCATCGGATGCCTCCTTAAAGGAGTAGTGTATCCGAAATACTATGGTGGGGGGCTCATCTCTCCAACCGGAACGTTACCGCGATGGTCGTCACCACCTCCACCGGTTCGCCGTTCAGCAATGTCGGATCATAGTGCCACTGCTTGACGGCGTCCATCGCGGCGTTGGCCAACTCGCCATCCACCGCCTGATTGATCACCGAAAGGCCCAGCAGATCGCCCTTGATGGAGATCACCGCGCGCAGCAGCACCGTGCCTTCAATGCCTGCCGCCTCCGCGCCCGGCGGATATCCCGGCTTGGTCATGGTCACCAGCTTGGTCGCTTGTACCATCCCGCCCACGCGAATGCGGTGCGGCGTACCGGTCTCCTGCGGACGCGCCGCTTTGCCCACCACCTCCACGGCTTCGGAAACCTGTCCGAGGTCCAACACGATGTTCATCCGGGCGGCGGGCAGCACCACCGCTTTGCGGAACTCCGCGAAGCCCGGTGCGCGGATTTCCAAGGTATACGATCCCGCGGGCACGGAAAAGCTGTATTCGCCGGCAGCGTTGGCGCGCGCCGCGTCCTGGCGATCGGTGTTGTTCCGGAGAATGATCAAAATGTGCGGCACCACGGCGCCGCTGGCATCGTAAACGGTTCCGGAAAGCGAAGCGCCAGTCTGGGACGCTTGCCCGTGCAGCGCGGCCAGCGGTAACACCGCTGCCACAACCGCTGCCACCGCCGCCCCACAAACGCGCCGGCTCAACCCGTTGCGGTTGCGGCGTGCGTCCAGCAGCGCGCGCACACGCTGTTCCAGGTCGGAAGTGGCCGCCATACCGAGCGCCGCAGCGTAAGAGCCTGTGTGGGCCACCGCGCGCGCCAGGTCCACCAGGTGCTTGGCGTAGTCGGACTGCTCCGTGCCCGCCCGCACCACGGCGTCGTCGCAGGAGCGCTCCTGTTCGCGGCGGAAGCGCGCGGCCGCCAGCCATGCCAGCGGATGAAACCAGTAGAGCGCCACCGCTACCCGCGCCACGAGCCAGAGCAGCGGATCTCTGCGCCGCGCATGCGTCAATTCGTGCAGCAGGACAATACGACGGCGCTCCGCGTCCCATTCTTCCGACGCCTCGGGCAGCACCACAAACGGAGTGTATACGCCGCCGGTGAGCGGCACATCAATTTCGGCGCTGCGCCGCAGCTTGACCATGCGCCGCAGTCCGATACTGCCGGCGGCGGCATGGCGCGCCGCGATCCATTCGGATGCACGCACCTCGCGCGCCCGCCGCAGAGACCGCGCCAGCCGCAAATGTCCCACGCCGATGCGCGCCAGCGCGACAATCACACCAGCCAGCCAGACGAGCACCGGCCATGGGATGGGGCGTGTGGTGCGCGCGGGCGGCATGTTTCCGGCACGTTCAAGGGCGGCCTCGGGTGCGGCTTCTACCATCGAGACTGCCCGCGCGGCGGGCGCCAGAGCGGGCGCTTTCACGGCGAGGTTCCACTGGGGCAGAAGCGGCGAAATCGCCGGAACCGCCAGCAGCGCGCCCAGCGCGCACGTCCATGTGAAATAGCGCGCAGCCGCGGACCTGCGGCGCATCGTCAGCGTCAACAGCCATACGGCCGCCAGAATCGCCGTAGCCTTGACGGCGGCATTCAATAAAAACCCGATCGACGGCATTTTCAAATACCCCCTTTTTTGGCCTTTTCGATAAGCGCGGAAAGGCGGTCCAATTTGTCGGGCGCCAGGCCCCCGCCTTTCAGGTTCAAGAGGGCGGTAATGGCCTGCTCGCTGGAATTGTCGAAAAACGTCGCTAACAAATGGCGCAGCGCGGATTGCCGCGCCCGGTCGCGCGGGACCGTGGGCAGGTACACGTACCGCAGCGCCTGCTCTTCGTGACGCGCGTGGCCCTTTTCCTCCAGCACGCGCAGTTTGGCGCGCACCGCCGAATAGCTGGGACGGTCCGGCAATTCGCCGTGGATCTCGGCAGCGGTAGCGCGTCCCCGGCGGTAGAGGATGTCCATCATTTGCCGCTCGCGGCGGCTGAGTGTTTTTTCCGGCATGGCTCAAATCGCAATGTGAATGCTGCAAAAGCAGCAGCATGCTTCAAAAGTAGCACTACCGGCCGCGGCTGTCAAGAGATTCCTTCCCAATTTCTCCGCAAGCCCACGGGCGAGTATCATGATTAGTTCCTATGCCGATCCGCTGGCTCCTCATCTTCTGGATTTTCGCCATCAGCGCCATCTCGTTTCTCGACCGCGTCAACATCTCCATCGCCGCCCACTTCATGCAGCAGGAGTTTCACATCACCGACCTGCAACTCGGACCGGTGTTCAGCGCCTTCCTGGTGGGATACGCCATGTTTCAAGCCGCCGCCGGCCGCCTCGCAGACCGCTTCGGGCCGCGCCTCATCCTTACCCTTGGCACCCTTTGGTGGGGAGTCTTCACCGCCCTCACCGCCATGGTGTCCGCCAGCATGGCTCACCTGTTATTGGTGCTGTTGGCCGTGCGTTTCTCGCTCGGCGCCGGCGAAGCCGTGCTGTTTCCCGCGTCCAACCGCCTGGTGGTCAACTGGATTCCCTCGCCAGAGCGCGGCCTGGCGAACGGCATCATTTTCGCTGGCGTGGGCGCCGGCGCCGGCATCACTCCGCCGCTGGTGACCTATATCGTTTTGCACTACGGATGGCGCGCGTCGTTCTGGATCAGCGCGGTCGTCGGCCTGGCGGCCGGCGCGGTCTGGTATTGGCTGGCCCGCGATCGGCCCGAGAGCCACCCTTGGATCACGGCCGAAGAAATCGCGCAGATCGAACGGGGTTTACCGGAGCCGCCCGCCGAGCTCGAAATCGGAAAGCCGCTGCCCTGGCGGGTCATCTTCGGCAGCAAGGATGTACTCGCCATCGCGTTCAGCTACTTCACTTACGGCTACGCTGCCTGGATCTTCTTCGCCTGGTTTTTCAAATACCTCAGCGATGTCCGCGGCCTCGACCTGAAATCCAGTTCCTATTACGCCATGCTGCCTTTCATGGCCATGTCCACCGGGTCCATCGTGGGCGGCCGCATCAGCGATATCCTCACGCGGCGCTACGGCAATCGGATCGGACGCTGCGGAGTGGCGGTCGCGGGTATCGCCCTGGCGGCGGTCTTCATTGCCTCCGGAACACAGGTGGAGAGCGCGCGCCTGGCCAGCGTGGTGCTGGCCGGCGGCGCGGGCGCCTTGTATCTCTCGCAAAGCTCCTTTTGGTCGGTGACCGCCGATATGGCCGGCGCATCCGCAGGATCGGTATCCGGCATTATGAACATGGGCGGCCAGATCGGCGGCATCGTGACCGCTTCGCTGACCCCGCTGATTGCCCACCAATTCAGTTGGACGGCGTCGTTCCTGGTGGCGGCCTGCCTGTGCGCGGCTGGATCTTTGGCTTGGCTGGTGGTGGATCCGGAGGTGGAACTCGGGCGGTAGGCGACGCGGCCTCTGAGGCCGCCGCAGGCTGGAGCCTGCCGATGGGTTCACTTTGACCCAGCAGAAAAAAGTTTCACAATTTGCAACAGGTCGACGACTAGCAGCTTGCCCATCACGACAAGGCTCACGCTGGCAATCGCGATCTTGAGAAGAGATCTCTCAAAAACATGCGCCGCTGCCTCGGCATGAATCTGAACACCCGCGAGAGAGACCTGTGCGACCGGGACTATGACCGAAAGGGCCGCGGCCAGCACGAAACACTCAATTGCCACTTGACGTTCGGATCGATGCCAGACAACGGCGTTCAACACGCAGTAAGAGAAGCAAACAAGAAACGTCAGCACATAACCGAGAGATCGTGCTTTGACATCCATTACCTCATAACGATAGAGTTTCTCTAGCGTCGGCACCTGACCGGCGTACGCTGAGGTAACGGGGATGTCTAAAGCCGCTGCGTACTGAGCCTGAGCCGATCGAGATCTGGTTCGGCGTACTTTCACGATGCACCTCTTCTCAGTGCCGTAGCACCAGAATAACGATCTTCCTGAGGAGTCCGCACAGGATCACGGAATCGGCGGCTATGGATGCCCACTTGTGCAACTCGTGGTGTTCGTTGTCTACGCTGAAGAAATCCAATATCCACTTCATCAGCGTTACGAAGACGAAAAAACATATGTAAACCAGCACGTCGTCCAAGAGGGCTTGCACCAGAGCTTTTTTCCTAGCCCACCAGCCCCCCAGGTACGCAATCGTTCCATCTACTATTTTCTCCCAAAAAGACGGCACGTCAATGGGCGCAAGCCGTGGCGCGGGAACCCTCGGCTCCGCTCGGTTCCCCGGGGGCGAGGGAGGGACGGCGGATGGTTTGCGCCTACCGTGTTTGGCCATGTCTATCGCCCTGCCAATTGTACCTCAGTTGATTCAGCGCTCAGATTCGCTAGTTTACAGCCCGCCGTGCTCGAAATCGGCAAGCCGCTGCCCTGGCGGGTCATCTTTGAAAGCAAGGACGTACTGGATCGGCATTCCCGGTGGCGGCCTGCCTGTGCGTGGATGGATCTTTGGCTTGGCTGGTGGATCCGGAGGTGGAACTGGGACGGTAACAGGGCGAGCTTCGTTTGCCTTGGCAGGCAAAAGCGCGGGTGCCTGACGGTCGCGGCTCTGTATAACATTGATTTCACAGGGTCTACCGAGCCGGGAGGATCCTCTACCGAGCCGCGACTACCGAGCCGCGACCGTAAGGGAGCGGTTCCGGCCAGCCCCGAAACCGCCTGCCCCACAAGTCTCTAGGCTCTCTCTGCTATTCTAGTCGGTTGCCATGACCGTAGACGAAATCCGCGAATTGATCAACCTCGCAACCGAAACCGGCATTGACGAGCTGGAGGTGCAGCGCGGCGACAACCGTGTGCGCATTCGCCGTTCGGTTGCCGGGCACCAGGAGGTGGTATTGGCGCACTCCGCCGCGCCACTGCCCGCGCACCCCGCGCCGGCCCACGCGGCCGCGCCCGCCAGTTCTCCACCGCCGGCCAAAGAGCCGTCCAAGGAACCGGGCGCCGATCCAAACCTGCTGCTGGTCCGCTCCCCCATCGTCGGCACGTTTTACGAAGCGTCCACCCCCGGTTCGCCGCCTTTCGTGCGCGTGGGCGAGCGCGTACAGCCCGGCAAGGTGCTATGCATCATCGAGTCCATGAAGCTGATGAACGAGATCGAGGCCGAGGTCTCCGGGATCGTGGAAAGCAAGCTGGTGATGAACGGACAGCCCGTGGAGTACGGGGAGGCGCTGTTTGCCATCCGCGCCAATTAAAAAAATCCTCATAGCCAATCGCGGCGAGATTGCCCTGCGCATCGTATGCGCCTGCAAGGAGCTGGGCATCCGCACGGTGGCCGTTTACTCGGAGCCCGACCGGCACAGCCTGCACGTGCGCTTTGCCGACGAGGCCGTTTGCATCGGACCGGCCAAAAGCTCGCGCAGTTACCTGGATATCCCCTCCATCGTCAGCGCCGCCGAGATCACCGGCGCCGAAGCCATCCATCCCGGCTACGGTTTCCTGAGCGAGAATGCCGGCTTCGCGGAAGTCTGCGAAGTGTCTGGGCTGAAGTTCATCGGGCCGCGCCCGGACGTGATCCGGCTGATGGGCGTGAAGGAGCGCGCGCGGGCGTTCATGCGCGACGCGGGCGTTCCCATCCTGCCCGGTTCGCCCGGTATCCTCAAGACCGCGGCAGAGGCCGTCCAGGTCGCGGGCGGGATCGGGTATCCCGTGATCCTGAAAGCTTCCGCGGGCGGCGGCGGACGCGGCATGCGCATCGTGAACGAGGCGTCCGAACTGGAGCCGCAGTTCAATGCGGCGCAGCAGGAGGCCGGCGCGGCGTTCGGCTGCTCCGACGTATACCTGGAGAAATACGTACGGGCGCCGCGCCACATCGAATTCCAAGTGCTGGCGGACGAGCGCGGCCGCGTGGAGATTCTCGGCGAGCGCGAATGCAGTATCCAGCGCCGGCATCAGAAGCTGCTGGAGGAGTCGCCTTCGCCGGTGATGCGGCCCGAGTTGCGCGCGGCCATTGCCGCGAAGCTGAAAGAGGCTCTGTCGGCCGCCGGATACACCAACGCGGGCACGGTCGAGTTCCTGATGGACGAAGACGGCAGCCTGTACTTCATGGAAGTCAATGCACGCATCCAGGTGGAGCATCCGGTGACGGAATTCGTGACCGGCATCGACCTTGTGAAGAGCCAGATCCGCATCGCCCAGGGTGAGCCTCTGGACCAGGTGATTAGCCTGCCGGTCGAACTGCGCGGCCATGCCATCGAATGCCGCATCAACGCCGAGAATCCGGTGACCTTCACCCCTTCCCCCGGCCGTATCACCGGCTTCCACGTGCCGGGCGGCATCGGTGTGCGCGTGGATACCATGGCGCACACGGACTGCGTGATCACGCCCTACTACGATTCGCTGGTGGCCAAGCTGGTGGTGTACGGCGGCGACCGTGCCGAAGCCATCCACCGCATGCAGCGCGCGCTGGAGATGTTCGTGGTGGAAGGGATTCATACCTCGATTCCGCTGCACCAACGCATTATGGCCGACGCCGATTTCCAGGCCGGGAGGTTCGATACGAACTTCATCAAGAGATTCATGCCGCCGGAGCGCGGCGCGCACTAGAGGCCGGTGGCATGCGCCTGCGCACCGCCCAGGACCGGTTGAAGGTGGAGCACTCGATCATCGAGGGCGTGCGCGAGATCCTGGAGCGCGCGCTGGCCGCCACGCCGGAAATCCGCTCCATCATCCCCGGCGTGATCCGGCCGGTGCGGGATGCGCGCGGCCCGGTTAAGGTGCGCATCACCGTGCCCGTGCAAAATGGATGGAAGGCTATCGCGCTGAGTGCCGGCGCGCGGCAGGAGCTTTTCATCAGCACGGCGCTTTCGAAAGAAGAGGTGGAGCGGGCGCTCGAGCGGGCAGGCGCGCTGCCCGGCTAAGCCGCGATCAGGTCAACTCGGCGAGCGAAGATGCAAGCTGAACCAGGCTCTGTGCAGCCAGGCTCTGCGGTTCGAAAACAACGACCGGACGCCTCGCTTTCTGTGCGGCGCTGCACAGATCGCCGGCGGGAGGGATCGCCCCCAGCACGGTTATGCCTAGCCGCCTTTGCACCTCATCCAGGCCGATCGGACACGCCAGAGAAGCGCGATTCACTGCAACTGCGCCGATCGATCCACGCGGGAGCAGATGCGTCTGCCCAAGCGCGCCGAGTATCCGCCCCGTGCATTCCACCGATAGCATTTCCATGTCCGTCACCACCCCGAGCGCGTCGATTCGCGGCAAGAGACATCTTACCGGCGGCGTGAGCGCCGAGCCCAGGTCGAGCACCATGTAATCCGCCTCGGCGCCCATGTCCGCGAATTCGCGGGCCGCTGCTTCGGGCGCGCAGACGTCTTGCGGCAGCGCAATGCGCAGACCTGCAAGGCCCTTGACGGACCATAAGCCGCTCAGTGCGGCGCCTGGAGGCCACACGGATTTCGCGGTGGTCCGAACGTGCAGCGTGAGCGTATCGTTGCCGGAGCCAAGTTCCGCGAGGATGACGCTGGCCTTCTCCGACAGGGCGACGGCCGTGTTAAGAGCCACGGTGGTAGCGCCGACGCCGCCTTTCGCGCCGAGAAACCCGATCCACTTCGCTTGGTGCGCAGGGCGCGGCGAGCGACGCTTGCCTCCGGGCTCGGGATCGAGGGCGCCGTTCGCCGCCATCCGCCGCAGGTCGGCAGTCCAGTTGCGTGATCCGGAAACCACGATCGCCTGAGTCCGCTTGCAACTCTGACGCAGCCGTTCGAGCCAATCCCGCAAACCGTCGCCGCCCCCGCCGATGGCAGCCGGATCGACCACCAGGGCATCGATATCGCCGCCGCCTACGCGTGCCAGGGCCACCGCGGCATCTCTCAACCATTGCACGGCCACCGGCGGCTGGCTTTGGGAAACGCATTGCCGGGCCTCGTCCGCCAGACCCGGGTCGCCCCCGACCACCAGCACACGCAAAGAGTCAGGCATGCAGCCTCGGTGTATCGGAGGCCGCTTCGGCCTGCGCGGGCGTCTGGCTCTTAGTCCGGCTCAGGAAAGACATCAGGCCGGGAATCGTCCGCCGGCGCTTGACCTCTTCCAGACCCAACAATTTCCGCGCCAGGATTCTCACATTCGCACGGAAGGCGCTGGACTCCGCAGGCAGCTTCCTTTCCAGCAGCGCGCTTGCCAGTGCCTCCGGGTCATAGGGCAGACGCGCGCACACTTCTACTCCAAAGAGCTTGACCAGGTCGCTGCTGCGCAGCGTTTCCGCCGTTGCATGCGTGCGATTGACAACCAGATGAAACCGTTCCCGGTCTACCCCGCCGGCGCATAGGAATTCGACGGCGCGTTTGGCTTCATGCAGCGACGCGATGGAATCCGTAGTGACAAGCATGGCATCGCTGGCCTGTTCCAGCAGCGCCAGATTAAAGCTACGCAGCCGGCCCAGATCCAAGACCGTCCAGCGATACAGCCGGTTGGCGAATTGAACCACTTTCGATATAGCGGCTGGGTCGACGTTGCTGCTATGCGCGAGACCCGGCGAAGGGACCACATGCAGGCCACCGGCATCCGTGACCAGACTTTCCCAAAATGTGGCATCCAGGCGGTCCACATTTTGCGCGGCGTCCAGAATTGAAAAGCGGCTGTTCACGCCTGTCACGAACCCCACCAGATCAGAATCCATGTCCAGGTCCGTCAGAAGCACGGCATCGTTGCTTTGGCGCCGCAGTTCCGCCGCCAACGTGCAAGCCACCGTAGTAGTTCCCGTGCCTCCCTTGGCTCCGATCACGGCCACCACCCGGTTTTCAATGTCTCCCGCTCCAAGCGCTTCGGTCTGCCGCCGGTACCGCACCACGGCGTGCAATATATTCCGCACCAACAGGGCGCCCGTACAGGTGCTCTTGACCAGGTAATCCTCTCCGCCATGGCGGATGGTCTCCAGCGCCATCGGCTCGCTATCGGCGGAACTCAAGACAATCACGGGTACCCCGGAGCATCGGCTGCGGAGAGCCATGAAGGTCTCGATTCCATGGCTATCGGGAAGCCCCAGATCGAGCAGCACGATGTCGATGCCTCCCCGGGCCAGACGGCTCATTGCCGAACTCAACGATTCGGTCCAATTCAGCGCAAATCCGGGCTGGCCCCCGGCTGTGTCCAGCCACTGCTGGACCAGGGTTGCGTAATCGGGGTCGTCCTCGACGAGTAATACGGACAGGCGCTTGAGAGGGCCATTCATCGGCATGCAATCTTTCCAGTAACTTATTCGGCACAATGCGTCACAGGCATTAGCTTGAAGCCGCGTGGCAGCCATACCTGGACCGTGGGGCGCGGTCGGCCGATAGATGTGATGAGCGCGGTCATGACCACCAATCCGGCCTGCCACCAACTTTCGAATGCTACGCCCTCCATCGCGGAACTCGGCGCGATGCGCATCGTCGCGGGCGTCGGGCCCGGCGGCTGGATCGCCAGACGCCTGCTGCCCGCGGCCATTCTCATTCCGCCCCTGCTGGGATGGCTCGGT
>Ga0187867_10000577_pt1 | contig 32468 bp, 22 predicted proteins | sample June2016WEW_13_1_FD_132976 | JGI IMG/M metagenome (GOLD analysis project Ga0187867, IMG submission 132976) | Peatland microbial communities from SPRUCE experiment site at the Marcell Experimental Forest, Minnesota, USA - June2016WEW_13_10 | ecosystem: Environmental > Terrestrial > Soil >... | reverse complement strand
TCGATGATGATGACGATGTAGGGAATCGGGCCTTCATCGGATTGTTCCCCGAACAGGCTGGGCGTGTCGTCAAACAGCGCGTTGTATCCGGCGATGTTGCGGACGCCTTTGGCGGCGAGCAGCTTCAACCGGCGTTCCATTTCGCGGACGGCGTTGCGCAGCGCGTTGGCGGCAAGCTTGGGCTCGGTGATGATCGGCGTCAGAAGATGCGGAATGCCCTCGTAGTTGCCGAGTTCGAGGCGCTTGGGATCGACGAGGACGAGGCGCACCTGATCGGGCGTCGACTTATAAAGAATCGACATGATCATGGCATTGATGGCGACGCTCTTGCCCGTGCCGGTTGATCCGGCAATCAGCAGGTGCGGCATGCCGGCGAGGTCGGCGACCGCGAGGCGGCCATTGATGTCCTTCCCCATGGCGAGGGTGATCTTCGACTTCGAGCCGATGAACTCCTGCGACTCGATGTTCTCGCGCAGCCAGATAATTTCGCGCTCGCGATTCGGAACCTGAATTCCTACGGTGCTTTTGCCGGGCATGCGCTCGACGAGAATGCTTTCGGCGCGCAGAGCGAGGCAGAGGTCGTCGGTGAGGCCGATGATGCGGCTGTATTTGATGCCTGCTTCGGGCTTGTATTCGAAGGTGGTAACGACCGGGCCGGGATTGATCTGCGTGACCTGGCCGTGGACGTCGAATTCGGCATAACGATCGGTGAGCACCGTCGCGAGCAGCTTGAGTTCATCTTCATGCACAGCTTGCTGATCGTCGGCGCGATGGAGCAGGCTCGAAGGCGGCAACTTGTAGCTGCCGGCGATCTTGGGCATGACCGTTTTCGGCTTGTGTTCCGAGTCGGCGCGGTTGGTGACTTCAATATCGGGGGGCGCGTCCTGCGATGCAGGTGACGAAGGCACAGGCGCGAACGCGGCTTCGTCCTCCTCGGCCATACGCTCGATGCCGGTGCGCTGGACGTTGTCGGTCTGCACGCCGGGGATTTCTCGTTCGGTACGAGGCGACTCCGGGCGCGCGACTTCGGGACGTGGCACGGGCACACGAGCCGGTACCAGTTGCGTGGTGACAACTGGCTTTTCGGCGCGGCGTTTTTCCAGTTCCTTCTGCTGACGCTTGCGTTCGCGCTGGTCCTGCCAGTCTTTCCAGCGATCACGCAGAGCAACAAAGAATGCGAAACGCGTGGGTGCCCAGACTTGGATCGCGGAGAACGAGAAGGCTGTGGTCAGGTAAAGAGCGACAGCTAAAACCGTGGTGCAGACAATGTAGGCTCCGGCGACATTCAAGTAACGGATTAATACGTCGCCGACAATGCGGCCGGTCAAGCCTTCAATGGGCATCGCGCCCATCCAGCGAAAATGGCCGGGCAGGATGGCGAGCAGTGCCGGAACAAACATCAACAGCCAGATCGCGCCCAGAGTTTTGGCGATGGGGGCCTGCACGGCGCGCGAGCGGAACCAGCGCATGCCCAGCATGAATAAGAATGTGGGCAGCAGGAAGGAACCAATCCCCAGAAATTGCAGAACGATGTCAGAAAGATAAGCACCAAGGATGCCAATCCAGTTGCGGGCAGCGTGTGATCCGGTAAGGACGGAGGCGCTGTTGAGCGAAGGATCGAGCGGCGAATACGAAGCTAATGCAAGGAAAAGGAGGAGCGCGGAGACGCACAGCACGAGGCCGACGAGCTCGTTCAAGCGCCGGTTCTTCGTGGGCTCAAAGATCTTCGAGAAAGATGTCATGTGGCTTGCGACGGCGTTCGTAGAGCGAGACTCACCCGAGAGCGTCGTTACATGGCCAGAGCTTGACCATTATGACAAGAAGGAGCGGTACGAGCAATGCTCGAAAAGGAACGGGGTGGCGAGTTGGATACGGGCGGTGAAAAGCCGTGAAGAGATGATAGAGAAGAGGCGCGCGGATGATTGATAGGGAATGATTTGGCGGGGACCGCACGTTTGATTTGGCTAAGGACTGATCGCAGATGTATGCCATAATGGCTGACCAATTCTGGCCGAGGGGTGGAGAGTATTCCTGCGATCCGAGGTTTTTGCTGCTTCGTCTTGTTGTGCCTGGGTGCGGCGATGGCATTTGCGCAAACGCCGGCTGAAGAAATCGTTGCCAACCAGAATCGCACTCCGGCGGGAAATCTAGAGAACGGGACGCTGACGCTCCATCTGGAGATTCGCACGGGCGCGTGGCGAGCTGAGGCGGAGGATGGTCCGAAGCTCTTTGTGCAGGCGTTTGGGGAAGTGGGACAGGTGGCACAGATTCCCGGGCCGATGATTCGCGTTCCGGCGGGAACAACCATCCATGTGAGCGTGGCCAATAAGTTTGAAAAGAAGGCGACCGTCTACGGACTCAATACACGGCCGGGCGACCCGAAGGCTGGAGTGGATCTGGCGCCTGGCGAGAGCAAGGAATTCAGCTTCGAGGCGGGCGAGCCGGGAACCTATTACTACTGGGCGCGGACTGTGAGCAAGGAAACGAGCCAGCATCCGCTGCTGGCGGACGCTCATTTGAATGGCGCGTACATTGTGGACGCGCCGGGCGCGGCTACTCCCGACCGAGTTTTCGTCATCAATTCGATGTACGCGCCTCCCGATGTGCTCCACGAAGATTTTGAGGTGGTCACGATTAATGGAAAGTCGTATCCGTACACGGAGCCGCTGGAATACACGCAGGGCGAAAAGATCCGCTGGCGCGTGATCAACCCGAGTTTTTCCCAGCATCCGATGCACCTGCACGGGTCGTTCTACCAGGTACTCGATCTCGGCGATTTCGAGTCGAACACTGCATACGCCGAGAACGACCGGCAGTGGCTGGTCACGCAGAACCTCAAGGCCGGACAGACGATGCTCATGGAATGGAAGCCGGAACATCCCGGACGCTGGCTGTTTCACTGCCACTTCCAAGGACACATCTCGACCGAGGAGCGCATACCGGTGGTGATGAAGTCGGCGCTTGAAGCGGATTCACCAAAAGTCGAGGCTCAGGCACATCACGACCACGGCGAAATGCAAGGCATGAACGATATGGCGGGGCTGGTGCTCGCGATCAACGTGAAGGCGGCGCCGGGCGCCGCGGCATCGGCGGCAGAGAGCCGTCCGGCGCACAAGATTGATCTGGTGATTGAGCCGAACGCTGCGGGCGGGAAGTCGCCGACGTTTTCGTGCTCCGTGCGCGAGGGGAAAAAGATGGTCGCTTCGCAAGACAAGGCGATGGGTCCGCCCATGGTCGTCACGAGGGGAGAGCCGGCGGAAATTACCGTCGTGAATCATCTGAGGGGATCGACCACGATCCATTGGCACGGCATCGAGCTGGACAGTTATTACGACGGAGTAATTGGAGGGGGTGCCGGAAATCGGGTGACGCCGGCGATTCCTCCGGGCGGAAGCTTCACCGCACACTTTACGCCGAATCGCGCGGGGACATTTATCTATCACACACACGCGGCGGATGCCGATCAACTCACGGGAGGAATTTACGGCGCGCTCATGGTGCTGGAGCCAGGCGAGGTTTTCGATCCCGAGCATGACAAAGTACTGGTCATGGGCACACGCGAGGCCAGCTTTACCGCCACCCACATCATCTTAAATGGCACCGAAGAGCCGAGCCCGATCGTGTTCAACCGAGGCGTGAAGTACCGACTGCGGTTGATCAACATGGCGCCCGATCTTTACGGCGATTTCGAGATAGGCACGAAGGAACATCCGGTGACGTGGCGCGCGCTTGCCAAGGACGGAGCGACGCTGCCAGCCCGGCTGAGCGTGACGAGCGACGCAGTTCTGCATATTGTGTCGGGAGAAACCTACGATTTTGAGTTTCAGCCGGATGTAGCCGGAGAGATTCCTCTGCAAGTGCAAAACGGCGTGAATAAGGCGAAGCTGCTGAGCAAGATTATTGTGCAGTGAAGGGTACGCGGGCTGCACGGCTCCGGGCGGTCTCACCAGATCCTCCTGACCTTAGTGTCCGATCATCCCCATGGCCCAGGCCAACACCACTGCTCCGAGGATGATGCGGTAAAGAGCGAATGGGGCGAAGCCGCGTTTGCGGACCCAACCCATGAACCACGCGACTGCTCCGTAGGCGACGATGAAGGAGACTACAAATCCGATGGCGAGGATTACCCACTCATGCGATGAAATCTCGGCCACGCCAATGGGGTTTTCATCTTTTCCAGAGAGCGATTTGTAGAGCGTGTAGAGTGTGGCTAAAGCCATGGTCGGCATGGAAAGAAAGAACGAAAATTCCAGCGCAGCGGCGCGCGACATTCCCGCCAGTTGGCCGGCTGCGATGGTCGACATCGAGCGCGACGTGCCAGGGAATACGGCAGAGAGAATCTGGCAGGCGCCGATCCAGAGCGCTTGGCCGCCGTGGATGTCGTCCATCTTCCAGGTGTGGATGGGCGAGCCGGGCGTGTCAGGGCCAGCTTTTTCCCACGGCGCTTTCATCGCATCGATCACCCACATCACGATACCGCCGATCAGGAGCGCGGCTCCCATGACCGTAAGACTTTCGAGGTTCTTGCCGATCACCTTGGTCAAGAGAAATGCCGGGCCGGCGGTCACGACGAACGCGATCATGACGAGACTCAGCGGATGGGTCAGGGAATCGCAATCGCGATGCTCGCCTTCAGGCCACGTGGAGATGAGCTTGGCAATGTGGCTGCGAAAATAAATCGGCAGGACGAGGATCGCGCCCAACTGGATGACGATCGAATACATCTTCCAGTAGCCGCTGGAGAGCGGCACGTTCATGAGTTGTTCAGCAATGCGCAAATGGGCCGTCGAACTGACGGGCAGAAATTCGGTCAGGCCTTCGACAATTCCAAGTATTACGGACAAAAGATAGTCGCTCAAAGTTTCATCTCCGTTTGGGTCATATCAGTATCTCAGACCCGTGTTCACGGCAGGTTAAGAAAACTGGTTCTGGCCACCGATTCTGGACGGAACAGTCGTGCCGCCGAACGTTAGGCGCGGACACTCCTATCTTTCACTGTGTCCCCTGTGTGGAAGGGAAATAGGATAGCAGCAGCCAGGGAATGTGTGAGGCAGCCGCGTCGTAGTTGCGCTACTGCACGGCGTTCCCGTAAGTCGGCACGCCCTGCTGCAGCAAATAAAGAAGCGTCTGTCCGCGGGAGGACCAGTCGCTTTGCGGGTATTGCGAAATGAGTTGCTGGGCGAGCGAAATGGCCTGGCTCTTGGATTGCTCCGACTTCTTTGGTTGTTCTTCCGTCTTATAAATTTCGATCAGCGCCGCACGGCGCGAGGCTGCATTGTAGAGAGCCTCCGGCGCGGAGGGCGACTGCGGATGTTCCTTGGTGTATTTTTCATAGATGTCTGCTTCCTTGTCAGGGCATTTCGATGAGCCCTGCCAGTCTCCGCAGAGCTTGTTGTCGATGAGATGAAAGCTCGCAAGTTCAGCCCATTTCGTGTTGGGGAATTTTTTCATGACGAGTTTCATCTGGTCATCCGGGATGGCCTGACGATAGAAAGACTCTTTTTCGTGGGCCGAGGGACGGGAGAGAAAATCGGTTTTGTCAATCTGCCACTTGATGTCGGCGGCGCGGTAAAGAGCTTCTCCGGCGAGAGGAGAATTGGGAAAGATATCGTAAACACGATGGTAGAGACGGAGAGCGTCTTGCGCGGCGCCGCGGCGTCCATGGCGCTGGCTGGCCTCGTCTTCGGAGTCGACAGCAGCGCCGAAGAGGATACGGTCGCCGTTCGGCGTAGCGGGCCAGACGATGCCGATATCGAGAATCCACCCTGTCACGGTTTTGCGGTCGCCTTCTTCATCTTCGACAAAGGCGGCGTCAGGATTGTTGACGTAGCCAAGAAAGGCTTCGACGCTGAGCCAGTTGCGGCTCTTGTCGAGAAGAACAATTTCGCGTCCGCGCTCGGCCTGGGCGAGCTTGTGCGAAGCGGAGTCGGGCGAAATGTAGATGATGGCTTCACGAACGATGGTGCCGCGATCGGCAGCGGCGAGCGGAGTGCTCGCGAGCACAAGCAGCATCGGCACCACGAGGAGCATGGTCATAGGCTTCATGGTGTTTGGGATCTCCAGTGAGTTCGAGGGTAGCACGAGGATTTAGATGCGGGGAACGGGGAGGATGAGGCCGGTTCCCGGGAAGGGTGGAGTTTCAGTGCTTCCTGCTGCGGGTCTTGGCGCCCGTTTTTCGACGCGGCTTGGCTAATTCTTCTTGTGCGCGCGGACTTGTTTTAGCACGCGATTTGGCGTTTTTGTCCACCCTCAGCTTCCACGCAGTTTGCAGGGCGCCGGTCAGGACGTCTTCGGTCGCAGCCGAAAGTCGGATGTGAGTCGCGCCTCCGCGTCCCCAGCCACCATGAACGGGAAGGAAGATATCAGGAAGCTCTTCGACGAAGACCGCCTGTTGCTCGGAAGTGAGCATCAGGTTTCCATAGCCTTGCTTGGCGGAGGCAAGCGTGGCAAAGATGCGGCCACCGACTCGGAAATCGGCCGCACCCATGTGCGAACTCTCTTCGGCTCCTTCAAAGCTGAGGGCGATGCGGCGAAAGTCGTAGATAGTCATGGCGCGCTCCCTGATTTCGATTGGATATGCTACACCCAAAGTTACGATGGTTACGGAGCGAGTTGGCACGGTTAAGGCAATGACCAAAGTTCGTGAGAGGAGATTGGGAGTCGGGACCTGCTCTGGTATCGTCGAGGAACGGTTCCATCGTGAATGGGGTCTCCAAATAATGCCTTCGTGCCGATTCAAAATTCTGCCCCTGCTTTTCTGCTTACTGGCTGCGCCCTGCCTTGTGGCGCAATCCGAGGCCCCTGCGCCAACTCTTACTGTGGACGGCGTCGTGCGGGATGCGACAGGCGCCGTCCTGCGTGGAGCTTCGATTCAACTGGAGAGCGGACAATTCCGCGCCAAAATCGAAACTGACGAACGAGGGCGGTTCACATTCCAGAACGTTCCGGCTGGAGCGGGGAAGATCACCGTTACGGCGGAGGGATTTAGCGCCGAGCCCAAGACGTGGAGCGGTGACGGGAATTCCAGCTCCATTCATCTGGATGTCGTGCTGCGGGCTTCCTCGAAAAATGAACGGGTAGTTGTGTCGGCCGCGCGCTCGGAGGTGCGGCTGTCGGATACACCCGGGAGCAACGTGTTGTTATCAAGCGAGGATGTGGTGTCGACTCCCGCGTTGCGAGTTGACGATGTGCTACGCCAGGTGCCGGGCTTCTCACTGTTTCGACGGTCAGACAGCCGGTCCGCGAATGCTTCATCGCAGGGCGTTTCATTGCGGGGGCTGGGAGGATCGGCGTCGAGCCGCGCACTGGTGCTGGCCGACGGGATTTCGCTGATCGATCCCTTCGGAGGCTGGGTTTATTGGGACCGGATCCCGCGGGCGGCGATATCAGACATAGAGGTTGTGCGGGGCGGAGCTTCAAATCTCTATGGCAGTGATGCGCTGGGCGGAGTTGTGCAGATATTGATGCGGCAGCCGGAAGCGCCCGCCTTCACGCTCGAAACTTCCTACGGGAATGAGAAGACGCCGGAACTGTCAATTTGGGCGGGGAATCATATCGGCGTTTGGGACTACTCGGCAGCGACGGAAATGTTCCGCACGGACGGCTTCTACGTCGTGCCTTACGCGTTGCGCGGCACGGTGGATAGGCCCGCAAACGTGGAAGACGCGACGGTCATCGCGCGGGTTGGACGTGATCTGAATGGCAATGGAAAGTTTTTCGCACGCGGAAATTATTTCACGGAGTACCGGCATAACGGCACGCAGCTCCAGACAAATGACACGCTGATTGCCGAAGGAACCGCGGGTGTGGATCGACAGTTCGGCAGTCAAGATTCACTCTCGGTGCGCGTCTATGGCAACTCGGAGGGCTACAACCAGACAAATTCCGCCGTGTCCACAACCCGGGACAGCGAGACGCTGACCGATATTCAGCACGTTCCCGAGCAGGTTGTCAGCGGGGGAGCGCAGTGGACACATTTTCTCGGCAAGAGCCAGACTCTGATCGGCGGAATGGACTTGAATGAGGTGATTGGATCGAGCGATGAAAGGCTGTTCACGGGCAAAAACCAGAGCAGCCTGAGCGGTGGACGTCAAAGCACGCTGGGGTGGTTTGGAGAAGATATTTTCCATCGCGCAAAGTGGACGGTCATTCTGAGCACGAGGCTGGACGATTGGAATAATTTCAACGGACGGCTGGTAACGGTCCCGGTGGGCGGAACTCCGGCGTCGACCTATCTTCCCAGTCGCAGCGATCTGGCATTCAGTCCGCGGCTCTCGGTGCTGCGGTCGCTGAATGAGCACGTGTCGGTCACAGGCTCTATCTACCGTGCATTTCGCGCGCCCACGCTCAATGAGTTGTACCGCACGTTTCGCGTGGGGGACGTTCTGACGCTGAATAATCCCGCACTCAACGCCGAGCGCTTAACGGGTGCGGAGGCGGGAGCAAACGTCACGTGGTGGAACCGCAAGCTCGATCTGCGAGGGACCTTCTTCTGGAGCGACATCGTCGATCCCATTGATAACGTGACGTTGACGGTAACCCAGACGCTCATTACGCGGCAGAAAGAAAATCTCGGACGAACGCGGTCGCGTGGCGTGGAACTGGATGGAGTTGTGCATGTGAACCACGATATTCAGATCACCGCGGGGTACACGTATACGGCAGCAGTCGTCGTGAGCTACCCGGGCGACCCGGGCGGAATCAGCCTGGTGGGGCTCGATGTGGCGCAGGTGCCGCGCAACGTGTTCACGTGGGAAGCGCGCTATTGGACCCCTTCGCGGTTTTTGTTGAGCGTGGATGGACGATATGTAAGCCGGCAATTTGATGACGATCAGAATCAGTTTCCGCTGGACGGGTTCTACACGATGGATTTACAGATCGGACGCACCCTGACGCGGCACCTGGAAGCGTTCGCGGCGGCTGAGAATTTAACTGGACAGCGCTATCAGGTGGCGAAAACTCCGATCGTGAATTTGGGGCCGCCGTTTCTGGTTCGCGTGGGTCTGCGAGTGAATTTTCCGGCAGGGAAGAAGTAGGGTTGAGCTTGGATGTTGACAAGAATGCAACGGGTACTGTAATAAGGCCGCGATGATGGTTTCTTCTTCCGCGGCACAGGTGACAATTCGCGACCTCAAGACAATCGACGACCTCAACCAGTTGCGGGCCGTCGAAAAAGAGGTCTGGGGAATGGCGGACGACGACGCTCTCGCGCTCACGCTCGCGATCGCCCTAAAGGCAGCGGGGAACATTTTTGTGGGCGCGTTCGACAAAGGTAAGACCATCGACGGGCCGAAAACTGACAAGCCAAGGGCGGACCAAGATAAGACCAGCCAAGATAAGACCAACCAAGATAAGACCGACAGAGATAAATCCGACAAAGAGAAGATGGTTGGGTTCGCGTTCGGGTTCATGGGGCGTGAGCATGGGACGACGACGATCCATTCGCACATGCTGGCCGTGCTCGACGCGTACCGGCATCTGGATCTGGGCGCGAAGCTGAAACAGGCGCAGCGGGAACGAGCGTTGGCGATGGGGATCCATGAGATGACGTGGACGTTCGATCCGCTGCAGAGCCGGAACGCGCATTTTAATTTTGCGAAGCTGGGAGTCTTGTCCGATACGTACAAGGTGGATTTTTACGGGCCGGAAACTTCCAGCATACTGCATCGCAACGGTACCGACCGGCTGTGGGTGCGCTGGATGCTGGAATCACGGCGGGTGCGCGACAGAATTGCGGGCAAGAATGGGCGGACCGAAACTCTGGATGCGCTGCGCTTGCTGGCTCCGCTGGTGCGGTTTGATGGAAAAGGGCAGCCCGCGCGAGCGGAGCTGGGGGAATCGCTTGGACGGGAACGTGTGAGCATTGAAATTCCGGGGGACATTCTGTCGGTGGAACACGCCGACGTGGCACTGGCCCGCAAGTGGCGCGAAGCTACACGTTGGGCGTTTCGCGAAAGTATGAAGGCGGGATTTGTTGTCGCGGAGTTTTGCCGGTCAGTGCGCGGGCAGCAGGGGCCGGGCGCATACTTGCTGCAACGCAGGACGGTCAACGATTTTACTGTGTAGATTGGTGGCCAGGCGCGGTTTGTGTTTGAAGGCTCTGCGCCAGAAACTGCAACACTTTTCCAATTGCGTCGATTGATGATTCGGCGTTGCCTTTCGGCGTTCCGCCGAAAATCGTCATTCTGCCCGAGACCGGCTGGGGAAGCGTGCCGTGCCAGGCTGGAACAATTTCCGCGCGTCCCGCCAGATGTCCCGCGTGGGGATAATCGAGATGTTCAACGCGGTGCGCAAAATGTGACATTCGAAGACGCTGCACGACCGCGTCCGCCATGGGGGACGATTCCCATACCCCATCGTCTTGTCCTGAGATCAGCAAGACAGGACCGTTCGTTTGCTCAACGGCGATCGACGCTTGCATTTTTGTCACAGGATCCGGATTGCGCAAGAATTGCACAGGGATGTAAGCCAAGGGCTGTCCCTTTCGAGTCCAAGCATAGGGCAGGTGGTTATTGCCGCAGCACGCCGGATAGCGCACATTGGCCGGTACATAGGCCACTACGGCTGCGATTTGCGGATACATAGAGCCCAACTGCAGCGCCAGTTCTCCTCCTCGCGAAGTGCCAACCACGGCGACCCTGTCGGGCAGTACTTCCGGGCGTTTCATCATCCAATTGAGCGCGATCCCGAAGTACTCGAGAGGAATGGCTTCCAAGTCGCGTGGAAGGTCCGCACAGCGAAAATAGGCCAGCGCGAAAGCAACATATCCGTGAGACGCGAGCCAGGCCGCTTTCTGAAGAGGTTCGCCGCCTTCCGACCCTCCGACGACCAGCACTGCCGGAGCTGGTCCGCTGACGTTCGGGAGAAAAAGCGTGCCATGAATTTGCCCATTTATTTTGATTTGGCGCACCGTGTCGGCGACCTGGCGCTGTTGCAGTTGCGCAATCGAGAGCTGCTGACCTTGCCTGAGCAGCTGAAACTGAATTGTCTGCGCACCTAAGTTTGGGGGCGAGGCGTAGGAGCGTGCGTCGTCGGAGGGTTTCATCGACCAGACCAACCCCATGGGCGAAAGATCCGAGTAGGAACCCTTCACCGGAGCCTGTTTGGAGAGATCGACGATCCCTTGTGAATCGGCGATGAAGTCCGCTGCCGATGCCCAGGCATGGCCTGCTCCATCGACCAGTTCCGCGCGAATGGAAACACGTTCACCCGGAGTCAAACCATCAGCGCGGACGACGGCAGATTCATCGACCATTGCTTGCGGAGGAATCACTTCCAGGGTCTGGGCGCGAAGCAATCCTGATGTGCTCATCCACAGGCAGACGGCGATCACCACGCTTCGCGTCATCGGCGCAACTTTAGAAATTCTTTGAAAACATTGACAACTGCCGGCCGTCTCAATCTATGAGGCAGCCGGAGTCCTGCTGCGGTGCGACAAAAATGCTGCAATTAGGAAAACAAAAGCTGGCGCCGCAAACAAGAGGAAGAATGGGCCTTGGGGAGGTTTCCCGGAGCGGAGCAGATTCCAAGCATAGAACGCGATCAGGGATCCTAATGCGAGGATCGCCCCCAGCGTCTCACGATACCAGGCCACGATCAGTCCTACAGCGACACCGATTGGCCAAAGAGCGAGGCCCATACACTCCTGAAGCGTGGGCAGTACGCCGCCGCTGCCGACGATTTCAATGACGACGAACAGGAGGACGACAAGAATGTTCAGAATGCTCCATGCCCGAGCGACCCAACGGGTCACAAAGACGCCCCTGGCTGACGCCATATTTCCTCCTCGCTTAGAAGCATACGGTGGGACCGGAAATATTCTAGCGCGCCAGTACAATGTGCTGCGCGTTTTTCACCGCGCGCATGTATTGAGCGCGCTCGAAGGCTGATGGATCGGCGCAGCGCATCTGGCTCATGCTGCCCTTCATTTGCTGGACTGACTCGTACTCGTGCGATTCCATCCATTGGCGGACGCCTTGCTCGACCGAGCGAAGGTGGTTGATGCCGTTGCGCAACAGGGTAGAGCAGAGCATGGTGACGTCGGCTCCGACCATGAGCAACTTGATGACATCTTCTGCGCCATGAATGCCGCTGGTAGCCGCGAGGCTTGCTTTGACTTTGCCTCTGAGGATGCCGACCCATGTGAGTGGCAGACGCATGGCCTGCGGCGTACTGAGGAGGACGTGCGGAGCGAGTTCGAGCGTTTCCAGATCGATATCGGGCTGATAGAAGCGATTGAAGAGGGTAAGGCCATCGGCTCCGGCAGCGTCGATGCGCTTGGCCATGTTCGCAAAGTTGCTGAAGAACGGACTGAGCTTGATGGACACGGGGATGTGGACCGCAGTTTTCACAGCCTGCACGATGTCAACATAATGCTGCTCAACCTCGGCAGAGGTCATGTCGGGATCGGTGACGATCCAGTAGATGTTGCATTCGAGGGCATCCGCTCCGGCTTCTTCAATCTGGGTGGCGTACTGAATCCATCCGCCAACAGAGCTGCCGTTCAGGCTGGCTACGACCGGGACTTTGACGGCCGCTTTGGCTTTGCGGATGTGCTCGAGATAGTCGTCGGGACCGAGGTGGAATTCCGATGGCTCGGGAAAATAGCTGGTGCTTTCCGCGTAACTCTCGGTGCCCTCGCTCAAGTAGAAGTCGAGTTCGAGACTCTCCTGACGCAGTTGCTCCTCGAAGAGTGAGTAAAGCACGACGGCGGAGGCACCGGCATCTTCGAGCCGGCGGATGCTGTCGATATCCTGCGAAAGAGGCGACGCAGAAACGACGAGCGGAGTGCGAAGGTTGAGGCCGAGATAACGAGTCGAGAGGTCGAGCATTGGGTCTCCTCTAAGAAACGGGGTCGTCCCTCTGGGACTTTAAGTATTTTCCTCGCTTGACCCCGCGCTCTGAAGCGCGGGGCTAAGCTGGGTCGCCCCTTCGGGGCTGGTTCGCGAATCAAATGATCGGCACGGCTCAATCGCCATCGGTCTTTGCCAAAACAGGTAGAGCCGCCGGTGGTGCCGCCGGTTTTCTGGCAGCCAGATATTCGTAGAACTTGTAACGCACCTCGGCGTCGTGCTGAGCTTCGGCCCATAGCCGCTTGGCGTCTTCGGGCTTGCTCTTGGTCAGCATCTTGAAGCGCGTTTCCATCTGCATGAAGTCCTGCACTTTCTTTGTGGGCGAACGCGAGTCGAGCTGGAGCGGGTTTTCTCCGGCAACGATGCGGTCTGGATTGAAGCGATAGAGCAGCCACTCGCCGGATTCCACGATCGCCTTCTGATTCTGCATGCCGGTTGTCATGTCGATGCCGTGAGCGATGCAGTGCGCGTAGGCGATGATGATGCTCGGGCCGTCATAGGCTTCGGCTTCGAGGAACGCCTTGAGCGTGTGCTCGTCTTTGGCGCCCATGGCCACACTGGCGACATAGACATTGCCATACGCCATCGCCATCATGCCGAGATCCTTCTTGCCTCCGGGCTTGCCTCCGGCAGCAAACTTGGCCACCGCGGCGCGCGGCGTGGCCTTCGACTGCTGGCCGCCCGTGTTTGAGTAGACCTCGGTGTCGAGGACGAGCAGATTGACGTTCTTGCCGCTGGCGATAACGTGATCAAGACCGCCGTAGCCGATGTCATAGGCCCAGCCGTCACCGCCAACAATCCAGACACTCTTTTTGACGAGCATATCGGCAAGGGTGAATAGCTGTTTAGCATCCGGTGTGTTGATGTTTTTCAGTTTCTCTCTGAGTTCCGCGACGCGCTGCCGCTGATCGTAGATGTCGGATTCGTCTTTCTGCGGAGAGTTGAGAAGACCGTTGATGAGTTCGTCCCCGATCTGGCCATTGCAGCGCTTCACCAGTTCGCGGGCGAATTCGGTTTGCTTGTCGATGGAGAGGCGGAAGCCGAGGCCGAATTCGGCGTTGTCTTCAAACAGCGAGTTCGACCAGGCGGGCCCGCGGCCTTCCGAGTTCTTCGTCCACGGCGTCGTGGGCAGGTTGCCGCCATAGATGGAAGAGCAGCCGGTAGCATTGGCGATAAGAGCGCGATCACCAAAAAGCTGCGAGAGCAGTTTCAGGTATGGCGTTTCTCCGCATCCTGAGCAGGCGCCGGAGAATTCGAACAGCGGCTCCTGAACCTGCTGCTGGCGGATCGTGCCGATCTTGATGGTGCGGCGATCGAGTTCGGGAATATTGAGGAAGAAGTCCCAGTTGTCACGCTCGGGCAGGCGCAGGGGTGGTTGCGGCGCCATGTTGAGCGCTTTGAGACGCGTTTCCTGCTTGTTCTTGACGGGGCAGACGTCCACGCAGATCGCGCAGCCGGTGCAATCTTCGGGCGCAACCTGGATGGAATATTTCAAGCCGGCCCATTCTTTATCGCGAGCTGCGGTTGACTTGAAAGTTGCAGGAGCGCCTTCCAGTTGCTTGGGGTCGTAGACCTTGATTCGGATCACGGAGTGCGGGCAGACCATGGCGCACTTGCCGCACTGAATGCAGATGTTGGTATCCCACACGGGAAGTTCGAGCGCAAGATTTCGTTTTTCCCATTTGGCGGTTCCGGTAGGAAAGGTGCCGTCGATCGGGAAGGCGCTGACAGGGAGTTCGTCTCCGCGATTTTCGTAGATTACGCCGAGAACATTTCGTTCGAACGCGGGTGCTTCGGTGGAGAAGGGTTCGGCGATCTCCAGTGTGCTGCTGACGGCCGCCGGAACTTTTACCTCGTGTAAATGGGCCAGCGTTTCATCCACGGCCTTCATATTCTTCTGGACGATGTCTTCGCCCTTGCGGCCGTAGGTGTCGCGAATGGATTTGCGAATCGCTTCGATCGCCTCTTCGCCGGGAAGAACCTTGGAGATCGCGAAGAAGCAGACCTGGAGAATTGTGTTCATGCGCCTGCCCATGCACGTATCGCGCGCGACGCTGTAGCCGTCGATGATGAAGAAGCGAGCTTTTTTGCTGATGAGCTGCTGCTGCACGATGCGAGGAAGCCTGTCCCAAACCTCGTCTGGGCCGTAAGGGCTGTTGAGCAGGAACGTACCGCCATCGACGAGCGCGCTGAGCATGTCGTAGCGCTCGAGGAAGATCCACTGGTGGCAGGCTACAAAATTGGACTTGGAGACGAGATAGGTGGAGCGGATGGGATTCGGTCCGAAGCGCAAATGGGAAACCGTTACAGCGCCGGATTTTTTCGAGTCGTAAACGAAATAGCCCTGGCCGTAGTTGGGCGTATTCTCGCCGATGATCTTGATGGAATTCTTGTTCGCGCCCACGGTGCCGTCGGCGCCGAGTCCGTAAAAGAGAGCTCGCACCACGTTGTCCGCCTCGGTTGAGAACGATGGATCGTAGTCGAGACTGGTATTGCTGACATCGTCGTGAATGCCGACCGTGAAATGCTTCTTGGGTTCGCTCTTACTGAGATTGTCGTACACGGCCTTGACCATCGCAGGAGTGAATTCCTTGGAAGAGAGGCCGTAGCGTCCGCCGATGACCTGCGCGGAACGCTTGCCCTCGTGCAGAGCGTTGACGATGTCGAGATAAAGAGGTTCGCCGGCGGATCCGGCTTCCTTGGTGCGGTCGAGGACGGCGATGTTCTTCACCGTGGCCGGCAAGGCATCCACGAAATGTTTGACCGAGAAGGGGCGGTAGAGGCGGACTTTGAGGAGGCCGACTTTTTCACCTCGAGCGGTAAGAGCCTCGACAGTTTCATGCGCGGCTTCAGCGCCTGAACCCATCATCACAATGACGCGCTCGGCGTCGGGAGCGCCGACATAATCGAAAAGATGATAGGAACGGCCGACGATGCCGGCGAACTTGTACATTGCGGCTTGCACTTTTTCGGGGCAAGCCTCGTAGACGGGATTGATGGTCTCGCGCATCTGGAAGAAGACGTCGGGATTCTGTGCGGTGCCGCGCAGGACAGGATGTTCCGGGGAGAGTGCGCGCTGGCGGTGCTCGGTAACGCGATCCATATTGATCATCGCGCGGAGATCGTCGTCATTGAGCATTTCGACCTTATTCACTTCGTGCGAAGTGCGGAAGCCGTCGAAGAAATGCAAGAAAGGAATACGGGTTTCGAGAGAAGCCGAGTGCGCGATGAGCGCGAGATCCATCGCTTCCTGCACGGAGTTTGAAGAAAGCATGGCGTAGCCGGTGGTGCGGCAGAACATCACGTCGCTGTGGTCGCCAAAAATGGAAAGGGCGTGTGTCGCGACGGTACGCGCGGAAACATGAAATGCCGTGGGCGTCAGTTCGCCGGCAATCTTATTCATATTCGGGATCATGAGAAGCAATCCCTGGGAGGCGGTGAAGGTCGTGGCCAACGCTCCGGTCTGCAATGCGCCGTGAATCGCGCCGGCGGCTCCACCTTCGCTTTGCATCTCGGTGACTTGCGGGACGGTGCCCCAGATATTGAGGCGGCCTTCGGAGGCCCACTGGTCCGCCCATTCGCCCATGTTAGAAGAGGGGGTAATGGGGTAAATGGCGATGACTTCATTGACGCGGTAAGCAACGCTGGCGACTGCTTCGTTGCCGTCCATGGTCTTGAATTTGCGCTTCATGAATCTCCTCATTTCGTGGCGAGCGGCTGCCGAGTCTGCAGGCCGAATTGGCATCGGAGTTTGAAAGATCGACCCCACCTGGGAGCGGCCGGGCAAACCCGTCGTCGACCTCCACTATGACGGATAAAAGGGCGAGGGGTGGCGACGTGGATCACTGGAGGTTGTGACAAATGTCACAGAGAGAGAAGCGCGGCAGCAACGGAGTTTCTTGAGCAGGGCGAAAGAGATGGGTCATTTCCGCACCGAGATATGTGACGGCCGTCACAGCCAAGAAAAGAAGAACCGGACAAAATTCGCCCCCATCGCCCGGTCGCACGAATGGAGCCCGCGTTCTAAGGGCCGGGACGGTGCAGTCAAGCATGGCATCACAGGAGGAACGGATGCGAGCACGGAGCACGATTGTCGGCAGTCTAATTATCTTCAGTCTATTGTTGATTTCCATAGCGGCATTCGCCGAAAACCTACCCGCGTCCGCGTCGGCGGCGCAAACCAACACGGCGGCAGCGGCCGACCCGCTGTTGCAATTACTAGTGACCAAAGGAGTCATCAACCCAGAGGAAGCGAAGTCTCTGGTTGGAACTCCCGCGGAGCAAAGAGCAAAGCTGCTGGCACTTTTGCGGCAGAAGGGAATTCTGAGCGCGTCGGATTATGAAGCGCTTGCGACCCCATCGGCTTCGTCGCAAGTCGCGCCGAACCTGGTGGCATCGACCTCGCCAATATTGCCTGCGGCCATTTCGCAAACACCGGCACCCAACGCGCCGGCGCCGAAACCCGCGGAACCCGGAGTGGTAGCGGCTATCGCGCCGTTGCGAGTGCTACCAGTCGATCCTCCCAAGAAAGACGGCTTGAATGCCGCCTTCAAAATGGGCGGAGTCAAGATGACGCCGTATGGCTTCATCAAGGCAACCGCGGACTATGACTCGAGTTCACCGAATGGCGACGATTTCCCGTTTGTCGGCCTGTTCCTGGGTACGCCCGGCACGTTCGCGACCGGCCCGACCAAAGACCCTGAATTCCACTTGAAGGCGCGCTCCACCCGTATCGGAGCGAACATTGAATGGCCCGACATCTCGCCCAAGATCGTCCTTACCGGCCGCATCGAAGGCGACTATGAAGGAAACTTCAGCGAAGTCGACAACCGCGACGTTTCATCCATTCGCAGCAACGCCTTCCAATTGCGGTTGGCATATGTGCGCATGGATTACAATGCCAGCGAAAACACCGATTATTACTTCGAGGGCGGACAAGACTGGACTCTGTTCGGATCGAGCGCGCTCCCGGCCATCCTGGAAACCACGTTCTTAGGTGCGTTCTACGGCGACATCTACGAACGTTCTCCGCAGTTCCAGTTCGGATTGGTGCAGAAGCTGAGTCCCTGGCACAACCTGAAAATCTCGCCGACCTTCGCAATCATGATGCCCAGCACCGGACAAATTGAGAAGCTCGGATCCTTGGGCTTAGCTGGACAGCTGGCACAAGCCGAGCGCGAAGGCGCCGACTCGGGCCGTCCTGAGATCGAAGGCAGATTGGCGTTCCAATGGCAACTCGACCCGGCAAAGGGAGTCGCTCCAGCACAAATTCTTTGGAGCGGATTCCAAGGCCGGCGCAAATCGCTGGTTGCCAATACCGCTCCGGGCTATCAGAGCATGCCGTCAGAGTATCTGGCAGCATTTCCCAACGGCTTTGCGGCTTCCAGCAATATGTATGGAAACCAACTGGCCATCCAACTGCCAACGCGGTGGTTCACTTTCGTAGCCAGCGCCTATCGCGGTGCTGACCTCCGTTTCTACTTCGGCGGCCAAGTCAACTCCTTCGCTACCGATACCGGCGGGCTGACGGGCGTCATGGGACCATTCCAGACTCTGGATGGCGGCCCACTGGCGGCTGCGGGTGGCGCCGTTCTGGGTTGCACGGGCACCTATGATTCGGAGAGCGGGACTTGCTCCGGCAGCGTCGTGGTTGCGCCGCAGAGGCCGATTCGGTCGTTCGGCGGATTCGTGAACCTTGGATTGCCGCTCTCGCGGTGGTTCAATGCGGACCCGAAAGGTCACAACGCTGGCTGGCAACTTTACCTGCACGCGGGCAAAGACCAGGTGGTGAACCGCGACATCAACAACCCTGGCTTTGCTGCTAATGGTGGCGTCGCCAACTCTTTGTCGCCGCTGCCGCTCCTGATGGGCAAGATGTTTGCGGGTACTCTGAACTACAAACTTAACCCGTACATCACGTTCAGCTTCGAACAGTCCATCTATGCCACTCGTCTCGCCGATCACCTCGATCTGTATAACATCGCGGGAAAAGCGTCCAACGAATGGCAGGATCACCGCACGGAATTTGGACCGATTTTTACTTTCTAGGCGCCGGTCCGGATTAACCGAAAATGGCCGGTGCCGTTTTTTCACGGCACCGGATACCTATAAGAAGGGGGACGGACTGCAAGGGCGATCGCCCACGGCCAGTCTGTCCTCCCTGGTTTCCTCCAGCAGAAAAGCTGTTGTGCGGGGCAGGTCGAGGGATCACAATGTACCGAATCTGCAAACCCGGTTTCCAGAATTGTCCCGGAAATCCGGGGATGCAACGGTTTCGTCCGCATGGTTTGGAGGAGTCGTTTCGATGAGCACGAGAAAGGCAGTGGTCCTGCAAGCTTGTTTCCTATTGGTCGCGATTTTCGCGCACGCTGCGACCAGGACGATGCGAATTAAAGTCCTGGATTCGGAAACACGGTCTTTAGCGATTGAAGGCAGCAGCGTTCCCAAGAACTGCGACGCAGTCAACTTCGACGCGTACTGCAATAACAGCAAGGGCGCGGTGATGATGAATACTTTACTGGTGCAGGAAGGCAACGATCCGCCTTTCAAAATTTCCTGCACGGTGGATACGAGGTATTCCAGATGTGTGCCGCTGCCAAAGGGGCAAACCTTCGAAGCACGGAGGCAGAAGCGCGGCATTGAGGTTTCCTACACCGATGACAAAGGGAAATTTCGGAGTCAGATGTACTCGCTGGTGGAAGGTAACCCGTCGCTGGCAGGCCCAGTTGAAAACGTAGAACAACTGCCGGCCGCCGAGCAGAGTGTGAAATGCAGCTTTAGTTCGACTCCAGCCGGAGCGGACCTGACGCTCGACGGAAAGTATGTGGGCAGCACACCTTCGGTGGTCAGCGTGACCCCGGGGACACACATCGTGGTGGTTTCGATGGGCGGATTTACGCAGTGGAAGCGGGAGCTTACGGTATCGGCAGGATCAGATTTGACCGTGAATGCGGTTTTGGAGAAAGCGCAATAAGGCTAGATCTCTGACGAAAGACGGGCCGAATGGCGGACGGGCAGAAATTCTCGAGAGACACCAGGCAAGCCATGATCTCGCAGTTCCTGGGATTCGGGCTTGACGCCTACGATATGGCGATGGTGGTCGTCATGGCCCCCATCCTGGGGAAGCTGTTTGTTTCACCCGGCGGAAGCGCGGCCTGGCAGTACACGAAGGTGCTCCTGTTTTATTCGATCACGATGGCTGCAAGGCCCGTGGGATCGGCATTCTTTGGACATTATGCCGACAAGATCGGCCGCAAGAATCTGCTGATTTTTACGATTGCCGGTGTGGGTGTGATGTCGGTAATCGCCGGCTTCATGCCGACCTACGCGCAAGTCGGAGCATGGGCCTATCTGTTCTTCAGTATTCTGCGATTTCTGATGGGATGCTTCTTCGGCGGCGAATACGCGGTCGGGCATACCTTTGCCATCGAGTTTGCTCCGCAGCGTAAGCGCGGGCAGGTTGCCGGATTCATCCAGTCCGGATTTCCGCTGGGTTACGTGTTTGCCGCGCTGGTGGTAGCGGGGATCTCCAGCATGATTGGCGATGCCAACATGCTGCGATACGGATGGCGCATCGCTTTTATCACCGGGGCTGTGCCGGTATTGCTCGCGTTATGGATCCGCTCCACGTTGAGCGAGTCACCGGAATTCGAGAGAGCGAAAGCGACCGGGCATGTCGCGAAAGCGCCTTTCCTGAGCCTGTTTGTGCCTCCGCAACTTTGGGCTTTCCTGCAAGTGTTTGTTTTTATGACCGGGCTGTTTCTGACCGATTATTCGGTTTACGGGTATCTTCCCAGCATTTTGACCCTGGGCGGGCGGGGCTTTGGCACGACGCAATACAGCCTGATTTACGGGTTTGCCCTCTTTATGTCGTTTCTGGGATACAACCTTTATGGCTGGCTGTCGGACCGAACGGGACGCAAGATCCTCACGCAATGGTATTGCGTGTTTCTGGTGGTGTTTGCGATTCCGGTGTACTACGTTCTGTACCACGCGGCGGCCGCGCGAAACGTTCGCATGGCCATTGCCGGCTGCGTGATGGCTGCCATGCTGAAGCTGGCGTGGGGCATGCTCCCTGCGTACTTGTGCGAGCGTTTTCCGACTAAGACGCGCGCCACGGGAGTCGGCTTCGGATATTCTTCCGGCGCACTGGTTGGGGCCTGGTTCAGCGTCTACGTTTTGTGGGCGCACAAGATTCCATTTGTAGCGGCGATCGAGAAACAGGATCTTTGGCTCTCACCGGCCGTCATCCTGACGATTGGTTCGATCATGACGTTCGTCAGCTTGTTGTTTTCTCCGGAGACCAGACAACTCGAATTGGATGAGGTCGGGGATCAGGAAGCTAGAGATCACGCCTCCCGAGTCGCAATCAGAGAAAGAGCGGCGAATGAGGCGGCGCGTTAGAAGTTGGCCGTAAAGATCGGATCCCAGAAAAGTCCTGAGTTCTGATCGTAAGTCCTGTTTGAAAGTGGTTCGTCAAAAGCACGCACACGTAGTACGGAGGTTGGAAGGCTTTTGTGAACGAAATCCGGCTCCCGGTTATAGGATCGTCACTTCGTAAAGGAGAAAAACTGTGGCAACAGCAGATGTCTCGTCGAATCATTTGAATCGGTGGTGGCACGTGGTCGGTGGCATGTCCATGAACCTGGCACTGGGCTCGCTGTATGCCTGGAGTGTGTTTGTGGCCCCACTCGAGAAAGAATTTGGCTGGAAGCGGACTGATACTTCCTCGGTGTTCACTTGGGCGGTTGTTGTGTTCGCACTAACGTTTATCGTGGCGGGACGGCTGCAGGACAAGTTCGGCCCCTTCTGGGTTTCCCTGACTGGCGGCGTACTGGTCAGTCTGGGCTTCTTTCTGTGCTCCTACACGCATAGCTTGACCTACCTGATTGTGTGTTTCGGGGTGATTGGCGGGCTGGGCAATGGGTTTGGCTACTCCACGCCCATACCGGTGATGGCCAAGTGGTTTCCTGATAAGCGCGGCCTAGCCGTAGGGCTGGCGGTGGGTGGATACGGTGGAGGGTCGGCAATCTTCGGACCGTTGTCCAACCTGTACCTGATTCCCAAGTATGGTGTGCACACCACCTTCCAGATACTGGGTGGGATCTTCCTGGTCATGACCGTTTTCGGCGCCTTCCTACTGCGAAATCCTCCGGCCGGATACAGGCCCGCGGGTTGGACGCCCGCGCCCGCCTCCAAGTCTGCCGCGACCACCTATGAATTCACCCCGGGCGAAACGCTGCGGACGCCCGCGTTCTACTTCATGTGGGTTGCCTATGCGTTGGGTTGCTCGGCTGGACTGATGGTGATCAGCCAACTGGTGCCCTTTGGCAAGAGCGTGGGCATTCCCAGCGCTTCGCTGATCACGATGAGCCTGGTCGTGGCCGCAATTGGCAACGCCTCGGGCCGCATCCTGTCCGGCTGGATGTCGGATGCACTCGGCCGGTTAAACGTGCTGCGGCTGATGATCGGTATCTCGATGCTTGCCATGCCCATTCTCTACCAGGTGGGCAGTAATGTGACGCTACTCTACATAGTGGTGTTCATCGTGTACTGGTGCTACGGAACGCAGCTTTCGGTGAATGGCGCGACTGCGTCGGATTTCTGGGGCACCAAGAACGCCGGCATCAACTACGGAATGCTGTTCACCGCATGGGGCGTGGCTGGCATCATTGGACCGCGCATTGGCGGGGTGCTGTTCGACAAGTACAAGAACTACCAGATGGCGTTCTACTGGGCGGCGGGCCTGGCGTTAGTTGCCCTGGTCTTCGAAGTGTTGGCTAAGCGGCCGGCAATTCCGGAAGCGGCATTGGCCGCCAGGAAAACGCCGTCGGCGGCATAGCTGTCTGCGACGGATATTTCGTCCCGTGGCCCTGGAAGTGGCTCGTGTGGGCGCTCACAGTTTGCGAGCGCCCATTCTTCCGGGTCGCAGTTAAGTTAGTATGGCTTGGTTTTTGCGCCTGACCCTTAAACCGGGAAGAAGCGCCGCAACGAACGACGAGTTTTTCAGAACCTGCAGAACTTCGAGTGACTCCGACGCCTTCAGCGACCGAGTCGCGGAGAACTGTCTGCAATGCAGCAAAAATTCACTGATAAGGGGTAATTGACATGGCTGATATTCGTCAGAAACAGCAGGTGATTGAGACCACAGAAGCTCAGATCGCAGTCCATTGGCGCGAGGAAGAATATTACTATCCCTCTTCGAAGTTCATTGGCCAGGCCAACCTGACTGATCCGGATGTGCTGAATCGGTTTGCAGAGGATAAGTTCCCGGATTGTTTCCGGGAGTACGCCGATCTGCTGAGCTGGGATCATTACTATCACACCACGCTTGATACCAACGATCCACCGTTCTGGAAATGGTTTGTGGGCGGCAAACTCAATGCCTCTTACAACTGCGTGGACCGGCATCTGGCGAAGTACAAGAACAAAGCGGCGATCATCTTTGTTCCGGAACCGGAGAGCGATGCGACGGTTTCTGTCACGTATCGCGAGCTCTATGTGCGCGTGAATGAGTTTGCAGCGCTCTTGCGTGATTTCTGCCATCTCAAGTCAGGTGATCGCGTCACCATTCACATGCCAATGGTTCCTGAGTTGCCGATTACCATGCTGGCATGCGCGCGGCTTGGCGTCATTCACTCCGTCGTATTTGGCGGCTTCAGCGGCGAGGCTTGCGGTCAGCGTGCGGCCGATTCCACCAGTTCCGTTCTGATCACCATGGACGGCTACTACCGTGGCGGCAAAATGCTCGATCACAAAGCCGGTGCCGACATCGCGCTCGGTGTTTCCGCCAAGGAAGGGCACAAGGTCGAGAAAGTGCTGGTGTGGAGACGGCAGCCCGGAAAGAGTGCCTCCGCTTCGCCTTTTGTGCAGGGGCGCGATTATTGGGTGGATGAACTTCTCCCGAACTATTCGGGCGAAATCGTGCCACCGACGCCCGTGGATGCAGAGCATCCGCTGTTCCTGATGTACACAAGCGGCAGCACCGGGAAGCCCAAAGGGTGCCAGCATCGCACGGGCGGCTATCTGGCTTACGCGGCTGGAACGTCGAAATACATTCAGGACTTACATCCCGAGGATGTGTATTGGTGCATGGCCGACATCGGCTGGATCACGGGCCACTCCTACATCGTCTACGGGCCGCTCGCGCTCGCAGCGACGAGCGTCATTTATGAAGGGGTTCCGACGTTCCCCGATGCGGGCCGCGTGTGGCGCATAGCCGAGCGCTTGGACGTCAATATCTTCCATACCTCGCCGACCGCGATTCGCATGTTGCGCAAATCCGGCCACGACGAACCTGCCAAGTACAACTATCACTTCAAGCACATGACCACGGTGGGCGAGCCGATCGAACCCGAAGTCTGGCGCTGGTATTACGAGGCTGTGGGCAAGAGGGAAGCCGTCATCGTTGATACCTGGTGGCAGACCGAAACCGGTGGCTTCCTGTGCAGCACGAAGCCGGCCATGGACCCAATGAAACCCGGCAGTGCCGGCCCAGGAATGCCGGGCATTTATCCGGCGATTCTGGATGAAATGGGAGAAATCATGGTGGCGGGCGCAGGCAAGGCGGGCAACATCATTATCCGCAATCCCTGGCCCGGAATCATGCAGACGATCTGGGGCGATAGGGATCGCTTCGTCAACCAGTACTACCGCAAATATTGCAAAGATCCCAACAGCAAGAAATGGCAGGATTGGCCGTACTTCGCGGCTGACGGAGCCGTGCTCGCTGTTGACGGATATTTCCGCATTCTGGGACGCGTCGATGACGTCATCAACGTTGCCGGGCACCGCCTTGGTACCAAGGAAATCGAGTCCGCTTGCATGACGGTTCCCGAAGTGGCCGAGGCCGCGGTTGTGCCGGTCGTGGATGATGTTAAGGGCCGCGTGCCGGAAGTCTACATCGCTCTGCAGCCCGGAATCGCGGCGAGTCCGGAGATCGTGGACAAGGTCAACAAAGCGATCGAAGCCATCATTGGCAAGATTGCCCGGCCGAAGCACATCCACATCGTTCCGGATATGCCGAAGACGCGCTCCGGTAAACTCATGCGGCGCATTCTGGCGTCGATTTCGAACCGCATGAATACGGGCGACATCACAACACTGGCCAATCCGGACGTTGTCGAAAAGGTCCGCGAATTGGTACAAGGCAAAGAGCCGGTAGCAGTGACTGATGGGCCGGAAGACCTGAAGCAGTTTGGCAAGGAAGAGTAAAAGCCGGAAGTCGGCATCTGAACGGGGAGCGATTCCGCGGAGATATCCACGGGGTTGCTCCCTTTTTTTAACTGGATGATTCTGGAAACTGAGAGAAGACGTAGAGCGCTCGGTCTCAGCGAAAGTTCTCGGCGAGCATCAGATTAGACCTTGCTTCATCAAGTTGGACATACAACATGTAGCGGCCATCCGGAGAGATCGTGAAGCCGGGGGCTCCGACGTACAACGTACCGTCAGTCTCGCCCATCACCGTGATCTTACGCGTTGCGAAATCGAAGAACTTAAATCCGAGCCTATTCTTTCCATTGGTGCCAATTTCTTCCACAATGTACAAGCCGTCCGGTCCAACACCAAAGTAGCCCCAAAAGCTGCCGGGCGGGTCATCGACGACTTTCACCTCCTGGCCTCCATCAACCGGAACCTGAAAAATTCCCGGCTCATTGAACTTGGTGTAGTAGATGGACTTGCCATCGCGGGCTTCGAGGGCGGCGAAACCTCCTTTACTCGTGACCTGAGCCGGCTGACCGCCGTCGACGGTCCGCTTCCAAACCTGCCAGTTGCCACCACGATTCGAAGCAAAATATATCCGTCGTCCATCGTGCGACCAACTGGCGACGCCTTCGTCGGCGGAATCATTCACAAAGCGGCGAGATGGACCGCCATCGGCACCGATGACAAAAACATTGGGATGCGGACCGGGACGCGTATCGAAGGAGATTTGCCGCCCGTCGGGCGACCAGCGCGGCGTTCCGGTGAGCGGGCCTCCGAACGAAGTCAACTGAACCAGGTTGGAACCATTGGCATCGGCCCGCCAGATTTCGAAATTTCCGGAGCGGGTTGATTGAAAAGCGATGTGTTGTCCGTCCGGCGAATATTGCGGGCCTTCTTCCTGCATGTTGGAAAAAATAAAAAGTTCGGCTTTGCCGGTGCGATGGCCGGATCCAATCGGAATGCGCCAGATATTTTCGTTCCATGATCCGCTGGCGTAGACGAGCCGGTTGCCTTTGGGGCTGATGCAAGGCATGTAGGCGCGCTCGGATCCAACGGAAACGCGCTCCGGTGTGCCGCCCGCGGCCGAGATGCGCCAAAGTCCCCAGGTCGCGCCGCCCCGATTCGAGGAAAAAACTATTTCTTTGCTAGTTGGAGTCCATGCGAGTCCCGTCATCAGGCGATTGTCAAAAGTCAGGCGGCGGGGCGAACCACCGGAGACAGGAATAACATAGATGTCTTCGACGTCTTTCGTGTTGCGGATGAAAGCGATGGACGTGCCGTCGGGGGAATATTGTGCGTCATAATCGCCGGTAGATGGCACAGGCGGCGAGGTGATTTGTTTCATCCGCAGGTCATCGACACTGAACTGCCGTATGCTGCACGGCTGGTCAGCGGATCGATCAGGAAAGAGGAGGTATCTGCCGTCAGGAGACCAGCTTAATCCGGGCGTGCAATTTATCGAGGGCTCGAAGTCGAACAGTTTGCGGGGCGGGCCGCCAAGAGCTGGAACGAGGTACAGGCCGGGACGTTCCCCATGCTTGGCATGGAGAAATGCTATATAACGGCCATCCGGCGACCAAGCAGGAGAGATGTTGTAGCCAAAGTTGCTTGTAATCTGGAGCGGCTTCTCTACGCCGATTTGTTTGACGTAAATGTCGACGAAATCACCGTGCCACTCACCGTGCCAGGAAAAAGCCACCTGGTTGCCGTCCGGTGAGAAAGAGACTTTGGACCAATGTCCAGAGTAGGTTGTGAGCGGTACCAGGAGAACCGGCGGGGCGCTCGCGAGGCTTGGTGCTCGTCCCGGCCGAAACCATGCCACCAGGCTGAGAGCAAGTGCGAAACCGAGCGCGCCAGCGGCCCAGAGCTTCCAGTGCGGATGTCCGGTCACAGCAGGAAGGGTGCCTGGAACTGGAGCGGCGGCGCTCGAATCGACTGGCGATGTGCCATTTCGGGGCGAGTCGCCAGCATCATCCTCCGCAGAGAAAGTGTCCCGCAGGGGAGCGATGAAACGATAGCCGCGGCGCGGTAAGGTTTCAATGAAACGTGGCACGTCGGGATCGTCGTTCAAGGCCTGACGAAGTTTTTTTACCGCACTGTTAAGGCTGTGGTCGAAATCGACGAAAGTGTCAGCCGACCAGAGGCGATCCCGCAATTGTTCACGGGTTACGATCTCGCCCGGTTTTTCGAGGAGAAAAGCCAGAATCTGGAAGGGCTGGTCTTGCAGCTTGACCTTGAGACCGTGCTTGCGCAGTTCGCCCGCCCGCAAGTCCAGCTCGAAGCTGGAGAAACGCAGCAGAGGGCGGCTCGATTTGGTTTCTTCCGTCGGCACAGATGATGAGGTAGTCGGGAAACCCCTGAGTTCACGCAAGTCTACCACTGGTCTCTAAACAATAATAAGTGGTTACGCCATGTTGACCGTCGAAGTTCCGCGAACGGGTGACACAGGTAATTAGGCGCGGAAATGGTGCAAAGTGATCTGCAGGGTTTGCTTCCTGGCAGGTCATCTGGAGATTTAAGTACCGTTTTGTCAATCGGTTGCGTGGTCACCCGCGAATCTCCCACGTCTCACCTCGAGAGCATTCCTCTTTTTTCTGACCCGCCGTTGAATGCGGATGTGGACGCGACCGGCGGCAATCGGCGGCGCGAAAAAAAGGAGAAGTTATGAAAAAGAACATGACAGGGATGGTAGCGGGGCTGGCTCTGATGCTGGGCATGGCAACTCCAATGTTCGCCCAGTATACGGGGACGATGAAGGTGACGGTTCCTTTCAACTTCGCGGTGGAAAACGAGCGGTTGCAAGCTGGCGATTACACGATTGAGCAGGTCGCGAACGGCAGGCTGCGCATTCACAGCAGCGATGGACGGGTCTCAACCGTCTTCCTCGCATTGCCGACACAAAGAAAAGTCGCGCTGGAACAGGCTCACTTCATCTTTCATCGTTACGGCAGTGACTATTTCCTGGCGAAAATCTGGACGCCCGGACTGGACACGGGATGGGAAGTTCTACAGGGAAAGCTCGAGACCGAGATCGCGAAAAATAAAACGGTGCGCGTAGAAACGGCAACTCTATTGGGGCACTGATGCTTGAGCATCAGAGGTACGATCGACGTTGAGTGATCCGGGGTGAGCGCCCAAGAGCGATGGGCGCTCAACCTGGAAAGGATTGAATCTGCAGAGGGCCGAACAAGGACGAGTAGTGCGTTACGAGCGCGATTCCTGCAGAGTGCATTGTTGCATCTGTTGGAGGAAGACCTCTACGGAGGCCTGCGCGTGCTGCTGAAAGAGGTGAACGAGGGAATCGTCGTGCGGACTCCCGGAATTGTCCTCGATAGAAATCGGCTCTAGGCCATCGGGCTCGATGTGAATGTCGGGGAGTTCCTCCCCAGCTCGCAGGATCTCAAGAATGCGGACGACCTGATCCCGTTGCTCGGTTGTGGCTTGGAGAAACTCGATTCCCATTCCATATTCAGGATGAACGACGCGTACAACTCCGGCCGCGCGCACCTCGGAAGCCGGGGTGGGGACGTAGAGGATGACACGCGTGGACTTCGGAAACGGGGAACCCGTGGTGACGTAACATGCGCCCTGACTCAGGTTGGAGAGGCGTGAGAGCACTGGAGGATCGTCCGGTTCGCATTCGGGGATTTGCTTGTGCATCCAATCGCGCAGCGTCTTGCGCTGACTATCGCTGATGTTGTTGAAACGAACGCCTGCACGCTCCCCATCACCTTCCCAGGCTAACTCACCCCAGACCTCGAGTTTTTTGGCCGTGCCGGGCAATTCGAGTGAGAAGCGAAGCGATGCCTCTTTAGCAACGCGGCCGACAAAGTGAAGCGCCATGCCACCTTCGCAAAGGTCGATGGTTTTGGCCTGATATTGGCGCGCTCCGACACAAGCGACCGGAATCTGAACAGGAATCCGCATCTGCAACCGCCGCTCGCTTTTCATGAGGGCGCGGACCGCGCGAAAACTCGCTTTGGCGCGTTCGACAGCGAGCGGTTTGTGAAGAACGAAATGAGCCCCCATTTCAAAGCCCGCTTTCAGGCCGCCGACCGCGTCGACGAGCACGATCGAAAGAGCGCGCTTGTTGACGGGAGCCGCCTTGGAAGCGCGGATGACATTGCCCGACTCCTCCGCATTTGAGCAGTCGACGATGATGGCTTCGAAGCGGTGGCGGGTAATGTTGCGGACCGCGTCCTCAGAAGCGGAACAATGCTCTACTGCAATTTCAAGATCGCTGAGGACCCGGCGCAGGACGCGCACCGTTCTTTCATCAGAACTCAATAAGAGGGACTTCAACATCATTGCGAGGCAACCTTCGGGTCCATGGTGCTTGTTTTTCCGGGTTCACCGGGATAGTTGAAAATCTCAACGTTTCTGGGAGTGCTCCGAGACGAGGGAATAGCCTGATTCTTACCTGCAGCGAAACACTCTTGTTTGGCACTCTATGAGGACTGGATGGCAGGGTCAACGTCTTTGGGAATCTGGCGATTACGCCGGTCACCTGAATCTTTTCATTACGGAACGAAAACCTGCTCATCAGCCATTCCGGATTTCATCGCTTCCCGATGACTTGGCGAAGGCTCGGAAACGGATGCGTGACATGGCGCTTCGGTGGGGTTTTACCCTGCAAGTTGCTGTTTCCAAAGGAAATCGAAAAAGGTTGGCATGAGAATCCATTTTTTCATTGACTAATCCATAAAAACCTATTATTATCAATAGCTTCCATAAGGACTCGGGGTTCATTGGCGTGATTTGGCATTTTTGTCGCCTGGTGAATCCTCTGGGGAGCTGTTGGAATCAAAACTAGGGTAGTGGCTTTAGAAGAAGTCATCATTTCACTTAGAAGAGGGTATATTTTTCATGGCAAAACGACGCGGAAACCCGAACTGGGGGAAGCCGGAGCCCATCGGGCCAATTACTCCCACGATCACAGAGTTCGAGCAGGTCGTGCACGAGTATAAATTGTCTCCCGACCAATATTTGCGGTCGACACGGCTGCGGGAATGGGCGCGGCGGAACAAGAACTCGAAGTACATTCCTGAACCATTGCTTGAGGCGTGGGGATTCGAAATCGAGTCTACCCTCTAACTTCGGGGGTGCGGATTTAAGGAAAGGGTCGCTCCGGCGACCCTTTCCTATTGTGGAATGAAAGCCGCGGGCCTTCGACTTGGACTCATTGGCGGTGAACTTCGCCGGCGAGTATGCTTTCAATAGAATCTACAAGCGGGCTCAGAAACGGTCTTAGAAACCAACTATGACTCCCAATTCAGCGTTTACCGATGTGGCTACCGCGATCGACGAGATTCGTGCGGGCCGGATGGTCGTTGTCGTGGACGATGAGGATCGCGAGAACGAAGGCGATCTAACCTTGGCTGCTGAGAAGGTTACGCCCGAAGCCATCAACTTCATGGCGAAGTTTGGCCGCGGGCTAGTCTGCCTGGCGATGACTGAGGAGCGCCTGGACCACCTGCGGATCGGCAACATGACGGCCGAGAATACTTCGCAATACGGTACGGCATTCTGCGAGGCGATTGACGCGCGGGAAGGGGTCACGACCGGGATTTCTGCCTATGATCGCTCGCATACCATTAAGGTTGCGATTGATCCGGCCTCGCGGCCCTCGGATTTGGCGCGGCCCGGGCATGTGTTTCCCTTGCGTGCACGCAAGGGCGGAGTACTGGTGCGCGCGGGACAGACCGAAGCTTCGGTTGATCTGGCGCGACTGGCGGGCATGGTTCCGGCAGGGATCATCTGCGAAATCATGAAAGACGACGGAACGATGGCGCGCATTCCCGACCTGATCGAATTCTGCCGGACGCACGACATGAAGATGCTGACCGTGGCGGAGCTGATCCGTTACCGCATGCAGCATGAACGGTACGTGCATCGCGTGGGCGAGGCAATGGTTGAGACCAAGCACGGTGAATTTCGCCTGATCGCCTACGAGAGCGAAGTAGATGGCGGAGACTCGCATATTGCGCTGATTCGCGGCGATATCAGTGATCCGTCGAAACCAGTACTGGTGCGCATGCATGCGCACTGCCTGTTGGGCGACGTTTTTGGAGCAACAGGATGCGAATGCAACCGGACGCTGGAAGCCTCGCTGGAAACGATTGCTGCGGAGGACCGAGGGGCATTGATTTATCTGCACCAGACTTCGCGCGGATTTTCGGCGGAGAAGGTCGGCGACCAGTCCTTCCTGACGTTCCACCGCGAACGGCGGCTGCCGACTCTTCCGGATAGCGAGCGCAAGACACAGCGGGAGATTGGCTTAGGCGCGCAGATTTTATCGGATCTGAACTTGAAACGCATCCGGCTGCTGACGAATCATCCGCGCCGAGTTGCTGCGCTGGAAGGATTTGATATTGAGATTGTGGAGCAGATTCCGGTGAAGATGCCGGTGCGGGAAAAGCGGGGGTAACGGAACCCCGGCCTGGACTGCCTTTCTACAACTATTGCAATCCGCCGGCTGTTCGCGGGCGAGGCGCCCGCGCCACACTAAAATCCTAGAAGGGCTTTCTTGGTGTGATCACTTCATCCTTAATGAAGAATTGTGCGGGGCATTCGTGCGAGCCGCAGATTGTCGGAAGTAGTCCGGCCATTTGCTTGCGCGTGATCAAGCCTAAGGTCCCGCAGGAAGGGCACGACAGGACGGCCCAATAGGGATCCTCTTTTTCGCCCACTTCGCCCGCATTCTCCAGTACGAACACGGTGCCTGGTTCCATCTGCTCGGGAATCCACTCGTTGATAATGCTCAATTCACCGATCATCATGCCTCCCGGCCTGCTCGTTTAGGCTGTGCGGCCCGACTTATGGGCCGGAGCCGTTCTGAAGCTGAACTCTTTTTCTGTGGCCCAGTCTTCTCCGGCCAAATCTTGCGAGATAAAATCTCTCCCCGAACCCGGCGAACCTCGTCGCTCAGGCATATATCGAACATCGGCTGAGAAGAATTCTTTAGCAGGTCCACAACCTGCTTTGCCGACGTCCGCAGGTACAGGTTGGTGCCGTCGGTCAGTAGGTGGTACTCAGACGCCGCGCGGACAGTGGCGGCGAGACTGGTCCCAAATTCACGGCTTAGAAAGGCGATGACCTTACGCATCCGCTGCAGGGAGAAACCGCGATGGCGAAGCTGGCAGATCACCGCTGCGGTTACGAGTTGGTCCCAGCTGTATAGGCGGCGATGGCCCTGACGATCGGGTTTCACCAGGCCACGCTCATCCCACCATTGCAATTGACGCGCGGTGATTCCGGTGAGGGCGATCACATCGTTGCTGGTGAACTGTCGTTTCATCGCGAATACATTCGCTTACCAAATACTTGTTTCAAACAAATGACTCAAGAAATGTTTGAAACATTCTAGGCGCGGAATGATGGAAATCAAGCTGCGTTTCGATGAATTGATTGTTG
>Ga0187867_10000576_pt1 | contig 32473 bp, 29 predicted proteins | sample June2016WEW_13_1_FD_132976 | JGI IMG/M metagenome (GOLD analysis project Ga0187867, IMG submission 132976) | Peatland microbial communities from SPRUCE experiment site at the Marcell Experimental Forest, Minnesota, USA - June2016WEW_13_10 | ecosystem: Environmental > Terrestrial > Soil >... | reverse complement strand
CGCGGGTCCGGTGTCGTCGCGCAAGAGGTGAAGGCGCTGGGACGCGACATGATTCTGGGACCCACGGTGAATATCAACCGCGTTCCCCTGTGGGGCCGTAACTTCGAGGGCTACGGAGAGGACCCCTATCTCGCCGCGCGCATGGGCGTCGCGTATATCAAGGCCGTGCAAGCCGAAGGCGTGATTCCCTCGGTGAAGCATTTCGCGGCCAATAACGAGGAGTACGAGCGCCATCGCATCGACGAGAAGATCGACGAGCGCACGCTCAACGAAATTTATTTCCCGGCGTTCAAGGCGGCCGTCGAAGAAGCCGGCGCGTGGGCCGTGATGTCGGCGTACAACAAGGTCAACGGCCAGTGGTGCGCCGAGAATCCTTACCTGCTGACGGACACGCTGCGCAAACGCTGGGGCTTCCGCGGATTCGTCATCTCCGATTGGGGCAGCACCTACAGTACGGACGCCACCATCAACGCTGGCATGGATCTGGAGATGCCCGGCGGCGAGCCCATGCGGACCTGGCTGAGTAAGCCCGAAACCAAGCGCGACGGGAACGGCTCAGGCTGGCTCACCGCGGACAAAGTTATGGCGGCGGTGTCGGGCGGCCAGGTGCCGCAGGCAGCCGTGGACGACGCCGTGCGCCGCATCTTGCGCGTGATGTTCACCGCCGGGCTGGTCGACCACCCGCACGCGGGCGGCGGCGAAGTGGACACTCCCGAGCAGCGCCAGGTAGCGCGCACCGCGGCAAACGAGAGCATCGTGCTGTTGAAGAATTCCGGTGGCGTACTTCCCTTGAGCGCCGAAAAGGCGCGCAAAATCGCAGTCATCGGCCCCAACGCCGCGGTGGCGCGCACCGGCGGTGGCGGCAGTTCCCTGGTGCGCCCCAAGTACGCGATCACCCCGCTCGACGGCATCAGGGAAGCCGCAGGGCCACGGGCCGATATCGTCCACGCGTTGGGCGTGGTGATGGAAGGCGAAGAGGCGGGCAGACCGCCGCACGAGTTGCGCGAGGAAGCCGTTGCGGTGGCCCGTCATTCCGATGCCGCGATCGTGGTGGTGGGCTACGCTCCCAAGCTCGAAGGCGAGGGATTCGATCGCAAGTCCATGGATCTTCCGGCCGGGCAGGATGAACTGATCGAAGCCATCGCCGGCGCCAACAAAAACACGATCGTGGTGGTCGCCGCCGGCGCACCCGTGACCATGACCAAGTGGATCGGCCGCGTCTCCGCAGTGGTGTACGCCTGGTATGCCGGACAGGAAGCCGGACACGCCATCGGCGACGTGCTGTTTGGCGTGGTCAATCCTTCCGGCAAGCTTCCGGTGACCTTTCCGAAGGCGTTGCAGGATTCGCCCGCGTACGGCCACTATCCGGGCGAAAACCTGCATGTGGAATACGCGGAGGGCATTTACGTGGGCTATCGCGGGTTCGATAAGCACCATGTCGAGCCGCTCTTTCCCTTCGGCCACGGGCTTTCATATACCACGTTCGATTACAGCGGGCTGAAGATTGCGTTTCCTACCGTCAGCGTGAGCGTACGCAACAGCGGAACTCGCGCCGGGGCCGAGATTGCGGAGTTGTATCTGCAACCGCCGCCTGCGCGCATCGACCGTCCGGTAAAGGAGCTGAAGGGGTTCGCGCGCGTCACGCTGCAACCGGGCGAGACCAAAACGGTGTCGTTCACGCTCGATAAAGCCGCCATGTCGTATTACGATCCCGCAATCCACGATTGGGTCGCCCAGCCGGGCCGGTTCAAGGTGCTGGTGGGAGCGTCCTCACGCGACATTCGCGCCACCGGTGAATTCGTGGCCCAGTAGCGGGGAGGTTCGTGGTGCGCGTCGCCATTGTCTCCGACATCCACGGCAATCGCACCGCGTTTGAGGCAGTCCTGGCGGATCTGCGGCAAACCTCCCCAGACCTGATCCTCCACGGCGGCGACCTCGCCGACGCCGGAGCAAGTCCCGTGGAGATTGTGGACCGCATTCGCGATCTCGGCTGGCAAGGCGTGGTTGGCAATACGGATGAAATGCTTTTCGCGCCCGAGTCGCTGACGGAATTTGCCAGTCAGTCGCCCAAACTGCAACCGATGTTCGCCGTGATTGAGGAGATGGCGGCTGCCACGCGCGCGGCGCTGGGGGAAGAGCGGCTTGCTTGGCTGCGCGGGCTGCCGCGCGTTCAGATGCATGGTCCGATGGCGCTGGTGCATGCCAGTCCCGCGAGTTGCTGGCGCGCGCCCGCGCCGGAAGCCAGCGACACCGAGTTGGAGACGGTTTACTCGCCGCTCGCTCGGCCGGTTGTCGTCTATGGGCACATCCATCGGCCGTACGTTCGCGGCGTTCCGGGGATGATGGTCGCCAATTCAGGGAGCGCGGGCCTTTCCTACGATGGCGACCGCCGCGCCGCCTACCTCTTGCTGGACGATTCCAGGCCCGCCATCCGGCGCGTGGAGTACGACGTGGACAAGGAACTCAAAGTACTCGCCGCCTGCGGTCTACGCCACGCTGATTGGACAGCGAGAATACTCGCTAGCGCCAGCCCGCAAATGCCATAGTTATGGCCGCGCTCATGCTAAAGTGACACTCAGGAGGGATGCAATGGCTCAATTCACCAGACGCGACTTTCTGCGCACCGGCGCGGCCGCCTCGGTATTATCCACTTCCGGCTTGGCGCTGGCGAAACGCTCCAAACGGTCGGCCACCGACTGGGTGACGCTCGGCAAATCCAAAGTGAAGGTGACCCGCCTCGCCTTCGGCACGGGCACCACCAGCGGGCGCGCGCAACGCGAACTGGGGCAGGAAGGATTCACGCGCCTGGTCCGCCACGCTTACGATAGCGGCATCCGCTTCTTCGAAACCGCCGAGAGCTATCACGGCATGCCGGAGATGCTGGCCATCGCGCTCAAGGGGTTGCCGCGCGATAGCTACCGCCTGATGACCAAGTACAGCACTCCCGCTTCCGGCGATCCGGCGCCCAAGATCGATCAGTTCCGCAAGCAACTGAACACGGAATACATCGACATTCTGCTGCTGCACTGCCTGCGCCCGCCCACCTGGGCCACCGATTACGAGAGCTTGCAGGACGGTTTCTCGCTGGCGCAGCAGAAGCACATCATCGCCGCCCACGGCGCATCCATCCACGGGCTGCCCGCGCTGCGCACCATCCCCGGCAACCCATGGCTGCAAATCGCCATGATCCGCATGAACCACAATGGCACCAGGATGGACACGCCCGAGATGCGCGACGTGGACCAACTGGGCAATGTGGAAGAAGTGGTGGCGCACACCAAGGCCGTCCACAAGCAGGGCATGGGCGTCATCAGCATGAAGCTGGTCGGGGAAGGCCGCTTCACCAAGGCGGAAGACCGCGACGCCGCCATGAAATTCGCCATGGACCTGGGCTGCGTCGATGCGGTGACTATCGGATTCACGAACACCGCGCAGATCGACGAAGCCATCGAGCGCATGGGCCGCGTGATGAACGCCTGAGGCGTGCGCCCGTTACGCCGCAGCTACCGCGTGACCTTAACCGCCGCCGGATTCAACTCGTAGCCGTCGGTCTTGGCGTCTTCCACCGCCAGCGAAACCAGTTCGGCATCGCCTGTGCCCCGGTCCGCGTCCGGATGCGGGTATTTGATCACTTCTTCCCCTACGTGCAGATGCACGTTCCAGCCTTTGTGTTTCCGGTCCTGATCCTGCCAAACCACCTCTGCACTCCCAGCCGGTGCGAGTTGCGCCGATGGCATAGTTTGCGTCACCTCCCGACAGTTTGAAAAGTATCAAAATGGTGGGAGTGAGTCAATCCCCCGGCATGCGCGTAGTGGATTCCAGCGACCGTTCGCTCCTGCTGGTGTTCGACGACCGCATCTCGCTCGCCGCTCATCGGGACGTGCTGCGGCTCACGCCACTGCTGCGATCCGCGCATGGCGTGACGAACGTACACCCGGCGTACGCTTCGATTCTGGTCGATTTCGACCCTCTCCGGACCGGCCACCGCGACGTAGAGCGCGCCGCCGAGGAGTTGTTCGAACAAGCGGTGGCCGCGCCACTACTCCAGCCGCGGACCGTGGAGGTTCCGGTGGAGTACGGCGGCGAATATGGCCCGGACCTGGAAACGGTCGCAGCCTTGACCGGCCATACGCCCGATGAAGTCGTCGACATGCATTCCGGCGCCGAATACCTGGTCTACTTCCTGGGCTTCTCGCCCGGATTTCCCTATTTGGGCGGGATGCCGGAATCGATCGCCGCGCCGCGCCTGGAAACCCCGCGCCGCCGGGTGCCGGCCGGCAGCGTGGCCATCGGCGGGCGCCAGACGGGTGTCTACCCAGTGGCTTCGCCAGGCGGATGGCGCATCATCGGACGCACGCCCCTGCGCCTGTTCGATCCCGCTGCGGACCCTCCGGTCTTGCTGCGGATGGGCGATCATGTGAGGTTCGTCGTGAAGGGTTCCATCTGAATCGCATCCAAGTCATCTCACCAGGTCTGTTGACCACGGTCCAGGATCTGGGACGCCCCGGTTACGCGCACCTGGGCATCTCCGCGTCGGGCGCCGCGGACGCGCTCTCCTTGCGCACGGGCAACCTGCTGGTGGGAAATGCGGAAGGCGCGGCGGCGCTCGAAATGACGCTGGCCGGCGGCACTTTCGAATTCGAGTCCCGCGCCGTGGTCGCGCTCACCGGTGCGGATTTCGAAGCCAGCATTCCGATGTGGACCGCCGCCTGGGTGAAGCCCGGCGAGCAAGTTCGGTGCGGGCATGCACGCTCGGGCGCGCGATGTTATTTGTGCGTGAATGGCGGAATCGAAGTGCCACTGGTGCTGGGTAGCGCCTCAACGCACCTGCTGACGGGCCTGGGAGGGTACGAGGGCCGAGCCCTGAAGCGCGGTGACGTGCTGGCTTGTGGCGCACGCACTCTGCGTGCCGCGTCCCCACTCCTGGGGACGCCTCCCCCCGATCAAGACTCGCCCCCCATCATCCACGTAACGTCCCCCACCAACGCGCAAGCCCTCTGTCACGCCCTCTGGGAAGTACGGCCAGACTCCGACCGCATGGGTCTCCGCCTGCGCGGCCCAGCGCTCGACCGCCACACAGGCCACATGCTCACCGAAGGCGTCCCGCTGGGCGCCGTCCAAGTGCCGCCGGACGGCCAACCCATCATCCTCTTCGTGGAGCACCAGACCACCGGCGGTTACCCCAAGATCGCCAATGTGATCTCAGCCGATTTCCACGCGCTCGGGCAGCTCCGCCCGCGCGACCAGGTACGTTTCGAGCAGATCTCCATCGACGCGGCGCTCACGCTCCTCCGGGCGCAGGAGGATTGGCTCCATTCCCTGGTATAGCTCCATCACCCGCGCGCAATGGAAAACGCTGGCCGCCGCGCAATTCGCCTGGATGCTGGACGCCATGGACGTCATGCTCTATGCATTCGCGCTGACGGCGATTCGAGACGAGTTCCACCTGAGTTCGGCGGCGGCCGGCGCGATGGCCTCCGCTACGCTGCTGGCTTCCGCATTCGGCGGCATATTGTTCGGCGCGCTGGCCGACCGCATCGGCCGGGGCCGCGCGCTGGTCTATGCGATCCTGATCTACTCGGGCTTCACCGGGCTGACGGCCACGGCCACCGGCGTGACGGCGCTGCTCGTTTGGCGCACGCTTGTGGGTACGGGGATGGGCGGCGTCTGGTCGGCCGGTTCGGTGCTGGTGGCGGAATCCTGGCCGGCGGAGCATCGCGGCAAGGCCGCCGGACTGATGCAATCCGGTTGGGCCATCGGCTATATTCTGGCGGCGCTGCTGGCTGCCGCGGTGATGCCGCGGTGGGGATGGCGGCCGCTGTTCGTCGCAGGGGTGGCGCCGGCGCTGCTCGCAGTGTGGATATTGGCTAGGGTGGAAGAGCCGCAGCGAGTCGCGGCGACACAGCGACACGGCGACGCGGAGAGCCTCTGGACGCGCGTCACGCTGACGCGCATGGGCCTCGCGACCAGCGTGACAAGCTGTGTGCTCTTCGCCTACTGGGGACTGTTCACCTGGATTCCGAGCTACCTTTCGAGTCCGATGTCGCGCGGCGGCGCGGGCATGAGCATCGTGCAGTCCACCACCTGGATCGTGCCCATGCAGGTCGGCGCGTTTTTCGGGTACACGCTCTTCGGCTTTTTGGCGGACCGTTTCGGCCGCCGGCCCGTGTTTCTGACTTTCGTGCTAGGCGCCGCGATTCTGGCTCCGATCTATGGCCAGTGGGGACGGCATCCGGCCGCGCTGATGCTGCTGGGACCGCTGATCGGCTTCTTCGGGCACGGCTACTTCAGCGTCTTCGGCGCCATGCTTGCCGAGCTATTTCCCACCCCGATCCGCGCCACCGCGCAAGGCCTGTGTTACAACGTGGGACGCGGCGCCAGCGCGCTCGCGCCATTTACCATCGGCGCTTTGGCGGATCGCTTCGGCATCGGCAGCGCGCTGGCGTTCACCTCAGTGTTCTTCGCGGCGGGCGGCGCTCTGATCTTCCTCTTGCCGGAAACCAGGGGAGAGAAGCTGACCTCCTGAGTTTATGATACAGTCACAGACATGCGAATCCTTCTCGTAGCTCTGCTGGCGACCACAGGCGCATTCGCCCAGAAAGTCTTTGTCGAATTCGACCCGGCCGCCAGTTTCGCGAAGTACCGGACCTTTGCCATCCGCGATGGCCGGTTAAACAGCCGGAACCCCGCGCTGAATAACGAACTGGTCAAGAAGCGCATCGAAGCCGACATCGCGCGCGACCTCGCTACCAAAGGCTTGGCCCCGGTGCCCGGTCCCGGGCCCGCCGACCTCAACGTGGTATACACGTTCGGGTCGTTCCGCGAGGCGAGGCCGGAAGCTTACCCCGCCGGATGGCGAGGCTGGGGCACCGTCGTCGTGAGAGTGCCTTACGCCGAAGGCACCTTGGTCATCGATCTGCGCGATACCACCACGCATTCCCTGGTCTGGCGCGCCCGTGCGACCGTGGAGAAGAGCAACGCCCAGAAGGTGGAAGACAAGATCGACGACATGGTCAGGAAGTCGATCAAGAAATATCCGCCCAAGCCGTAAGAGGGACCGAGCCGCGACTACCGAGCCGGGACCGTGAGGGAGCGGTGCCTGCGCTCGACTGCCGTGAAATAGGCAGCGGGCGTACGGTAATTGTGGTTACCATAGCGGTAGGCTCTTTTCCAGAACCAGAGCGACGGGGCAGAATCGTTGATCGCATTGAGGTGTACTCATTCTGAACAGTGCTGATATGGCCAGCGGGGCCGCTGAGGGTTGGGTCGCTCGGCTCGAACGCGAACTCCGCGCCGACTGGACGGCTATGCGCAAGGCTCGGATCATGACCGAGGAAAAGCGCGAGAGCCTGCGGCGCGCGTTTGAGGGAAAGATCGCGCCGGATACCAGCCTTGTCGTATTTGGATCAATCGCTCGGGAAGAGATGACCTCTGTCAGCGATGCCGATTGGATCCTCCTGGTGGATGGTCAAGCGCAGCCGGAGCACAGCGAGCAGCGGCACCTAATTGCGTCGGAGTTATACAAGCTGAATTTTCAAAAGCCAGGGAGCTCCGGAGTTTTCGGCTGCATGATTGGGAGTCATGACATTGTTCATGAAGTTGAACGACCTGACACGCTACTGGCGTACCGTTACGGTTGACTTCGTCTACAAGCAGCGGGCGGAGGCCGGCGACAAATGGGCTCTCCGTAACGCCAAGCTTCGTATGTCTCGAAAACTCGTGTTTGCATCTGGCCTGCTTCGTTGCTTCTTTTGCCAATTGGCTCCTGAAGCAGCGACGGCCCGCGAACACCTCACAGCCCCGAGACATGACATTTCTCGATTGCTTACCTATATGGAAGGGGAACTGGCCCAGACTCCACTCGAATTGCTTGCCAGGGCGGCGTTGAGGCCTTCAATCGGAAGAGATACGCAGCGAGATCTCTTCGATAGTTACAATCGCTTCTTGGGTATCTTAGATGACCAGGAAAAGAGAGGCGCCCTCAAGAGCATGACTGAGGCCGAGATGACAACGTCCGCGGTCTGGGATGAGATCCGTAGCATAAGTCACGCATTTCATTCCGGTCTAAAAGCTGTTTTTTTCGGAGACGACGAAGAGCTTCGCAAGCTGACAATTGACTATGGAGTTTTCTAGTGAAGCGGATCGGATTTTCAACCGGCGCCATCGCTAAGGGAGATTTTCAATCAGCGTTGGCGCGCCTTCGGCTTTTTCGCGTTTCCGTCGTGGAACTCTCAGCCCTCCGACTTGAGGAGCTCGACCCACTAGTGGACTCGCTCCCCGGTCTCGATCTCAAGGGCTTCGAGTTCATTTCCTTTCACGCACCAAGCCGCTTTCCTGTCGTTTATGAGCGACACGTTCTTGATCGGCTCCGAGCCGTGGTGGATCTAGGGATACCAGTTGTCGTACATCCGGATGTCATTTCTACCCCGAAGGCCTGGGAAGTCCTGGGATCCATGCTGCTCATAGAAAACATGGATAAACGAAAGCCCGTTGGCCGGAACGCATTGGACTTGGAGCGCTTGTTTTGGCAGTTTCCCGAAGCTGGGCTTTGTTTTGACATAGGGCACGCTAGGCAGGTCGACCCGACCATGACCGAAGCCCAATTGATTCTGGAGACGTTTAGCGAACGCTTGCATGAAGTTCACATCAGCGAAGTGAACACGAGCAGCCGGCATGATCCGTTATCCGTTTACGCAATGTCTGCCTTCCGATCGGTTTCGTCGCTAATCCCGGACTCAGTTCCCATTGTCCTCGAAACGCTAATCGATCAAGGCCAGAGCGACATTCTTACGGAGATAGACCGTGCGCGGAGTGCGCTCGACGCGACGTGGTTGCGGGCCACGGGATAGTCTGACGCGCTTAGCACATCGAGGAAGGGTTGCGTCTGGCAAGAAGAGAGAATTTGTTGGCGCTGCTCAGATTCTATCAAAATATTGATTATAAATAACTTAGGTGGGGCGGCTTGTGGGATTCGAACCCACGACTTTCGGAACCACAATCCGACGCTCTACCAACTGAGCTAAAACCGCCGCAAAACGACCCTTTCAGTTTACCAAATGCCCGGCCGGCGTAGCGCGCCAGGGAATAAAGTCCCGGCCCGCTGCCTTATGCCACTATAGGAGTATTGTTTTCGAAACACCCGCGAACCGACGAATTCGAAACAGTAGCCTTGCCGCACCTGCCCGAACTGTACCGCACGGCGGCCCGGCTGCTCGGTGACGGAGCGAAAGCCGAGGACGTGGTGCAGGAAACCTATTTACAGGCCTGGAAATCGTTCGCCCGCTTCGCGCCGGGCACCAATTGCCGGGCATGGCTGTTCAAGATCCTGGTCAACACCATCCATCACCACCGCCGCAGTTGGTTCAACTTGCGCCGGATCGAGGATAGCGAAGAAATCCTGGAGCAAACCGCGGTCTGCGCGGCCCCCGTTCCGGAGCGGATCGCCCGGGAACAAATCCTGCGCGCGTTGAATGCCTTGCCGGCCGATTACCGCGCCGCCGTTCTGCTGGCGGACGTCGACGAATTTTCCTACAAGGAAATCGCTGGAATGCTGGACGTGCCCATCGGCACCGTAATGAGCCGCTTGAGCCGCGGCCGGAAGCTGTTGCGCGGGCAGTTGAGCGAGCTGGCGCGGTCGTATGGAATCGGGGAGGTGGGCACATGAACACCGCGTGCGACAATGCGCGCGGGCATCTGGATGCCTACCTCAGCCGCGAACTGCCGGAAGAAACCAGGCAGGAAGTTCAACTCCATCTGGCCGCCTGCCCTCAATGCTCCGCCGAACTCGAAACCCGCGCCCGCATCCGCACGGAGTTGCAGGATGCGGTACGCGCCACACCCGTGCCCACAGGCTTGGAAGTCAAAATCCGCCGCGCCCTGAATGACAATGACAAAGTCCCGCGCCCGCGCACCGGGCTATGGGCAGTGGCGGCAGCGGCCGGCGTGATCCTTTGTGTCGTCCTTGTGGGCATTTTGCGGAACGAGGCCAACCCGGAAGAAGCGATCCTGCGCAAGACTTCCGGGCGCCTCGCGGCGGTGCTGAACGTTGGTTTGCGGGATCATCTGCACTGCGCCGTCTTTCGCAAGTATTCCAAGCAGTCCTTGGCCGCTTCCGAAATGGCCGCCGATCTCGGCCCCGGCTTCGCGGATCTGCTCCCGCGCATCCAGGCGAAACTGCCGGGAGATTTACGCGTCATCCAAGCTCATCATTGCGAAGCCGGCGGACGCCAATACACGCATTTCATCATCGCCGGCGCCCGCAAAGACAGAGGCAAGCTCGTTTCGCTCATACTCACTCGCAGGCAGTCCGGCGAGTCGTTGCCCGGTATCGATCAAACGAGCGTGGATCGTTTTCAAGTGGTAGGATTCGAGAGCCACGATTACCTCGCATTTGTGATCTCCGATATGGACGCGCAACAGAGCTTGCAGTTGGCCGCCAGCCTGGCGCCGACAGTGCGCGAATACCTGGCAGCGCACGCGGCGGGTTGAGTCAGCTATTCGGACATAGTCATCCGTAAATAACGGAAATAGCGCTTGACACCAGCACTGGGCGGGTGCATAGTGAAGGTGGATAGAGAACGAAGTCGGCTCTCAATCCGGAGTACGTGATACCCCCTTTTGGGGTAGCCCATTGGATAAGGAGGTTACATAGAACCAGTCCACAAGATGGGCGGCTACCGGCTTCCTTGGCTGACCGGCCGCTGAGTGGTGACGCGCCAGACGCAATACAAACCTTGCAACAGGCGCCGCGGTATTTGCACCGCAGTCAAACAGACTCCACCAGCCGGAAGAATTGCGTATCGGCAGGAACTGGCGGCCGCCCGCTCCTTTTTCTCCCCCCCACCTTTCCGTCCACTTCCGCTACACTGAGTGTTCCAAGCAATTCCCAGGCCATCGAACGTGAACGCCGTCGAATTTCAGGGTGTCTCGAAAAGCTACTCGATCTATGAGTCGCCGGGCGACCGGCTGAAGGAGTTGCTCTCGTTCAACCGGCTCAAGTGCCATCAGGATTTCTGGGCCCTGCACGATATCAGCTTCCAGATCCGCCGCGGCGAGACGTTCTGCATCATCGGCGAAAACGGCTCCGGCAAAAGCACCCTGCTGCAAATGGTGGCTGGAATTCTGCAACCCAGCCGCGGTTCGCTCACGGTCACCGGGCGGGTCTCGGCATTGCTGGAACTCGGCGCCGGATTCAATCCCGAATTCACCGGCCGCGACAACGTCTATTTGAACGGCTCTATCCTGGGCCTCAGCACCCGCCAGATCGACCAGCGCTACAAAGATATCGAAGACTTCGCTGAAATCGGACCATTCATCGATCAGCCCGTCAAGACTTATTCCAGCGGCATGGTGGTGCGGCTCGCCTTTGCCGTAGCCATAAATGTAGATCCGGAAATCCTGCTGGTGGACGAAGCCCTGGCGGTGGGCGACATCTACTTCCGCCAGCGCTGCATGCGCAAGGTCCACGAGCTCCGCGCGCGCGGCGTCACGATTCTGTTCGTTTCCCACGCCATCGCCGACGTGAAATCCATTGGCGATCGCGCCATGTGGCTGGAGCAGGGCCGCCTGCGGGAAATCGGCGAGACGGACCAGGTGGTCGCCAAGTATCTGGCCGCCATGGTTGAGAAGGACTCGGCGTACCTGATGCTGAAGGGCTCGCCGGAGCGTGCCCGCACGGGCCCGCGCGTGCGCGCTCCCGAAATCGTCGAGCACATTCCCAACATCGACCATCGCTATGGCGACGGCCGCGCGGAAATCCTGGGCATCGCCGTGCTCGACGCGCAAGGCGATCCCGTACACCTCTTGCAGCCGTCGCAGCGCATCACCGTGCGCATCAGCGTGCGCGCCCGCGGCGAGGTTTCGCAGCCCATCGTGGGATTCATGATGCGCAACCATCTGGGCATCGATTTTTCCGGCACCAACACGGCGCGCGAAGGCTACGATCTGCCCGCCATGATGCCTGAAGATGTCTGTACGGTGGACTTTCATCTCGAAATGCCGGAGTTGTATCCTTCTTCCTTTTCTTTCTCGCCGGCCATCGCCGATGGCACACTGCTGGGGTACAAGATGTGCGATTGGATCGACAATGCCATCGCCCTGCAGATGGGCCATTCTCCCGGTGAGATCTATGGATTCCTGCGCCTGCCGTGCCGCGTGGAAGTGAATGCGCGGCTCGCGCCTAAATCCGCCGAGCTTATGGAAAGCCATGAGCGTTGAATTCACCGGCGAGCGCGTAATTCCTGGACAAGTGGATGCCGACCTGCTAAACGAACACCTGGCGCGCTACGCGTTCGCGGCGCGCCTCGCGCGCGGCAAGCGCGTGTTGGACGCCGGATGCGGCTCAGGCTACGGCGCGGCGGAACTGGCGGCATCGGCGCAATCGGTGGTGGGCGCGGACATCGCCGCGGAGGCCGTCGGCTTCGCGCGCCGGCATTACCGGCGGCCGTATCTCGAATTCGAGCAGGCTTCCTGCCTCGCGCTGCCGCATCGGCCCGCGGCCTTCGATCTGGTGGTGGCTTTTGAAGTGATCGAGCACCTGCCCGCTTGGCGCGAGTTCCTGCTGGAGGTGCGGCGCGTGCTCGCGCCCACCGGACAGTTCATCGTCTCCACGCCCAATAAGCTCTACTATGCCGAATCGCGCGGCCTCGCCGGTGCCAATCCGTTTCACGAGCACGAGTTTGAATTCGGAGAGTTCCGCGCCGAGCTATCGGCCATCTTCCCGCATATTTCTCTGTTCCTGGAAAACCATGTGGAGGGCGTCGCGTTCCGTCCCATTCAGGAGGCAGGAGCAGGCGCGACCACCGAGGTGCGCGTGGATGGCGGCCCCACGCCGCCCGCGGAATCGCACTTCTTCGTGGCAGTCTGCGCCCACCGGCCACAGACCGGCAGTCCCACGTTTGTCTACGTTCCGAGCGCGGCGAACGTGCTGCGCGAGCGAGAGACGCATATCGCACTGCTCGCAGGCGAGCTGCGGCGCAAGGATGCCTGGCTGGAAGACTCCCAGCGCGATCTTGCGGATTTGGACCGGGAACATCGGACGCTGACGGCGGAATTGGAAGCGAGCAATCGCTGGGCCGAAGGCCTGAACGGAGAACTGGCGGCGAGCGGTGCGCGCATTCAGGAGTTGCAAGGCGAACTGACTGCCGCGCAGGCCGCGGCTCAGGCCAGAATCGCGGAGCTGGACCAGGAAAACCGCACGAAGTCCGAATGGGCGCTGCAAGTGAGCGCGCAACTCGAAGCCAAATTGCAGGAGTTGGCGCACTGTGTCGACTATCTGCACCAGGCGGAGCGGACCGTCGAAGAGCGCACCCGCTGGGCACGAGCCCTCGACGCCGAAGTGGCGCAGCTTCGTGGCAAGCTGGCCCAGTTGGAGGCTTCGCGCTGGGTGCGGCTGGGCCGCCGCGTCGGGCTGCAATGACGGTCGTCCTCCTGATCTTGTCTCCCCTGATGCTGTTGGCCGCCGTCCTGTCCCTGGCCTTGACCGACGTGGCGCACGCACTCCTGCGTGCCGTGTCGGCACTCTTGCCGACACCCGGTGTCGAGACGAGTCTCGACACGGCACGCACCAGTGCGTGCGCCACGGTAGTAATCCCCAACTGGAACGGACGCGATCTCCTGGAGCGCTACCTCCCCTCAGTAATCGCCGCCCTGTCGCACAATCCTGCAAACGAAATCATAGTGGTCGACAATGGCTCAACCGACGGCAGCTCCGAATTCGTGCGCCAAGCGTTTCCCAACGTCAACCTATTAGCGCTCGACCAAAATCGCGGATTTGGTGGCGGCTCGAATGCCGGATTCCGCGCCGCCAGGAACGACATCGTCGTCCTGCTGAACAACGACATGCAGGTCTCGCCGGATTTCCTCCCGCCGCTTCTCGAAGGCTTCCGCGACCCGCGCGTGTTCGCCGTCTCCTGCCAGATCTTCTTTCGCGACCCAGCCAAACTGCGCGAAGAGACCGGACTGACGCAAGGCTGGTGGCAGGATGGCGCCTTAAAAGTGCGGCATCGCATCGACCCCGGCATCGACGATTCGTTCCCGTGCTTCTACGGCGGCGGCGGCTCCTGCGCCTTCGACCGCCGGAAATTTCTCGAACTCGGCGGCTTCGACGAACTGCTGGCGCCCTTCTACCTGGAAGACACCGACCTCGGTTATATGGCGTGGAAGCGCGGTTGGCAGGTGCTGTATCAGCCGCGCAGCATCGTGTATCATGAGCACCGCGGCACGATCGGCAAGCGTTTCAGCGAGGCGCAAATCCAGGCCGTGCTCAAGAAGAACTACCTGCTGTTCTGCTGGAAGAATATCCACGATTGGCGGCGTCTGGCCGCGCACTTCCTCTTTAGCTATGGCGGCGCGCTGCTGAGCGTGGCATCCGGCGACGTGCCCGGCCGCGCCAACCTCCAGGGTTGGTGGCGCGCGTTCCGCCAGCTTCCCGGCGCGGTGGCGTCGCGTTGGCGGGCGCGCAGCCTGGCCGTGGTGGACGACACGGAAGCCTTCCGCCGGCCGTTGGGGGGCTACTTCCGCGATCGGTTCGCAGAGGACAGGCCGGAAGCCTGTCCTACCTTGGGCGTGCTTTTCGTCTCTCCATATCCGATCTGCCCGCCCATCCACGGGGGCGGCGTCTTCATGTACCAAACTCTCCGGGAACTGGCCCAGCTAGCGACGGTACACGTCATCGCCATGTTGGACGAACCCTCCCAGGCGCCGGCACAGGAAGAATTGCGCCGATTCTGTGCGTCGGCCGAGTTCCTGGTGCGCCCGCCCACCCTCGCAAGCTTGGGCTCCATTCGGCCGCACGCCGTCTCCGAGTTCGCCAACGACGATCTGGACTGGCTGATCCACCGCCAGATCTACCTGAAGCAGATCGACGTGGTGCAGCTCGAATACACGCCCCTCGGTCAATACGCGCATACGTATCGCCGCATCCCCACCATCCTGTTCGAACACGATGTTTACTTCCAATCCATCGCCCGTTCCCTTCCGCACATGCCCGGAACGCTCGCCCGCATCAAAGCCCGCTACGAATATCTGCGCGCGTTGCGCTACGAGTTGCGCACGCTGCCGCGCTGCGACCGCGTGCAGGTGTGTACGCGCGAAAATGGCGAATACCTGGCTGGTTTTCTGCCGCGCATGCGCGGCCGTCTGCAGGCGGGCCTGCGCGCCGGTATCGATACCGCGCGCTACAATTTCTCGCCCGGCGGGCGGGAGCCGTTCACCATGCTGTTTCTGGGAAGCTTCCGGCACGAACCCAACATCGTGGCGCTCGATTGGTTCGTCAACGACGTGCTGCCGCGCATCCTGTCGCGCCGGCCCGAAGCGCGGTTGGTGGTAGTGGGATCGGATGCGCCGCCGCGCCATCCTTACGCGGACCGCGCGCCGGCCGTTGAGATTCGCGGGTTCGTCGATGATATTCGCGAGCCCTTGGCCCGCTATGCGGTGTTCGTTTGCCCTGTGCGCAGCGGCTCCGGGGTGCGCGTGAAGCTGCTGGAAGCCTTCTCCAGCGGCATTCCGGTGGTGTCGACGCGGATCGGCGCAGAAGGCTTGGCGCGCCAGGATGCGGAGTTCTGCTTGCTCGCCGGCCAGCCGGAAGCGTTCGCCGATAAAGTGCTGCAAATCTTCGACGATCCGCCGTTCGCCGCTGAGATGGCCGCGCGCGCCCGCGCCGAGGTCGTGGCAAACTGGGACATGGCCGCCATCACCGCGCGGCTGGTGGAAAGTTATCGGGACGCCGTGCGCGAAAAGAACCCTACTTCGCCTTCGTCGAGAGGTCCGCTTTGAGCTGCTTCACAACCCGCTCGGCGGTATGGTCGAGTTCGTGCGGGCTGAAATTTTTGGGCTTTTCGAAGGCCGACCAGAGCACCTGGCGGGACTTCACGTCCACCAAAAAAATGGTGCCGCGGCCCCGGCTCGACACGCCCATGTTACCGGCTTTGTCGGCCTTGTTGACCGTATCCGCTAACAGCGAGGGCCGCGCTGGGCTCGTGGGAGCACCGGGCGGTCCCGCCTTATCTTTGGCCGCGGCCGCTTTTTCCTTAGCTGCCTCTATAACTTCCGGATCGGGCGGCGGGGGATACAGGTCCTTTAACTTGTCTTCCAACGTCGGGCCCACCTGGTCGGTACAGATGGTGTCCGCCTTGGCCGGATCGGTCACCACCTGCAGCACATGCATACGCGTGAGCCGGTTGGCGATGAATTGGTCCAGGCCCCGGCCCATGGGCATCAGGTACACAGTCCGGCCCCCGGTGAGTTCGGCGGCGGCCCCGCTAAGGCAAAAGCTCAGGCAACCAAGCAGCGATACGGCCCATTTCATCTTATTTACCATCATAACAATGGACGCTTCCCGGTACGGATAAAGACGATACGAATGTATAAAGGCGATACCATCACGGTCATCATCCCTTGCCTGAATGAGGAGCAGGGCATCGAGCGCGTGCTGCGCGACATGCCGGATTTTGTCGACCAGGTCATCGTTGTGGACAACGCCTCCACCGATAGCACCTCGCACGTGGCGGCATCGCTCGGCGCGCAAGTGATCCGCGAGGAAACTCGCGGCTATGGCCGCAGTTACAAACGCGGGTTCGCCGCCGCTACCAGCGATCTCATCGTCACCCTGGATGGCGACCATAGTTACCCGGTGGATGCGGTTTCTTATCTGCTGGAAGCATTCCGGCACTTGAAGGTCGACTTCCTCAACGCCTCGCGCTTTCCCGTGCGCGATCGGCAGTCCATGAGCCTGAAGCACCATTTCGGCAACCTGGTGCTTTCGGTCGCGATGTCGATCCTGTACTTCCGCTGGGTGCGCGACTCGCAATCCGGCATGTGGGTGTTCCGCCGATCCATCCTCAAAGATATGCAACTGGAAGCGGATGGCATGGCCTTCTCCGAGGAAATCAAGATCGAAGCGTTGAAGAACCCGCGCGTGCGGTTCGGCGAAATCGCCATCATGTATACCTCGCGGGTCGGGGAAAAGAAATTGAATCCCTGGAGGGACGGCCTGCGGAATCTGCTCTTCCTGATGAAGAAACGGCTGCCGCGGCGCAAAACATGAGCGGCCGCGATGTTACCGTAATTGTGCCGGTGTGGAACCGGCGCGAGTTGCTGGAACGTTTGGTGGCTGGTTTGCGCTCCCAAACGCAGAAGGCCGCGGAGGTGCTGGTCGTCGACGATGGTTCCCAGGATGGATCGGCTGAACTCGCCGAGAGACTGGGAGCTAGGACCCTTCGGATGTGCGTGCATGGCGGCTTTGCCAAAGCCGTAAACCGGGGCATTCGCGAGAGCCGCACTCCGCTGGTGGCGATCGTCAACAACGATGTCGAACTGGCGCCGGATTGGCTGGAGAAACTATCGGCGGCGCTTTCGCCCGATGCCTGGTTTGCGACGGGTAGAATTCTGCAGGCTGCCGATCCCAGCCGTATCGATGCCACGTACGACGCGCTCTGCCGCGGAGGCCCTGCCTGGCGTGTGGGGCACGGCTGTTCCGATGGGCCTCTATTTCGCGAACCGCGCCAGATACACTCCGCGCCGTTTACCGCAGCCCTGTTTCGCACCGCATTGTTTGATAAGGTCGGCTTGCTCGATGAGCGCTTCGAATCGTATCTGGAGGATGTGGATTTCGGACTGCGTTGCGCGCTGGCCGGTTGCGCGGGGCGGTATGTGCCGGAGGCCGTCGCCTGGCACCAGGGCAGCGCCACGTTGGGCCGCTGGCATCCTGAAACAACCCGGAGCATTTCGCGGAATCAAGTGTTCCTCATCGCCAAGCACTATCCGGCGCGCTTGCTGTTCAGCTATGCCTGGCCCATCGCCGTGGCGCAAGGGTTGTGGGGACTGGTGGCTCTCCGCCACGGGAGGGGTTGGTCGTGGCTGCGCGGCAAGGTCGAGGGAATACGGCGCTTCGCCGAGTTTACCGAGCCACGACAGTCTGGGAGTGCTTTCCCCGCCCTCGCGCAAATCCTGCACGATGGAGAGCAAGAAATTCGCCGCATTCACCAGGCATCCGGCCGGGACCTGTACTGGACACTGTATCTCCTGCTGACTGCGGGTGGGGCAAAGTGACACATGCTTGAGGCGGGTATCGTGGTGGTGACATACGAATCGGAGGCCGAGATCGGCGCGTGCCTGGATTCCGCGCTGCCCACTGGAGCCGAAATCGTGGTGGTGGATAATGCCTCAAAGGACCGCACTTGCCAGGAGGTGACCCGCCGCAATGTGCGGCTTATTACCAATCCCGAGAACCGCGGATTCGCCGCCGCCGTGAACCAGGGCATACGCGTGTTGGACACGCCGTTCGTGCTGTTATTAAACCCCGACGCGCGCCTGCAGACTTCCCTCGATGCTTTGATCGAGTGCTCCCGCCGCCCCGGAGTAGCCGGCGCCGGCGGCAAACTTGTGGACGCTGCCGGCATCGCGCAGGCCGGTTTTGCGGTGCGCAGTCTGCCCTCTCCCGCCGCCCTAATCTGTGAAACGTTGCTTGTGAATCGAATGTGGCCGCGCAACCCCGTCAATTGGCACTACCGTTGCTTGGGTTTTGACTTCTCTAAGCCGAGTGACGTGGAACAGCCGGCGGGCGCCTTCCTGATGATCCGCCGAGACGTGTGGCAGGAATTAAACGGTTTTGACGAGCGCTTTTATCCGCTGTGGTTCGAAGATGTGGATTTCTGCTGGAGAGCGCGGCTAAGAGGCTACCGGATGTGCTACACCCCAAACGCTGTAGCTAAACATACGGGCGGGCATTCCTTGGCGAAGATTTCGCTGGAGAACCGGCAACTTTATTGGTATTGTAGTTTACTGGGGTTTGCAGCCAAGCACTATAGATCCAGTACGTCTAGAATAGTCTGTGCGGCTGTTTTCCTCGGCTCCATACCCAGGATGCTCCTGGGGGTGGCGGCACTTCGAAGCCTGACGCCCATCGCAGTGTACGGGAAGGTGATGGCGCTGGCCGGCAGAACCTTCATCCGGCCAGCCGGGTGAGTAGCTTTTTGGTCTTCTCCCGCGGTTTGGGGTGAACGGATTTACCAGTGATCGGCGTTAATTCAGGTTCGAGTTCATGTCCCATAACGACTTCGTATCCGTCACGATCGTAACGTATAACAGCGGCCGTTTTATCAAGAGATGCCTGGAATCGGTGCTCGAACAGCGGTATCCGGGCAAGGAAGTCATCGTCATCGATAATGCATCGACCGACGGCACGGTCGACATCCTGGAACAGTTCGAGGACCGCTGCCAGATCATCTACAACGAGGAAAACGCCGGGTTCGCCGCCGCGCAGAACCAGGCCATCGGACTGGCCAGCGGCCACTGGGTGCTGACTCTGAACCCGGACGTCCTCCTGCTGCCCAATTTCATCCAGTCGCTGGTGGATGCGGGTAGCTTCGATCCGGATATCGGCACGGTCTGCGGCAAGCTGCTGACCATGTCGGCCACTTTCGAAATTCCCGCCAAGCCGGTGGTGGATTCCACCGGGATCTACTTCAACCCCATGCTGCGGCACCTCGACCGCGGTAGCCAGGAAGTCGATAACGGCCACTATCTGCAGTATGAGTTTGTGTTCGGCGCCACCGCCGCCGCGGCCCTTTACCGCCGCGAGATGATCGACGACGTCTCGCTCGGCGGGGAGTTCTTCGACTCCGATTTCTTCGTTTACCGCGAAGACGCCGATGTAGCCTGGCGCGCGCAGTTGTTGGGCTGGAAATGCATCTACGTGCCTTACGCCCGCGGCTATCACGTGCGCAAGGTGCTGCCCGGAAATCGCGGCGCGCTGCCGCCCGAGATCAACATGCACTCGGTGAAAAACCGGTTCCTGATGCGGATCAAGAACATCTCGCCGGACTTGTACCGCCGCAATATGTTCTCCATCACCGTTCGGGACCTCACCGTGGTGCTGTGCTGCCTGATTTGGGAGCATTCGTCGCTGAAAGCGTTCTGGTTCCTGGCGCGGAACTGGCGGCGCGTGATGGCTAAGCGCGCGGAGATCCAGCGCCGGCGCCGCGTGGATCATGCCTATATCGCCAGTTGGTTCAAATACGCACCAGTCAGCGTGAAGGCGCCCAAGAAAGCGCCGCGCCTGCTATCGCGCTCGCAAGCGGCGAAATAAACGCGCGCGATGCGCATCGCCATCCTCGGTACGCGCGGGATTCCAGCCAGCTACGGCGGATTCGAAACCTTCGCGGAAGAACTCTCTGTAAGGCTGGCCGCGCGCGGCTACCAGGTTTCGGTCTATTGCCGCAGTGGAGCGGGGCTGGGCTCTGTTTATCGCGGTGTCTGCCTGCGCCACCTCCCCACCATTCGCCATAAATATTTCGACACGCTCGCGCATACTTTTGTCTCCACCCTGCACCTCCTGGCACACCGTGTGGATGTGGCGCTCTATTGCAATGGCGCCAACGCTATCTTCACGGCGCTTCCGCGCGTGTGCGGCATACCCGTGGCCATCAACGTGGACGGCCTCGAGCGCAAGCGCAAGAAGTGGAACCGCGCGGCCAAAGCCTGGTATCTGGTTTCAGAATGGCTGGCCACGTTCCTTCCCAGCGAGGTGGTGACCGACGCGCGCGCCATTCAGGACTACTACCGCGAGCGCTACGGCAAGCACTCTACCTTCATTCCATATGGCGCGGAGATTGGCAAGGTGGAATCGACAGCGGCGCTGGCGGAGTTGGGTCTGGAGCCCGGGCGCTACTTCCTCTATGTGAGCCGTATGGAGCCGGAGAACCACGCGCTCCAAGTGCGCCAGGCCTTCGAGCGCGTGCGCACGGATATGAAACTGGCGCTGATCGGCGATGCGCCCTACGCGCACGATTATATCCGGCAGGTGCGCGACACGCGCGATCCCCGCATCGTGATCCCCGGCGCGGTCTATGGGCTGGGATACCACGAGTTGGACTCGCACTGCTTCGCCTACATTCACGCGACTGAAGTCGGCGGCACCCATCCCGCGTTGATCGAAGCCATGGGACGCGGCGCGCTGGTGCTCTACCGGGATACCGCCGAAAATGCCGAGGTCGCGGGCGATGCCGGCATTCCGTTCGGGGACGATCTCGCGGAGAAAATCTAACAGACGCTGCAGATGAGCGAGGCGGAACGTGAAGCGCTCCGCCGGCGCGCCCGCGAACGTGTCGCGCGCGACTATTGCTGGGATGCCGTGGCCACGGCTTACGAAAATCTGTTCCAGTCGATAATGAAATGATGCCGCCGCCTTATCGCTCCTACGTGCTGGTTTCGCTCGATCGCATCGCGCGCAACTACCGCAATGTCCGCGCCGCCGTAGGTCCCGCGATCGAGGTGATGGCGGTGGTGAAGGCCGACGCCTACGGCCACGGCGCGCTGGCGGTGTCGCGCGCCCTTGTCCAGGAAGGCGCGAAGTGGCTGGCGGTCAGCTCGGTGGACGAAGGCGTGGCGTTGCGCGCCGCCGGAATTCCCTCGCGCATTCTGGTGATGGCTGGATTTCTGCCGCAGGAGCGGGAGGCGGTGGTGGAGTACGATCTCACGCCCACCGCGCATTCCCTCGATGATATCGCGGAGTTGGATCGCATGTCCGGGCGCGCCGCGCGGCCGCTGGCCTTTCATCTGAAGATCGATAGCGGCATGGGACGGCTGGGCACGCGCGCGCAACCGGCGGAAATCGTGGAGGCTCTGAGTGCCTTGCGGCATGCCCGCATCGAAGGCCTGATGACGCATTTCGCTTCGGCGGCGGATTTCACATCGCCCCAAACGGACCAGCAGTTGGCCCGCTTCCAGGCGTGTCTGGCGGCCCTGCGCGAGGCCGGTATCGGCGTCGATTGCGTCCACACATCCAGTACCAACGCGATCGGCTACGCCCGCCGGGATGCGTGGCACAACATGGTACGCGCGGGGCACGCGTTGTACGGATATGTCTCGCCGCCGCGCGGCGCGGGGCTGCAGCAGATCCTGGATGTGCAGCCGGCGCTCACCTGGAAGGCTAAAATCCTGGCCATTAAGGAAATTCCCGAGGGCACGCTGGTGGGCTACGGCGGCACGTTTCGCGCGCCCGCGGCCATGCGCATCGCGATACTCGGCGCAGGTTATGCGGATGGCGTGTTCCACCGGCTCTCGAACCGCGGCAAAGTGATCGCAGCCGGACAGATTGCGCCGATCATAGGCACCATATCGATGGATCTGACCACCATCGACGTGACCCGCGCCCCGGAATTGAAGCCCGGCGACGACGTAACGCTGCTGGGAACCGAGGGCGCCGAGCAGCTCGACGCGCAGCAGATCGCGCGCGTGGCGGGCACCATCTCCTACAATATTCTCTCCAGTATCAGCGCGCGCGTGCGCCGGGTATACATCTAGTATTCTTGTGGGGCGGGCAATTTTGCCCGCAGCCGGCTTTCAGCCGGCCTTGGAACGCTATGGGCCTCAAGATTCTGCAAGACACACCTCCATGGGACTGGCCCAAAGATGCCGGCAAGCGATTTCTGCAAGCCTTGACGGACCGTAGGGCCAACCCATCCGACCGGCTCATCGCCGCCGAACTGGCGGGCGATCTCGTCGTCATGAACGACGAGTTGGCCGATTCCTTAACCGCGATCGTTCGCAATCCCGACGAGCCGGAGCAATTGCGCGCTACGGCTGCCATTGCCCTCGGCCCAGTCCTCGAACGGGCCGATACCGATGGATTCGACGACCCGGACGATGTGCCCATTACTAAGCGCACGTTTCGTCACATCCAGGACTCGCTCCAAAAAGTCTATTTCGACAGCACCGCGCCCAAAGAGGTCCGGCGGCGAGTCTTGGAGGCATCCGTGCGCGCTCCCGAGAGCTGGCACCAGAACGCCATCGGGACCGCGTATTCCAGCCCAGACAAAGACTGGAAGCTGACGGCTGTGTTTTCGATGCGCTGGGTTCGCGGCTTTGACGGCCAGATATTGGAGGCCTTGAAAGGCGCGGACCCGGAGATTCACTACGAGGCCGTTCACGCCGCCGGCAACTGGGGACTAGCCGCGGCCTGGCCTCAGATCGTCGCCATTGTCAATGACGCCGGCGCCCCAAAGCACCTGCTGCTTGCGGCCATCTCCGCCGTCGCCGGCATCCGTCCCGCGGAGGCGCTGGAAACCCTGTCGGATTTAGCCGAATCCGGCGACGAAGATATTGCCGAAGCCGCCCAAGAGGCCATCGCCATGGCCGAGTCGACTCCCGATGATGAGGACGGCGAAGATCTTGAAGGTGACTGGCTCAATTGAGCGGCGTTCCCGGTACACTCACCGGCGCGCGCAAGATAAACTCGATCTGCGTTCCCGGCGCAACCTTCTTCTTGCGCAGGAAGCCACCCTTGATCAGAAACGGCGCTGCACTCACCGCATAGCTTTGGCTGCCTCTACTGATGGAGACCAACTCCAGAATCGGCTCCGGCTTTCCTGAATGCCCGTCGTTGGCGGTTTGTCCCAGCCGCAGGTGCGCCTCATCCTCCGCCCGGAAGACTTCGCGGTCTTTCACGTTCACCGCCGCCGCCAGCTTCGCCACGAATTCCTGGCCGATACGATCGGCCTTGGAATCGATAGGATCGACGGTGCGAACGGAAATGCGCGTGGCAGCCGGTACCACCATCTTCGTGGACGCCGGCGCAGTCTCCACGGCCGCTGGCACAGGCGTTACTGGTGCTGGCGTAGGTATCGCGGGCGCGGGTGTGGCGCTCGCCGGGCGGGGCGGCATCGTCAACATGGGTTGCGTCCGCGGCTCCGGCCGGAAAATCAGCCACCCGGCCAACACGCAAATGAGCAATCCTCCTCCGAGGGCCATCAGCTTGCGCGGCGTGGTCCAAAACTCCCGCTTCGCCGCGGCCGCCGAAACTGGCGTTGCGGAAACCGGAGTTCCGTCCGCCATGGTGGCCGCCAAATAGAACTCGGCCGGATGCTCCAGCGCCGCGCTGAATTGATCCACGGTCTGAAAGCGGTGATCCGGATTCTTAGCCAGCGCCTTCAGCACGGCATGCTCAATCCCCCTGGGAACCTCGCGCAACCCCGATGGCGGCGGAGGCGGGGTATTTACGTGATCGTTCAGAATCTGGAACTCGCTGTCCGCGTGGAAGGGCGTCTGCGCTGTCAACAACTCGTATAGGGTCGCCCCCAAAGAGTAGATGTCCGACCGCGCGTCCACTGGTTTCACCAGTATCTGCTCGGGTGACATATAGCATGCCGTTCCCAGCCGCACCCCGGTGCGCGTCACACCGTGATCGCCGGTGACTTTGGCGAGGCCGAAGTCCATCACCTTCACCATGCCCTCGCGGTTCAGCATGATGTTGCTGGGCTTGATATCGCGGTGTACGATGCCCGCGCGATGCGCCTGGCCGATCCCCGCCAGCGCCTGCCGGAACAGCGGGACGGCCTCTTCGGCGGGGATGGGACCGCGGCGCGTCAGCATCGCATGGAACGTCTCCCCATCCACGAATTCCATCACCATGTAGGCGGCGCCGTCCTGCACCAGAAAGGCATATAGGGTCGCCAGGTTGGGGTGATTCAGTTGCGCCTGTGCGCGCGCCTCGCGGCGAAAACGCTCCAGCAACGCGGCGTTCCCACAGAACTCCGGGCTCAGGGCCTTCACTGCCACTACGCGGTCAAGCTGCGTGTCGATCGCCTTGTAAACAACTCCCATGCCGCCGGCGCCGATCTTCTCGACGATCCGGTAATTCCCGATCTCGGTCCCAATCACTGCTTCTAGAATACCTTGTGGGGCAGGCTCGCAGCCTGCGGCGGCCTCGTAGGCCGCCTGCCTTCTAGAGCCCCGGAACAAAACGCGGGCGGACGCGTCCAATCGAAACATGCGGTATCCCTGCATCGCTCTAGCTGTGTCCATGGCGGCCTTCTTGACCGCCGTCCCGCTTTCCCCGCAGACCGCTCCCAAGAAATCTCCGTCCAAAAAGACAGCCACCCAGCCGCCGGCCGTGGTGGAGGATTGGCTCCTGTGGGGCGGCAAAAACCGCGACTTCATCGCCCATACTTCAGGCTTGGCGGATACCTGGCCTGCGGCTGGTCCGAAGAGAATCTGGAGCCGGCTGTTGGGCGATGGCTATTCCTCCATCGCCGAAGAGGGCGGAGTCTTGTACACCGCATTTCGCCGCAATTCGCGCGACGTCGTCACCGCCCTCGACGCCGCCACTGGCAAGACCATCTGGGAATACGAATACGAGAACCAGTTCACCAACTCATATTCGGAAGCGGTCGGACCGGGACCCTACGCCATGCCGCAAGTGGTGGGCGATCGCGTCATCACGGCCAGCGGAACCGGCAAGATTCATTCCCTGGACAAGAAGACCGGCAAGCCGAAATGGTCGCACGACTTGTACACCGAGTTCCACGCCAGCCGCCTCGAGTACGGATACTCCTGCCATGCACTGCCCTACAAGGACATGCTGATCTACCAGGCCGGCGGCAACGGCGACGGTGTGATCGCGTTCCGCCAGAGCGACGGCGCGCTGGTCTGGAAGGCGCTGCAATTCACCAATTCGCACTCCTCGCCGCTGCTGATCGACGTGGATGGCCAGCCGCAGGTAGTGGTCTTGGCCGCCAAAACCGTGTTCGGCTTCAATCCGGACAACGGCGCGCTCCTTTGGACCCATGAGCATGTCACCAACTATGGATTGGCCGTCAGTACTCCCGTCTGGGCGCCGGGCAATCTGCTGTTTGTGGCCTCCGCCTATGGTACGGGCGCGCGCACTCTGCACTTGAGCCAGTCCGGCGGGAAAACCAAGGTGGATCAGCTTTGGTACGATCCGCACCTGGAGTTGCACATTGGGACCGCTATCCAGCGCGACGGTTACGTGTACATTTCAAGCGGCTACAATGGTCCGGTTCTGATGACCGCCATCGAGTTGAAGACCGGCAAGATCATGTGGCGCGAGCGCGGCTTTGCCAAGGCGCAACTGCTCTGGGCGGATGGCAAGCTGATACTCGCCGACCAGGATGGCACGCTCGCCCTCTGCCGGGCGACCCCCCAGAAGTTCGAGGTGCTTTCGAAGGCTTCGGTCCTGCAAAGCATCGCCTGGACTCCGCCCACTCTGGTGGGCACCCGGCTGTACCTTCGGGACCGCAAGACCATCGCGGCATACGAATTGGGCCGCTAGCCATCCTAGCCCATCCGTACCCCCCAAAAGACTTAATCGGACACCCGCAAATAGGGGGTTTATATAGGATAAGCCCTCGGTTACATCTAGGATAACAACGTATGAATCTAGGAATAATCCTTAGATAACATTAGGAGTCTGCTGAAAATACAATGTCGCCCCAACGCGCCTTTCCTCCCCCGAATGTACAACTTCTGAAGCTCCGCCACCGCCGCACAGAGCTCGACAACGCGATCCGGTTGCTGGAGGAGATCAGACTGATTCGCCTGAGACGGCCTCCCGAACTGGCTGCCGTCCTCTCCAAGGTGCGCCGGGTCGCGTAAGAATTGTGGGGCAGGATCGCATCCTGCGCGCCGATCCCCGATCGGCGCAGTCTGCCGAAGCTTGACAAGCGCCGCGCCAAAAGCGCAACCTCAAGATTGCAGACCCAAATCTTATGACCTCATTCACCCGGTTTTCCCTCAGCGCCGTGCTCTGCCTTGCGCCGGCTGTCGCGCAGCAAGCGCCGCTGATCGATCGTGAGTTGTTCTTCGGCGACCCCGAGATTTCGGGGGCCCAGATCTCGCCCGACGGCAAGTTCATCGCCTTTCTGAAGCCCTTGAACAAGACCCGCAATATCTGGGTGAAGCGGACGGACGCGCCCTTTGATTCGGCCAAGCCCATCACCAACGACACCAAACGGCCCATCCCCGGGTATTCCTGGAGCCGGGACGGCAAGTTCGTCCTGTACGTGCAGGACAAACTGGGCGATGAGAACTACAGCGTCTACGCAGTGAACCCGGCGGACGCCCCGGCGGCGGGCGCCGAAGTGCCCGCGGCGCGCAACCTGACGGATGTCAAGGGAGCGCGCGCCGAGCTGTATGAAGTGCCGCGCAGCGAGCCCGATATCATCTACCTGGGGCTGAACGATCGGGACAAATCGTGGCACGATCTGTACAAGCTCCGCATCTCCACCGGCGAGCGCACCCTGTTGCGCCAAAATACCGATCGCATCACGGGGTGGATCTTCGATCTGAAAGACCAGTTGCGCCTGGCCACCCGCTCGGCCGACAACGGCGACACCGAGATCCTCCGTGTGGATGAGAAAGGCTTCACCAAGATCTACTCCTGCGATGTGTTGGAGACTTGCGGGCCGGTTCGGTTTCATAAAGACGGCCAGCGCTTCTACCTGCAAACCAACAAGGGCGAAGGCGAGAACCTGGTGAAACTGGAGTTGATGGATGCCGCAACGGGCAAGGAGGAGCTGGTGGAACGCGACCCGGACAATCGGGTCGATTTTGAAGCCGCGCTGTTTTCCGAAGTGAGCGACCAACTCATCGCCACTGTCTACCAATACGAAAAGAGACGTATTTACTGGAAGGATCCGGCGTTTGAAGCGGATTACAAATTCTTGCAAGCGAAGCTGCCGGGCCATCAGATCAATTTCGGTTCCCATACGCGCGATGAAAAACTCTGGCTGATTTCGGAGAACTCCGACACCGAACCGGGGCAGACCTATCTCTTCGACCGGCCATCCAAGAAGCTCACGCCGCAATACAAGATCCGCGAGAAGCTGCCGCGCCAGGATCTGGCGCGCATGGAAACTGTTCGCTACGAATCCTCAGACGGGCTGGAGATTCCCGCCTACCTGACGCTGCCGAAAGGCGTAACGGCCAAGAACCTGCCCACGCTGATTCTTCCGCACGGCGGACCTTGGGGCCGCGATGTTTGGGGCTACAACGGCCTGGCCCAGTTCTTCGCCAACCGCGGCTACGCTGTGCTCGAACCTAACTTCCGCGCGTCCACCGGATATGGCAAGAAGTTTCTGAATGCCGGCAACCGCCAGTGGGGCGACAAGATGCAGGACGATTTGACGTGGGGCGCGAAATACCTGGCGGCCAAGGGCATCGCGGACCCCAAGCGCACGGGCATCGTCGGCGGATCCTATGGCGGCTATGCGACCCTGGCAGGCGTGGCGTTCACGCCGGAATTGTACGCGGCGGCGGTGTCGATTGTGGGCCCCTCCAATCTGATCACGCTGCTGGACTCCATTCCGCCGTATTGGGAATCGATCCGCAAAGTGTTCTATCAGCGCATGGGCGATCCCGGCACGCCGGAAGGCAAGGCCCAATTGCAGCGGCAATCGCCGTTGAACTCGGCCGGCAAAATCAAGACGCCGCTGATGGTGGTGCAAGGCGCCAACGACCCGCGCGTGAACAAGGCGGAGTCGGACCAGATCGTGATCGCGCTGCGCGACAGAGGGTTCCCGGTGGAATACCTGGTGGCGCCGGACGAAGGCCACGGATTCGCGCGGCCGGTGAACAATATGGCCATGTTCGCGGCCTCGGAGAAGTTTCTTGCGCATTACCTGGGAGGACGCTATCAGGAGGATATGACCCCGGAAGTGGCCACCAGGCTGAAAGAGATCACCGTCGATCCGAAGACCGTGGTGCTGGCGCGCAAGGTCGATACCGGAGCCGTAAGTGCGCCCAAGATTGCGACACCCATGCAGGCCGGGACCTACAAATACAAGGTGACCATTCAAATGGGAGCGCAGTCGATACCGCTGACGCTGGCTAACGAGGTCGTCGCGGATGGCGATGCATGGAAGGTGACGAATCGCATGAATTCGCCCATGGGCGAGGCCACCGATGTGTTCGAGCTCGATAAGGACACGCTGCTGGTCCGCAAGCGGTCGATTCACCAGGGTCCCGTGGAGATCGAAGTGGCGTTTCAGGACAACAAGGCCACCGGATCGATGAAGATGAACGGTACGCCCAAGCCTATCGCGGCGGACCTGGGCGGTCCGATTTTTCCCGACGTGACAGGCGCGCCCTCCGTGCTCGCCTCCCTGCCTCTGGCGGACGGATATACAACCGCCTTCCGGACCTTCGACGTACAGAAGCAGAAAGAAAAGGTGATGCAGTTGCAAGTCGCAGGTTCGGAAAAGGTCACCGTGCCAGCCGGAACCTTCGACGCGTTCAAGGTGGAAATCGTGGCCGGAGATGGCGGCGCCGAAAAGATCACCGTGTGGATTGCCAAAGAATCCCGCAAGCCGGTCAAGTTTTCGGCCGTGGTGCCCGAGATGGGCGGCGCGACGTTTACCGGGGAACTGTCGGAATAGCACGTGCCGCACGCCCCCGGCGTGCCGTGTCGAGACTCATCTCGACACCCCCAACGCAGAACTGGCGGATAATAGACTGATGCGTTACCGCGCTGCTCTGTTGCTTCCGGCATTCGCGGCCACCTTGGCCCAATCTGGCACGCCGCCGAAAGACTCAGCGCAGGATTACCCGGTGCATGCCACCCTGGAGAAGTTGTCGATCGGCGCGGAATACCTGGTGCACAGCTTTTCTAGCGGCCGCGAGATGTTCATCGCCAAATACTACCTGGTGGTGGAAGTGGCCCTCTTCCCCGCTAAGAACCAAACCCTGCACGTGAATGCGAGCCATTTCACCTTGCGCGTGAATGGGCGCAAGCAAGTGCTCTCACCCGCGGCCCCCGAATTCGTGGCCGCCGCGCTCAAGGATCCGGAATGGAATGGTGGCCCGCGCGCCGCGGCCGCGTTGGGTCCCATCATCCTGGGCCAGCCCAACCCGCCCTCGCGTTTCCCAGGCGATCCGAATGCCCGCACCGGCCCACCGCCTCCACAACCGCCCACCGATAACTCCAGCGGTCGGGAAAAGGAGCCGCCCGTAAGAGCCGACGAGTTGGCCGTCGAAGCTGCCTTGCCCGAGGGCGAGACCCGCGGACGACCCCTTAGCGGATTCCTGTATTTCCCCTACCGCGGCAACGTCAGCCACATCCGATCGCTGGAACTGGTGCTTACGAGCCCCGCCGGCAACACTACCCTGCCGCTGCTGTGAGATCGACTACGATACGGTATTGACCACCGCCACCGTCACCACCACCGTTCCGGAGAACGCCTACAAACCGCTGCCGCCTGGCGCGGTTTATGCTCCGCTGGTTCCCGCCTCCGCCGCCTTGCCCGAACTCACCGTGCGTTCGGTCGGATGGGGATTGTTCCTATGCGTGATATTCACCGTGGCCTCCGCGTACTCGGGCCTCAAGGTGGGCCAGGTGATGGAGGCGGCCATCCCGATCTCGATCCTGGCCATCGGATTGTCGCGCGTCTATCCGCGGCGCTCCAGCCTGCTCGAAAACGTCATCATCACGGGCATCGGCGGCCTGGCCGGCTCCATCGTCGCGGGCGCCATCTTTACCCTCCCCGCGCTTTACATCCTGAAACTCGACCCGCACCCCGTCCAGACCGTCTTCATTTGTCTGGCGGGCGGCTGTTTGGGTGTGTTGTTCCTGATCCCATTGCGCCGCTACTTTGTGCGCGACATGCATGGTCTGCTCCCCTACCCCGAGGCCACCGCCATCACGGAAGTGCTGGTCACCGGCGAAAAGGGCGGATCGCAAGCCAAACTGCTGCTGCAAGCCACCGCCATCGCCGGTGCTTACGACTTCTTTGTCACTACCTTTCACGTTTGGAAGGAATATCTGGATTTCCACTTCGTGCCCGCCCTGCGTACCCTGGCCGAGCGCGCCCGCATGGGCCTCAGCTTCGACGCCATCAGCTTCATCCTGGGGCTCGGTTACGTCATGGGATTGCGCAGCTCCATGATTCTCTGCGCCGGCGGCGTGCTCTCGAACTTGGTGCTCGTTCCATTGATCTGGATGATCGGCAGCCACCTCGGCAACGCCGCCGTCTATCCTGCCCAAATCCCCATCGCGCAGATGACCGCCGCCCAGATCTTCCGCGGCTATGTACGATTCGTGGGTGTGGGCGCCATCGCCACGGCAGGCATTTTCGGCATCTTGAAATCCATGCGCGTGGTGGCCGGATCGTTCGCCATCGCCGCGCGCGCGTTCCGGCGCGGTGGCGATGCCGGCTTTGTGCGCACCGACCGTGACATTTCCGTGCTCGCGATACTGATTGGCGTGGTGCTCAGCTCCGTCGGCGTCGCCATCCTCCTGGGCAATCTGTCGGCTTCCCCCGCCGTAATCCTGGCGGGCCTGGGCCTGACACTTGTCTTTTCGTTCTTCTTCACCTCCGTAGCCGCCAACGCCATCGCCACCACCGCCCGCAACCCGGTCTCTGGCATGACCATGCTGACCATCATCATCTCGTCGGTGGTGCTCTTGCGGTTCGGCCTCTCCGGCACAACCGGCATGTTCTTCGTGATGGCCATCGCCGGTATGGTGTGTACCGCGCTTTCCACATCGGGCCAGGCCATCACCGACTTCAAGACCGGCTATTGGCTGGGATCCACGCCCGCCGCGCAGGAGAAGGTGAAGTTTCTGGGAGTTGTAGCAGCTTCGGTGGCGGTGGGCCTGACCATCGTGCTGCTGGCGCGCACGTTTCAATTCGGCGAGGCCGCGCCGGGCGACACGCGCGTGGTGTTGGCTTCGCCGCAGGCATCCATCATGAAGGCGCTGGTGGAAGGCTTCATGAGCCGCCAGCCGGTGGCCTACATTCTGTTTGCGGTGGGTGCGTTCATCGCCGTCATCATGGAGATGTTGGGCGTCCCTGCCTTGATCTTCGCGCTAGGCATGTATCTGCCGCTGGAGTTGAACACGCCCGCGTTGGTAGGCGGATTCCTGGCGCACTTCCTCGGTAAGCGATCCGAAAAGGCGGGCGGTGAGCGCGGGTCGCGTATCCGAGAGCGCGGCGTGATCATTGCGTCCGGCCTGATGGCCGGCGGCGCGTTGGGCGGAGTCCTGGGCGCCGCCTGCCGTCTGATCCCCGGTTTCACCGAAGACTGGATCAAGACTCCCTTTTACGGCAACGAAGTGATCTCGCAATCCATCTCCGCCATCTTATTCGTCTGCATGTGCGCATATCTGTGGTACGGCTCGCTGCATCGAACGGAGGATCTCAAATGACACAACCCTTGATCGCGAATGCCATCCTAGGCATCGACACTCTCTGGGGCGGCGACGTGATGTGCCCTTCCGGTACCGGGCGTTTCATCGCGGACTCCTGGTTTTCCGACGATCCGCTGCCGCCCGCTTACACTCACCCAACCGCGGCGCGGGTGCGCGAATCCGGCGGTGTTTCGGCGAAGGTTCCCGACCGGCCGGCCATCGAGGCTTACCTGGCCGCAGTGGATATCCTGGGCGCCATTCGCGGCCTGAAGACCGAGGCGGCGGCGATCGCCGGCCTGCGCGGCGAGTACCTCCGCGGCCTCGCGCTCTGTTTCGAAACCATGTGGGACCTCGCCATGGAAATGCTCGGCAAAGGCGAGCCTGTCCCTTACCGGCGCTGCGTGGAGGCCTCCATCGGACAGCCGCCGTCGCAGTCCGATCCCACGGCCAAACGGGAGCGCGTCGCGGAACTGCTGGCCCGCGCCGGATATGCGTCGCATGGCGGCGATGAACTGCTGGCGGCGGTGGACGCGTGGCGCAAAGCGCGCTTTG
>Ga0187867_10000573_pt1 | contig 32534 bp, 29 predicted proteins | sample June2016WEW_13_1_FD_132976 | JGI IMG/M metagenome (GOLD analysis project Ga0187867, IMG submission 132976) | Peatland microbial communities from SPRUCE experiment site at the Marcell Experimental Forest, Minnesota, USA - June2016WEW_13_10 | ecosystem: Environmental > Terrestrial > Soil >... | reverse complement strand
GGCCTTTCGGAAGTTTCCGTTTATAAGCCGTAAAAATGGAGTCACCTACCCGATCTGAAGTGGACGAATAGTCGGGCAGCCCGTTTGCCTGAATGCTCGAAACTTATCTAGACCTCTTCCGGACTTCCCCAGCCAAGCCCTACCAGCGCAGTCTTCATGACCGGATAATCGCAGTCGTTCGCTAGGGCCTCGGTATTGGGTTGCATGAACATTGCAACCTATACCTCTCAATCACCTTCTCCTGATCCTTGGCTACTTGCGGCCCACAATGCCAGACTTTTGGGCTTTCCGTACCCCGGGGGCAAAACTTCACTTGCAAATTACATCCAGCCGCTTATGCCGCAACAGGGCCGAATCTACTGTGACCTTTTGCCGGACTCGCAGCACTTTTTTGGAAAATGGGAATGACCGCAAATTACGACCATTGGCGATTAAACGACCTCCGAACCCATCCTTTCTTTCGTGCTCTTGCCACCCACGGTAGCACTGTGGAGGTTCCTGTCCGAAGCCATGAGGAGTTCGTCCGGCAGAAAGCAGCGTTTAAGCAGCGTGATCCCGCCGCAGTTTTGTTAGGGCCTTATTTCTCTTTCAACGGCGGTTTTTACGACAAGGGTAGGAGGCAAGAAAAAGGCAGCATAACTACGCATTCCTACGAAGAAAGGTTGCGCATGGCACATGCCATCATGACCCTTACGCAGCCAGAAGTAACTGCACTCGACTGGAAGGAAGTGGTTGCCGACTTGCGGCCTAGCGATTTTGCCTATTTCGAGCCGCCCTACGCAAATTGCAAGGTTGGGAGTTATCGGGCGGATGATCTCGACCATGAGGAATTGGTGGAGGAACTGCTGAAGGCACCCTATCGATGGCTGCTTAGCGAATACCAAAATCCGATTTACGAGAGGTTGGGCGAACCATTTTGGCGCAAAGAAGTACAGTTGCGCACGACTAATTTTCGTGACGACGGCGGCCAAGGGCGACGGGTGGAATGCTTGTGGCGGAACTACTAACCAATCAGAAGCCCCGACAGTTAGCGATTTTGTTTCGAATGGACTTTGGAAGATAATTCCTGCGAAACATGACCATCTCGAATCGCCGAAATCGAGCGAGAGGCATCTATGCGGAGCGTGCGACTTCGTCTGGGCTACCTCCACGAGCTTTCGGTTCTTCATCGTTTGGCTGCCCATTCCTACCGTCGCCTTGCTCCATCGCCCATTTCTTGAATGCAAGGATGTGCTGGCGGTCTATCGCATCTAGGTAGACTTTTTTGTTACGTGCGTGCTTCGTGTTCCATTCCTGAAACTGCCGAAGGGCGAACGTGTGGAGCGGAACGGTATTCCCCCGCCCCGTGAGGATGCTCAAGTACTCGTCAATACCCGCTGCGATTGTCAACCGAGTCTTGCCGATGCTGGGGTCTTCGACGTGCAAACCTTTCGCGATGCTGGCGAGGTAGAGTTCCTTCTGCTCCTTGGCCGTGATGGCGTCTTTCAGCGCACCACGTACTGGGTGATACCTCCACTGCCCAACCTCGCGCCAGAGCAAGTAGAAGTTCCCTTCACGGCGATCCTTGAGATAGAGTCCTTTGCCGCTCGGTTTGGACTTGGGAATTCGGACAGGGAGATTCGTCCACTTGCCGCTGGCAAGACTGACCTTCTCGATTATCGAGACCCTTAGGTTCGGTATCGATTTCTCCCTGTTTTTTAATACTCAGTCGGAAACGAGTCGCAGGGTGTTCCATCAGAAAAAAGGAGGAAAACGACTACAAAACGACTACAAGCAAACAAGAGATTGAGTATCTCGCTTGGAATCAGCGAGTAGGAAAGGAATGGTAGCGCTACCGGGAATCGAACCCGGGTTTGAAGATTGAGAATCTTCCGTCCTAACCCCTAGACGATAGCGCCATCGGCGGCGCTTCGATTATAGCAAAGCAGTTGCTGCGATTTTCTTTGCGAAAATGCACTTTCCACAGCCTGGGAAGGTTTATACTCGCAGTCAACTCTTACAATCCAAACTTGCACCGTTCCTCATCGAGGTTGCGGGCAATGTGTATCCGATTCGCTGACAGTTCCATTCATTGCTAAATTCAAATTACTGTGAGGAGTATCCGAAATATGGCGAGAGCAAAATCTACCTCAGGCGGCAAGTCTAATCGTAACAAGCAAACCATCGTCAACGATGCGGTCGGCGTTCCCGATGTGAACGCAGCGTCAGCAACAGAAGCGCCATCCACCCAAAGTGAGCCGGAAACCAAGATCGCGCCCGAAATGAAGATTGCTCCGGAGAAAAGCGAGCCCGAAATGAAGAGTGCTCCGGAACCTAAAAAGTTTGAGTTCCGCAAGACGGAGCCGCGCAAAAATGTGTTCCCCATCAACCTCGAAGATGAGATTCGCCGCCGCGCTTACGAGCTTTTCCAGCAGCGCGGGCCTGGCTCGGGTAGTGAGGCCGAGGACTGGCTGAGTGCGGAACGCGAAGTGATGCTACGCTACCGTCAACATAGCGCTTAGCCACTTCTGACGATACTGATTAAGAGACGGTCGGACGATAGCCGCTGCCCTGGTTTGGGTTTTGCGCAGCCAATCTGATCGGATTTGTCGCCAGCTGTTCTTTCAGTGGCGACCGCTCCTGTTAGCTTGCCGATTTTTGCCCGAAACGGAGGCAGCCGCTCGCCGCTCCCTTGGTGGTTGCCTCGCAGGGGTGTTTCTGAAAAAATGGGTTGGGGTTCCCGCACATGGCGGAAATAGGTAGTTTTGCGCTTTTGCTCGCTCTGGCGTTGAGCGTCTACTCGTTCCTCGCCGGGATCGTCGCGTTAGCCTTCCAGAACCGGCCTTCTTCGCAACTGGCGGGTGGAACCGCCGGTGGGAGCATCGCGTCCAGAGAAGAAACTTCGGTCATCACGACGCTCCGCCAAGGGTCGGAGCGCATCGGGGAGACTGCTCGCCGCGCCGGCATCGCCACTTTCGCTGCCGTCCTTCTTGCTTCGTTCGTGCTCGTAATCTGCGCCTTCCGCGACGATTTCTCCATCGCTTATATCCTTCACCACAGCAACCGCGATCTGCCCGGTCCGTACAAATTCGCCGTCCTTTGGTCCGGTCAGGAAGGTTCTCTGTTGTTCTGGTCGCTGTTGCTGGCCGCCTATGGATTCGTGTTGCGCCTGCGCTATAAGGCGGATCCGCGTCTCTTCGCCTACGCCTCGGTGGTTCTATCCGGCGTGCAGATTTTCTTCCTTTTGCTGCTGAATTTTGCGGCGCATCCCTTCGCCATTGTGCAAGGGACGATTCCCGCTGACGGCAACGGGTTGAATCCATTGCTGCAGTATCCGGAGATGGTGATTCACCCGCCCATGCTTTATCTCGGCTATGTCGGCTTCACCATCCCCTTCGCATTCGCGCTCGGCGCGCTGATCATGAAATATCCGGGCGAAAAGTGGATTCACATCACCCGGCGCTGGACCATGGTTACCTGGGCCTTCCTCACCTGCGGAGTTTTTCTCGGCGCTCACTGGGCTTACTCCGTCTTAGGCTGGGGCGGGTACTGGGGATGGGACCCCGTCGAAAATGCTTCGCTGATGCCCTGGCTCACTGGCACCGCCTTCCTCCATTCGGTGATGATGCAAGAAAAGCGCGGCATGCTGAAGATGTGGAACATGTGGCTGGTCTTCGCTACCTTCTGGCTCGCCATACTAGGAACTTTTCTGACCCGAAGCGGCATCATCAGCTCCGTACACGCTTTTGCGCAGTCTTCGATTGGAGACTGGTTCGCCTGGTTCCTGGTGATCACGCTGGTCGTATTCGTCTTTTTCTTTTTCAAGAACAAGTCTCACCTGCGCAGTGAGCACAAGCTCGAATCGCTGGTGTCGCGCGAGTCCAGCTTCCTGTTCAACAATCTGCTTTTCGTTCTCCTCTGCTTCACCGTGCTCTGGGGCACATGGTTCCCGAAGATTTCCGAACTGGTGCAGGGGAACAAAGTGACGGTCGGTGCGCCCTTCTACAACCGGGTTGCGATCCCTGTGGCCTTGCTGCTTCTGATCCTCACCGCAGTCGGTCCACTCCTGGCTTGGCGCAAGACTTCGCTCGAAAGCCTGAAGCGCAATTTCATGTGGCCGACCATCGGGGCCATCGCGATTGCAATCTTCCTGATGATCACGCCGCAGAGCTGGGGTTCTGCCTTCGGCTTGAAGCCTTGGAAAGACATTTCCTACCTCTATTCGTTGATGGCGATCGCGCTCTCGGTGTTGGTAACGCTCACGGTCGCAAGCGAGTTCTACCGGGGCGGCCGTGTCATTTCCAAACACACTGGCCAAGGCATGTTCGCGTCGATGGTGCAACTGACCCACCGCAACACGCGCCGTTACGGCGGATACATTGTCCACTTCGGCGTGGTGGTCGTCATCATCGGTTTCGCCGGAGCCGCTTTCAATCTGGATAAAGAGCAGGAGATGGGATACGGCGATAAGATGACCATCGGGCCCTACACCCTGATCTGCCGCTCCTACACCGACGACGACGCGCCCAACTATGCCAGCGAATGGGCCGTGCTCGACGTTTACAAAGGTGGCAAGCAGATTGACACCATGACTCCGGTCCGCCGTTTCTACAAGGCGAGTCGCCAGACCTCGACCATGCCTGACATTCGCTCCACTCTGAATGAGGATCTCTATATTGTTTTCGAGGGGCTGAATCAAGATAACGGTCATCCGATTTTGAAGGCGCATTTGAACGCGCTGGTGATGTGGATATGGATGGGTGTATGGATCATGCTCATTGGAACCGTTCTGGCCCTGATTCCGAATGCGCCGGCGCCGGTTCGCGTTCCCGCCCACGCGCGACTGGAGCCCGCACATGCCGGACGCGCGGTTACAGGGGATTGATGGAACGAAAGGTGTCAGGTCCTTGGTGTCGGGTCTTAGGACCTCACCCAAGACCTGAGACCCAAGAGCTAAGACCCGACGTGATGAAGAATCCTAATTCGAAAAAGATGCCCGGCCGGCGAATCCGCAGATCCGCGCACATTCTGTTGCTCTGCGCTGCCATTTTCGCACTACTCGGCGCCTCCGATCCCGCCACTCGCTTCAACCAAATCGGCCATCAAATGATGTGCATCTGCGGATGCAATCAAATTCTTTTGGAATGCAATCACGTGGGCTGCCCCGCCTCCGACGGCATGCGCAACGAACTCATGGCGTCGGTCACGCGCGGCGACAGCGACAGCCTGGTCGAGCAAGGATTCGTGCAGAAGTATGGACCCACGGTTCTGGCCGCGCCGACCACGAGAGGTTTCGACCGTGCCGCGTACATCATGCCGTTCGTGGCTTTGATTTTGGGCTTTGGCCTGATTGTGCTGGTCATACGTACATGGAAGAATCGTCCTGCTCCCGCGATAGCCGATGGTCTTCATCCCGTGCGCGGCATTGAGCTTGAACAGTTCCGCGATCAAGCCCGCAAGGATACCGATCTATGACTTGGATCCCGCTCTGCCTGATGCTCGCGATCGCTTCCCTCTATTATGTTTTCTATCTTCCGGGCAGGCTCTTTCTTGGGCCAGAAAAAACCCGCGCCGGTTATTTGCGCGAACGCAAGGATGCCGTCTACGAAAACCTGCGGGATCTCAACTTTGAGTACAAGGCGGGCAAGGTGCCCGACGTTGACTACGCGTCCCTGAAATCTTCTTTGCAGGATGAAGCCGCCACCATTCTGGCCGAGATCGACCGCCTGGAAAAGAATCCCGCGCCCCCAAAAGGAAAACGATCTTGAAAGCAATTTTTTGCCCAACTGTCATCCTGAGAGAGGTGGAAAATTCGCCGAGCGAAATTTCCACACAGTCGAAGGATCCCTTACCCGCATGCGCGATTCTGCGGCCCAGCCGGGAGTTCTCTCCTCGATCTGTCTCGTCGTTGCTACGAGCACTTAGCGGAGAGATTCTGTTGACCTCGGCAGCGATCCTCCTATTCGCCTCCTTCGCCGCAGCCCAGACACTCACCGGCACCGTGAAAAACTCCACGACCGGCAAGCCCTCCGCAGGGGATGAGGTTGTCGTGTTCAAGTTGGGCCAAGGGATGGAAGAGTCGGGCCGCACCAGGACCGATGCCAAGGGCGGGTTCAGCTTCAAACTCGACGACGCGCAGGCCCCGCACCTGGTTCGCGCCATCCATCAGGACGTCACCTATCACCGCATGGCACCTCCGGGAACAACTTCCGTGGCTATCGACGTTTATGATGTCGCAAAAAAAGTTGACGGCATCGAAGTGGTTGCCGACATCATGCGGGTTCAGGCGGGTCAGGGGCAGATTGCCGTGACGCGTGAATTCGGAGTGCAGAACACGTCCAAGCCGCCGCGCACTCAGATGAGTGAACACAACCTTGAGTTCTACGTTCCCGACGGTGCCCATATCATCGACGATTCCGCCACCGCCACCACCGAGAACGGCAATCCGTTGAAGTCTGCTCCCGTGCCCGAAGGCGAAAAAAATCGTTACTCCTTTGTCTTTCCGCTGCGGCCCGGTTTGACGCGCTTCGAAGTGACTTATGAGTCTCCTTACAGCGGCAGCGCGAATCTTGATCCCAAGTCGCTCTATCCATTGGACCATTTCGTCGTTATGTTGCCGAAGGCAATGCAATTCACCGCGGCCGCCAGTTCAACCGGCTTCAAGTTGATTAACTATCCGAACGAACCCGACGCCAGCGTGCAAGTCGCTTCCAGCACCCAGCCCGGACAAAATCTCGCTTTCAAGATCTCTGGCGAGGGCACGCTCTCGGCTGGACAGGAGGGTGGCGGTCAAAACTCCGACGAAAGCACGCAGAGTTCGCCGCCGGGAGCAGGAGCTACCCAATCCAATGCTCGTCCGGGCGGAGGGCTAGGTCCGCCGATCGATGCCCCCGATCCTCTGCAGAAATATCGCTGGTGGATTCTAGGCGGCTTTGCCGCATTGCTGCTCCTGGGTGGTGTATATGTTGCGTCGCGGCAGCAGGCGGCCGCACGCGCTCTGAAACGCCGCACGTCAGGTTCTTCGATGCCAGCGGCCATGCAGGAAGAGGACGACTACGCGCCCGCGGAAGTTTCGGTGGCGAGCGTGACTCGCGCACAAGGGCGTCCAGGTTCCATGCTGATGGAGGGCATCAAAGAAGAGCTTTTTCAGCTGGAAGTGGAGCGCAAGCAAGGAAAAATCTCGCCAGCAGAATATGAGAAAGCCAAAGCCGCTCTCGATCAAACCTTGGACCGTGCTTTGAAGCGCGAAGCGCAGAAAGCATAAACAATCTTAGTCGGCATGCTTTAATGTCGCATGGCCTACTCGTGGTTCATACTCCTTCTCGTCATCGCAGGCACGGCGTTCCTGATGCTGCTGCTTCGGGGCACGTCCTTCGGGGTCGTTCTCCATGAGCGCATTCCCGACCGGCCGCGGCGACGGCTGTTTGTGGCGTCGGTCAGCTTCTTTCTCACCTTCGCTGGAGTGCGGGCGGTGGTGTTTGCCGTACTGCATAACATCCCGCCGTTCCACTTCATTATCCAGCCGAGTGGCCGGCACATCCATCATCTGGTCTTCGGAATTGTTATCCTACTTCTTGTTGGTTACGGATGGCTCGCCGAGATCGGCGTCGGCGTCGACGATTCGTCGATTCTGCTCAGCCGGCTCATGTCCATCCTTTACGGTGTCGGCGCAGCGCTCACGCTGGATGAGTTCGCCCTCTGGTTGAACCTGCGGGATGTGTACTGGGCCCGCGAGGGACGAGCCAGCATTGACGCCATCATTCTGTTCGGGGCCTTTTTAGCGGTAAGCGCTTGGGGTGCTCCACTTCTACAAACACGGCAGAAGAAAAAATCTGGCTGAGTTCTCAGCTGCGCTTGGCAGCCGTGGCAGCCCTACTGGCTCTAGTTTTGGCGCGCGCCCTGCGAAACCGCATCGCGGCTCGCAGAAATGCCAGCAGGAAGCGGTGCGGCATCATCGGGCGCGACGAAAGCTGGGGCTGGAACAGGGTGGCGATGAGCGGCGATCGGGCAATTCCACGGCCAGCGTTTCCCCCAGTCGTCCGCGTGCGCTGACCCGCAGACCGGCGGCCAATCTTCAACCGCTCGTCACCCGAGCCGTTGGGGCCGCCATCCCGACGGTTCGGCAGGGCGCACGAAAGCGGCGTAACGACATAGTGCAACGATCCGGAATCGTTCTCGGCCGTGTCGGCATCGGCGATCTTCAAAACATTGCGCGCATACTCTAACCGAGTATATTGGAAGCCCCCTCAAGTTCCCACGAATGGCCAGTTTTGCGAACGCGCAAATTCGATCCCGCGCAACATTCCGTTGAAGCTCTTGAACGGACTTCCGGGGGAGGCGAAAAGCCCGTCCCGGCGTGCCTAGAGCTTCTTCGCATCCGGGCCCTCCAGGGGGAGTCGGCAGCCAGCGTAATGCGAGCGGAACCCTCAGCTTTGTGGCCGCGTCATAGAGCGCGACATTGGTCGCAAAATGTGAATGATATGCTGGCTCGAAGTCTCCGATGATTCCGATTCGAATCGCCGACTGAAAAAATTGATCCGCACCGCACCCGCGAATCCTTCGGCGGCTCCGTTGTCGTCGCGCGGCAAGCCGGGATGGCGGTCGATTTCAATGGGTTCGGACCAGGTTTGTCGGCCGTAGGTGGAACGCGACAGAACGATCTCCGAGCCGGTCAGAGTCCATCGGGTCCAACCCACGTATAGATTCCCGGCATATCGCTCTTAGTAGTGTGTGCCACGAGATAGGGCTTGTCTCCAAAGCGAATCACCGGAACGGTGTCGTACTCGCTGACTGCCCCGTCTCTTGGTTCCCAGGTCTTGCCCCCGTCGAGCGAGCGTCGCACGAAGATACCGTTGCGCGATGCGTTGTGCGCCCATTAGTTGAACCATTCGGGCTTGTCGAAGGCGAAGTAACAGATGGCATGCCCTTTGTCGTCGTAGGCTGTGGATACATCTCCAGACGCGCGGTAGTTCTGTGGCGCCACACCTTCGGCGGCGGGCCAGGTTCGGCCTGCGTCTTGAGAATAGGAGGCATGGTCGTTCTTCCGAAGCTGGCGCCAATGATTAGGATTAACGGCAATGGAAGCCTCGGTGAAAGGACCGGGGGGTCGGAGTGAGGTCGAAGACGTCGGCGCCGGGAGCTTTGGGGAGAGTTTGGCTGTGCAGCGACGCGGAGAGTGGGATGAAGGTGGCTAAGATAGACAGCGATCCATGGCGGGTAAGTTTGGGGGAGAATGGAGTTTGCAGTGTGTGGGAGATGTTTGAGAGAGTGTCTCCGATTTGATGGTTCCGGCGCACACGGCTCCTTGTGACATGTTCGAGGATATTTGGGTTTAGATTAAGGAGCGTAGGTCAAGGATAGAGGTAGGCGAAAATCAACAGCAAGATCAACGGCAATGGCATGGGTGCCCGCTCCGCACGAACCTTGCCGGAGGTTGCCCGGCGCCGGACACCCGAGGGCGGCCGCCACCACATTGACGCGCTACATGCATCCCCTTAGGCGGCTTAACATCTAATCGAGCGAGAGTGAAAGCCATGGGAAACACATTTAAGACTGCGCTTCTGTTAACTGCCCTTACGTTGCTGTTGATGTTTTTTGGCCGCTATTTCGGCGGAGAGAATGGGATGCTGCTGGCGTTGGTATTCGCCGCGGTCATGAACTTCGTCTCCTACTTCTACTCTGACAAGATTGCATTGGCCATGTACCGGGCGCAGCCAGTCACGCGCGAGCAACTACCACGGGCTTACGAGATTGTCGAGCGGTTGACCCAGAAGATTGGGCTGCCGATGCCGAAGATTTATGTGATCCCGACGGAGTCGCCGAATGCGTTTGCCACGGGCCGGAATCCGAAGCACGCGTCGGTGGCCGTCACGCATGGCATTTTGGGGTTGCTGAATGACGAAGAACTGGAAGGCGTTCTGGCGCATGAATTAGGGCATGTAGGAAATCGCGACATTCTGATCAGCTCGGTGGCGGCGACCATTGCGGGCGCGATCACCATGCTGGCCAGCATGGGCCGCTTTGCCGTGATTTTTGGAGGAATGGGCGGTGGTGACCGCGACCGGCGCGGTGGAGGACTTTCGGCGTTGTTCATGCTGATTGTGGCTCCGATTGCGGCCAGTCTGATTCAGCTGGCCGTATCGCGCTCTCGCGAATACCAGGCGGACGCTACGGGAGCGCACTACACGGGGAATCCGTATGCCCTCGCGAGTGCATTGCAGAAGTTGGATACTTACTCCCGGCGGGTGCCGATGGCGGCTTCGCCATCGACGGCACATTTGTTCATTATCCAACCGCTGCTAGGGGTAAACTTTGGGAGTTTATTTTCTACCCATCCTCCGATCGCGAAGCGGATCGAGCGGCTGACGGGAAGACCAGCGCAGTTTATGCAGTAAAACACCGCTTTTAATTTTGCTCCTGGCTTCTAAATTAGCTAAGGGAGCTGGCTAAGCGCACGCAAGATCCGGCCATCATCGCGTTCTGCATTTGTGGAGCGGCAACACCGGGATCCCGCGCTCCGGATGATAAGAGGTGTTGTTCCTGGATGTTGGGCTTGAGCTAGAAGCTATCAGCCAGTAGCTACAGGCCGAAGTCCTATGACATCGGTAACTCTGCCGCTTGCCTGCCGAATAGTAGAATCCATCCAATGGCGCCTGAGACCGCTATTTCCGTATCGCATAAAGCCGCCGATTTGGAAAAATCACTGCGCCGCGTGATTCGCGGTAAAGACGACGTTGTGCGGCTGGCGCTGGTCAGCATCTTTGCACGCGGCCATCTTCTCATTGAAGGCGTTCCAGGCGTGGGCAAAACCACCCTTGGGCAGGCTCTGGCACGCGCCATCGATTGCACATTTCAGCGGGTTCAATTCACCAGCGACATGCTGCCTTCCGACGTTCTGGGGATTTCGGTCTATTCCGCGATGGAGCAGGAGTTTGAATTCAAGCGCGGACCTGTGTTTACGAACGTGCTGCTGGCGGACGAGATCAACCGAACGACTCCGAAGACGCAGTCGGCGCTGCTCGAGGCGATGAACGAAGGGCAGGTTACCGTGGACGCTCATTCTTATGCGCTTCCCCAGCCATTCTTGGTGATTGCCACGCAAAATCCGGTTGAGCATCATGGCACCTATCCTCTGCCGGAATCGCAACTGGATCGATTCTTGATGCGAGTGAGAATGGGATATCCAGATGCGGCGGCCGAGCGGGTGATTCTGCGGTCGGAGGCGGGAGCGGCGCATTTGCAGGAGTTGCGGCCGGTGTTGACTGCGGCTGACATGCTCGAAATGCAGGAGGCCGTGAAGCAGATTCGGGTGGATGAATCCTTGGTGACTTACGCGCTAGAAATTGTGAAGCAGACAAGGAACTCGGAATATTTGTCTTTAGGAGTTTCGCCCCGGGGGGCCCAGGCGCTTTATCGCGCGGCGCAGGCGATGGCCTTTCTTGACGGCCGCAGCTTTTGTACGCCGGGTGATCTCAAACCGCTGGCCGTTCCGGTCTTCGCCCACCGCGTGGTGGTGAACGGGCAGTACGCCTCAACCATGAAGAAGTCCGAGCAGGCTGACCAGGTGCTCAGAGAAATTGTGGAGAATGTTGCTGTGCCGGTGTAGCGTGATACTCAGTTAAACCTGCCTCACAAACGGTTTTGGGCAGGGTACGACTGCAGCTGTGCCGCTCCGGACCGGAAGAAAAGCGGGCTCTCGCCCGTGAGGGGCGTGAGGGGCCGCAGCCTAGCTCCTCGATTCGGCATGAGCATATAATTCTCCGCTATGTCCTTCCTGCGATTTCTCATGTTGCTATCGCTTGTGGTATGGATCGGCGGCCTTCTCTTTTTTGCCTTTGTCCTGGCTCCAACGGCGTTCTCGGTTTTACCAACATCCCACCTCGCCGGTAATGTGGTGGGACGCGCCTTGGGGAAGTTGCATTGGATCGCCATCATTTCTGGAATTATTTTTCTGGCCAGTTCCCTGCTCTACAGCCGCTTTACTAACGGAACTGCGCACCTGTTTGCTGCCCGTCATGTGCTGCTTTGCCTGATGCTGGTGCTTACGCTGGTCTCGCAGTTTGGTATCATTCCTCGCATGGACGCGTTGCGAGCCTCGCTGGGGGACGTCCGATCCGTGCCGATCGATAATCCAGAGCGGGTTCAGTTTGATGCGTTGCACGTATGGTCGACGCGCGTGGAAGGAGCGGTGCTGCTGCTGGGATTGGTGGTTGTGTACCTAACAGCTTCTAGCTTCTAGCGGCTGGCTCCTGGCAAAAACGTCCCACGTCCCCCTCGGCAATCTTCGCTTAGATCATTTATCCTGAAAGGTTGTCCGGCGACTGCTGGAACGCCTTGTGACATCCGCCTAGATTCGAGCCAGCGTCGCATCCACAAAAAGCTAGGAGCTCGAAGCTTTCCTTATGAAAACTGGCATTATCGGTCTACCTCAAGTAGGCAAAACATCGCTATTTCGCATATTGACGAAAGCGCATCTTTCCGACCAGGCACGCGCGAATCCGCGTGAGGCTCACATTGGCGTGGCAAAAGTCCCAGACGATCGACTCGACCGCCTGGCTGCGCTTTACAACCCGAAGAAGCTCACCCACACGTCGGTTGAGTATGTAGACGTGGGTGCGATTGGGCAGGAGGCGCTGAAAGACAGTGCTTACGCAGCGCATCTGCGCAATGTGGACGCGCTGGCGCATGTGGTGCGGGTGTTTGACGATCCTTCGGTGCCGCACGCCGGAGAGATCGATCCGCTGAAAGACATCAAGAATGTGGAATTCGATCTTCTGGTAAGCGATCTCGGGCAGATCGAAAAGCGGCTGGAGCGGCTGGAAAAAGATTTAAAGAAGATGAAGACGCCGGAGCTCGAAAAAGAATTCGAATTACTGAAGCGCGCCAAGGCGCAGGTGGAATCGGATAAGCCGCTGCGTGAAATGGAAATGACTCCCGAGGACAAGAAGCGCATCAAGGGCTTCATGTTCCTGAGCGAGAAGCCGATTTTTTATGTGCTCAATATTGGCGAGTCAACGGAGTTGGGCCGGGAACTGGAAGCAGCAGTGAGCAAATATAGGCTGACGGAGATTGCCGCGCGGCCGAATGCTGCGGCCACGGCGATCTGCGGCAAGGTGGAAGCCGAACTTGCCGAGATGAGCGACGCCGATGCCGCTGAATTTCTTTCGAGTTACGGACTGACCGAGAGTGGCTTGGTGCGGTTGATTCGGACTACGTACAAGTTGCTGGGATTAATCTCATTTTTTACGGCCGGCGAAGATGAGTGCCGCGCCTGGCAGGTTCCGGCGCATTCTCGCGCACAAGAGGCCGCGGGAGCGATCCACTCCGATCTGGAAAAACATTTCATCCGTGCGGAAACCATCCGATGGGATCAGCTACTCGAAGCGGGCTCGGAAGCCAATGCCCGCGCGAAAGGCACGCTGCGACTGGAAGGCAAAGACTATATCGTGCAGGATGGGGACGTGATGCACATCAGGCATAGCGGCTGAGTGCCAAGTCACGACTCCCTGGCAGCGACTTGCGAATTTGACTCAGTGCTCGGTACTCGGTACTTTCTTACTGCATGCATCCCATCGCTACTAGCATTCTGCTCGGGCTCACCGCTGCTGCCGCCAATGTATTTGGCGGCGCGATTATTGTGCAGCGCGATTGGGAGCGGCGGTACTTGCGCTACTTTGTCGCGCTGGGCGCGGGATTCATGCTGGCTACGGCGCTAATTGAGATGGTTCCGGAAAGTTTGGAACTCCGGGGAAGAAGCGCGGCGTTTTTAATTCTTCTCGGCTACCTCATCATTCATTTCTTTGAGCACACAGTTACTCCTCACTTCCACTTCGGCGAAGAGATCCACAAAGACGAGTTTATGCATTCGCAGAAGGGATACTCGGTGCTGCTAGGGCTGGTCATCCATACATTTTTCGACGGTATTGCGATTGCATCGGGATTCCTGGTCTCGAACGCCCTCGGGTGGATTATTTTCTTCGCCATCTTCCTGCACAAAACGCCGGAAGGTTTCACCGCGAGTTCCGTGATGCTCGCCAGCGGACGAAGTCGGGGAACGGCGTGGGGCGCCTCCATCCTATTAGGCGGTGCGACGCTCGCCGGTGTTCTGACAATGGCGGTATTTCGTCACCACGTCGGGGCTGGACTGCCGCTCTCGGCCGGCGTCACCATCTATGTGGCAGCTTCCGATCTGGTTCCCGAAGTGAATATGGAACCCGGAGCGAGAATGGCTTTGCTCGTGTTCGTGGGGGCGGGAATAGTTCTGTTGCTGGACGCGTTGTTTCACGTACAGTGAGGGATTGTTATCAGCGGGCGAACAGGCAGCAAAAAGCGCGGGCGAAGCGCAACCCTGACTGGACCGCGCGTTCGCCGGCGCCCAAACGATGAATTACGCTCCAGCCATGACCGGCTCCACACCATAAATTGAGTGCCATGAAGTAGCGGCTTTGAGTTTGCCGTTGACGTTGTTGATGTTCTTCACGCCATCAGTCTCCAGCCATTTGCGGAAAGCGGCGGCGCCTTGTTTGGCGTAGATCGGGATACCGTCCTTCCAGGTGGCGCGGCCACACAGCACGCCGTTGAACTTCACTCCGGATTCCCCGGCGAGTTCGAGAGTCTCGCTGAATTCGGCATTGCTAACTCCGGCGGAAAGATAGATGAAGGGTTTGGTGGCGACGTTCGCGGCTTTGTGGAAGAGGTCGATGGCTTCCTTCTTGGTGTAGGCTTTCTGTCCCCCGAACGACTTGGTGCCTTCGACGAACTTCATGTTCACGGGAACTTCGACCTTCAGGACATCCACGCCATATCGCTCTTTGCTGAACTCGCGCATGCTCTCGGTAACGATGTGCGGTTTTTTCTTGGCATAGTCCAATCCTTTTTCGTCGGCGCCTTCGTCATAACCGACAAACTCGAGGAAGTACGGAATATCGTTGGCGCGGCACTCGTCGCCGATGCGCTCGACCCAGGCGTGCTTTTTGTCATTCACGTCCTTGTGATCGAACGGGGTATAGTACAGCAGAATTTTTACGCAGTCCGCGCCGGCTTCTTTCAGTCGCCGCGCAGACCAATGATCCAGAAGGTCTCCCAATCGTCCGGGGCCAGTCTTATCGTAGCCAGTTTTCTCATAGGCCAGCAGGAGGCCGGCGTTCCTGGCACGTCGCTTGGAGGCAGGCAGTCCCCACTCAGGATCGAGCAAGATAGCGCTGGCGTGTGGCGTCAAGACTTCGGTGACTAATATCTTGAACTCCTCCATCATGGCGTCACTGACTTCTCCACCTTTTTCTTTGGCTAAGGACTTTTGCAGCGAACCGCGCTGATCCATGGCGGCGGCGGCGATGACTCCATGATCGTTCGAAACCTTTCTGAGACCAGCAAGTTTTCCAGGGGTAAGCTTCATCGATTCCTCCAGGACTGCACGAATGAAGACAATTGCGCGAGACAGGTAATTGTAAACCAAGCGGGAGGACAAAAGGCGTGATCGGGCAGAGTTTGACCCTAGGTTTCCCAGAACAAGACGACCAGGACCGAAAGACGCTCCGATTTGTTAGTCCACCGAATGCTTGGCAGTATACCCATCGCGCGCTACCACTTCGATTTTCTGCTCTTTGCCCTTCTGATCTTTGACCTTGAGAGGCCCGCCGTCCGGGGCCACGACCTGTACCTTCAGCTTTCGGTAAGTGCCGTCCAGCTTATCGTTGGTGGGGCGATAGGTGAGGGAGTATTGATTGCGAATGTCAGTAGAGATGTCGCGGAACAGTTCCGGCATCTCGGCCTCGAAGCGGGGGAAGTACGCGCGGCCTCCCGTCATGGCCGCGAAGTTGCGCATTTCGTTGTCGGCCTGCAAGTAATCCATGTTGCTCACGGGGATCCCCATGCCATGGGGCGCGGCACGGCCGCGGGCTTCATACATCTCACGGATGATCCATCCCACGCTGACCGGAAAAATGGTTACGTCTTTTGTGTCTTTAATCTTCTTTGTGATCTTGTCGAGCGTGAGTTTGCTGAAGGTATCCACTCCGGTGGTCACGAGAATGATGTACTTCTTGCCTTCCACTCTGTCGAGGCGGTCGAGCGTGTCGTATAAAGCATCGAACAAGTTGGTCTCGGAGAATCCTGGAATACGCAACTGGTTGAGCGCCCCGTACACGGCTTTTTTGTCCTGGGTGAAATCGACCAGGATGTGCGGCTGCATGTCATAGTACGCAACCGCGATCCAGTCGTCCTTTTGGAGCGTGCTGGCAAAGGCGTAGGAAGCCTGCAGCGCCTGGATCATAAACCCATAGTTCGTGGAGGCGTATTCGACCAACAGTACAGCGGTGATGGGCGCTTTGGATTGGGTGAAGCTGCTGATGCTCTGCGACGCTCCGTCTTCAAAGAGGCGGAAGTTGTCCTTCTTCAGGTTGGGGACGAACTGCCCGCTCTTGGTGGTGACCAGAACATCTACGTTCACCAAGGGCGCGTTCACCCGAATGGAATAATCCGGCATACCCTCGACTTTTCTTGGAGTGAGGGGTGGGGGCGGGGGCGGGGGTTCGTCGGCCTTTTTCCTGGGGATCGAGTAGGGGCCAATGTCGCCGCCGGGGCCCCCGGCTTCCGGCGGGGCGTCTTGCTTGGGCTTGCCATTGTCGTCGGTCTGCGGCGCAGACTGTGTCTGAGACTGGGATGGATCTTGGGCGGACGCGGCCTTGCCTGCGAAAACAAGGGTGGTCCAGGAGATTGCCATCACCAGCGTCCAGACCGTGAAATGCGGCGAACTGAAACGACGGCTCTTCCTCATAAAATTGGCCAACATCGGGAACCCCGGCGAGATGGAATACACTATTTGGGAGCGAAAACTCCCTGTGCTAGTATAGACGCTTGGGATTCGCGATTGGGATGTTTTGCCCGGCTCCCGTTCCTCCTCCGCTGGCAACGACTACAATCTGGCGAAGTCTAACTCTCAGTAAGCGGGACTTCTGCGGTCCTGCCGGGCGTCGTACATGAAAAAATTTGCTTCCGCATTATTCGCCGCTTGCCTGTCTTTTCCTCTGATGGTATCCGCGCAGAGGTCCGATTCCGCGCAGAATCCGCCCATCATCCCCGTCAGCCAGATTCACGCGGGCATGCACGGTGTCGCTTACACGGTATTTGAAGGCGTGAAGCCTGAGGCCATGGAAGTGGAAGTTCTGGGCGTGCTGCACAACGTCAATGGGCCCAAGGGGGACGTCATCCTGGTGCGGCTGCACGGACCAAAGGTGGAATATACGGGCGTGGTGGCGGGTATGAGTGGCAGTCCGGTGTATTTCGATGGAAAATTGGCCGGCGCCCTGGCTTTTCGCATCGGGGAATTCTCCAAAGAGCCGATTGCGGGAGTCACGCCGATCGCCGACATGCTGGAGATCAATGCGCTCGACCATTCGCCTGCAGAAGAGACTGCAGCGGTCAAACCTGCCGTGAACACCGTTGCCGGAAAGACCGGTACGCCTGGGATGGTAGCGTTACCTGGCTCGGCACAGGATGCGGGCAACGGGTTCGCGAACTATCTTCAACCGATTGAGACGCCGCTGGTTTTTAACGGATTTTCCCAACAGGCCATTCAGCTTTTCGCCGGGCAGTTTGGATCCGCGGGAATTGTGCCGGTGATGGGAGCGGGGTCGGTCAGTAACGAAAAGCAGCCTGAGCCGGTCGTAGCGGGATCAGCCATCAGCGCCGTTCTGGTGCGCGGCGACATGGACATCGAGGCCACCTGCACCGTGACCTACGTCGATCCCCAAAGGCTCTTGGCTTGCGGACATCCCCTTCTGCAATTTGGTTCGGTCGATTTGCCTATGAACAAGGCTGAAGTTCTGGCCACACTGGCTTCGCCGCTGAACGCCTTCAAGATCGTGAATACGACCGAGCCCGTCGGAACATTCGTTCAGGATCGCCATACCGGCATCATGGGCGTATTCAACCGGCAGCCGGACATGATTCCGGTGACGTTGAGCATCCATGGCAATACCGGCGTGAAGCAGTTTCATTACGAAGTGCTGAATAATCCCAAGCTGACACCGGTGGCGCTGATGGTCACGGTGTTCAACGCGCTGCACGGAGTCAACGAGTTCGGCGAGGAGATTACTTACCGGCTGGCAGGAACTATCGGGGTCAAGGGATTTCCGGAAGTGACGATGCGGAATATGTTCGCTCCGTCGGAGAATGCACAGCCGGCAGCCATGCAGGCGGCGATTTCCTTGGGCGAGCGCTTCGAGCGTATCTATGACAATCCCTATAGCGCCGCGGCCGTCGCGGGCGTTAAGCTGGATTTTGATTTGGTCCGCGAGCGGCGCTGGGCGCGGCTGGAGAGCGCTCGTACCGATGTGACAGAAGCTCGACCGGGCGAAGAAATTATGCTTGAGACGGTGCTGGCGCCCTACCGCGGCGAGCGCATTGTGCAGCAGATTCCCGTGAAGATTCCGACCTCGGCAAGTAAGGGGATTTTACGCATTCTGGTGAGCGACGGCGATACGCTGGATCACATGGGGCGCTCGAATGCCGCGTTCGGACGCAAACTTGACCTTGCCTCCACCATTTCACTCCTTAACAAAGAGCACTCAAATAACCGCGTCTACGTCTCCTTGCTTGAGGCCGACCCGGAAGCGCGGGTCGCCGACAAGGTGATGCCAACGCTGCCGATTTCGATCATGAATGTCATGGATGGCATGCGAGGCAATCAGGAGATGATTGTCAGCGGTGAATCAAACGTGGATGAGACGGCAACGGCTCCGCTGGACTATGTGGTCTCGGGAGCGCAGTTGTTGACCGTTACGGTAAAGTAGGCTGGCGCAGATTCCGGCTCTCGCCCTAACCCATCTCGATGCTGTACAGCATGAGCCGATCTTTCGAGGGATCGAGGACCGCTGTCCGGTTGTGATTTTTAAAACCAAGCATTCTCCAGCCTTTGGTGCAACCAGGTAGCCGGGGTCTGCGTGGCCCTCACAATGGAATCGACCGAACGGCCCGTCCTCGGACCAGACTGTAAACCTATTTTGTGGATTGCGAAGGTCGGGGCCATCCTTCATTGCTCCTTCAGCAGCGTCTTAATCGGGGCCACGCTAACTAAGTTCCTAAGTGCTTTCCACGCTGATCCTCCTTCGCCAAAGTGTGGCAGGGAAGGAGTCAAAAGCCTAGCCAAGCGGCAAAAAAGGAGAAAAGCTTTCCCTGCGTCCACTGCCAACGTCTCGCGGGCGTGGCGCCCGCGCTACACGAGCTACTCCTCGTTTTCGCCCATCTGCTGCGTAAGATAGCGCTCGTAGCCGAGTTCCCTAATTTGGTGCATCTGCGCCTCGAGGAAATCGACGTGCTCTTCTTCGTCCTTGAGCAGTACAACAAACAGGTCGCGCGAGCCGTTATCGCCTTCGCGAGTCGCTATGGCAATGGACTCGTTGTACTGCCTGACCGCCCCAACCTCGAGGGCCAAATCGCTTTCGAGCATGCCTTTCACCGTCCCGCCGACCTTTAACTCAAGGGGCATCATCGACGGACTGCCATCGAGAAAAAGGATCCTTTCGATCAGCACTTCGGCGTGCTTCATCTCGCCGAGGGATTGTTTCTTGATGAAATCGGAAAGCCGATGATATCCCCAGTTCTCGCACATCTCGGCGTGGAGGAAATACTGGTTGATGGCTGTCAGCTCTTCCCGGAGCGCTTTATTCAATGCAGCGATGACTTTAGGGTTACCTTTCATGGCCAAGCGAGTATGCCAGAAGAAAGACTGACCGGCAAGATCTGCAATCACACGAATCACACTACGAACCACGATTTGTTATCGAAACAACAGCACCCCGGCTTTTTCCATGTGGCGGAAGCCATCCGTGGCCCATGCGGCCAGGACCATGAGCGCTCCGTTATAGCCTACGTGCGCCAAAAAGCTTGCGGCAACCGACTTTGTGACCGCACGCACCGTGGTGAGCACGACGCCAACCAAAACGATGATCAGTACGGCCGACCACGAACGATATTGAAGGTAGTGCATCAGTCCGAAAGGCAGAGCGGTAAGAAAGATTCCCCAAGCCGCTCCCATCCGGCGCGCCAGTACGGGGTACAGAAACCCGCGAAAGAAAAGTTCTTCCATCAGCGGACCGAGGGTGATGGCGAAGGCCACGGTGAGATAAGCGTCCAGAGGACGATCGAAGAATTGATCGAAGGGTGTGGTCTTGGGCATGGGGAGAAATCGGCCCAATGCGTCCAAGCCGAGCATGAGGACCCCGATCCCAATGACCTTCAGGCCGCCGATGCCTGGCCAGTTCCAGCGGATGGCCGGCCAGAACCGCGCGCGATATTTGCCCTCGACCAGCAGGATCATATAGACACCGACAGCGGCATATGCCACCAACTCGGCGAGCAAGGCTAGCGCCGGCTTCTGCGCCACGTCCACCCAACTCTGGTGCGGATAGGCGAAGTGCCGCGCGGCGAGAACGATGCCGACTTGCGCGACAAAGAGAATGCCGAGGGTGAGCGCAGCGAGCAGAAAAACGTCCCAGCCGGTCCAGACGGGCTCCTCATCGGCTTTGGGCGAACGCGGTTTTGACGCTACTTCGAGCGGCGGAAACGAGTATGTAATCGGCGGTGCCGATAACTGAGGCTCGCCGTTCAGCGGCTGCGGATCAAACTGCGGGTTGTCGGGTGATGACAGAAAAGGCTTTCCTTCGCTTTACTGCAAGACATAAGATTAACATTGCGGCGGGGTTCTCAGTTCCAGATCTCGGTTCTCAAAGGACGTTTCGAAAGTTCGCACCGTGGAGGGCGTAGGCCGTGAGTCTGGGCCACTCCCAGGCCGCCCGCCTTACGCGCTCCGTTTGCCTTTGCCCGCAAAATATCCCGCCAGCGCCTGACCGGTATATGACTTCTTCACTCTGGCGACCTGCTCCGGCGTGCCTTGGGCCACGATGCGGCCGCCTTCTTCACCGCCTTCGGGGCCCAGATCGATGATCCAATCGGCGTTGCGGATCACATCCAGATTATGTTCGATGATGATGATGGAATTGCCCAGGTCGGTTAACCTGTGCAGGACGTCGAGCAATTTTCTAACGTCGTCGAAGTGCAGGCCAGTGGTGGGTTCGTCGAGCAGATAAAGAGTCTTGCCGGTCTGGCGCTTGCTCAACTCGCGGGCCAGCTTGATGCGCTGGGCTTCGCCGCCGGAGAGCGTTACCGCAGATTGACCGAGATGAATGTATCCCAGGCCGACGTCGACCAGCGTCTGCAGCTTTTGCTTTATCTGAGGGATGTTTTCAAGAATCGGAAGCGCATCGGAGACCGGCATCTCCAGCAAGTCGGCGATGGAGTTGCCGTTATACTTTACCGCGAGCGTTTCGTGATTGTAGCGGCGTCCTCCGCAGACTTCGCAGAGCACGTAGACATCGGGAAGGAAGTTCATTTCGATACGGCGCTGGCCCTCGCCCTGACAAGCCTCGCAGCGGCCGCCGGAAACGTTGAAGGAAAAGCGGCCCGGCTTGTAGCCGCGCTCGCGAGCTTCGGGGAGCATGGCGTAGATATCGCGAATCGCCGTGAACACTCCGGTATAGGTTGCTGGATTCGAACGCGGAGTGCGGCCGATCGGCGACTGGTCGATGCGAATGACTTTGTCGATTTTCTCCGCGCCCACAATTGCTTTGTACTCACCAGCTTTTTCGCGCGACCGGTAAAGTTGCCGCGCCAAGGCCCGATACAAGATGTCATTCACCAGCGTGGACTTGCCTGAACCTGAAACGCCGGTGACCACTGTCATCACGCCGAGCGGGAAAGTCACGTCCAGGTTCTTGAGATTGTTTTCCTTCGCACCGAGAATCGTCAGCGCCACCCCGTTTGCCTGGCGGCGCTCGGCCAGCATCTCGATCTGCGCCTTTCCGGAGATGTAAGCGCCGGTCAGCGAGTTGGGGTCGAGCATGATTTCTGCGGGCGTGCCGCGGGCTACCAGGCTGCCGCCGTGACGCCCGGCCCCGGGGCCGAGATCGATAACATAATCGGCGCGGCGAATGGTTTCTTCGTCGTGCTCGACCACAAGCACCGTGTTGCCCAAGTCGCGTAGATTTTCGAGCGCGGTCAACAGCCGTCCGTTGTCCCGGTGATGCAGGCCGATGGAAGGCTCGTCCAGCACGTAAAGTACTCCGCGCAGCTTGGAGCCGATCTGCGTGGCCAGACGGATGCGCTGGCCTTCCCCGCCCGATAGCGTTGCCGCCGAGCGATCGAGCGAAATGTAGTTCAGTCCAACCGCATTCAGGAATTGCAGACGCTCGACCACTTCATGCATCACGCGGCCTGCAATCTTTTCTTCGCGGCCCGCAAGCTTAATGCTTCGCGCAACTTCAAGAGCCCGGGAAATTGGCAGCGCGGTAAAGTCGGCGATCGACATGCCATTCACTTTCACGGCTACGCTTTCCGCGCGCAGGCGCTTGCCGTGGCAAGCGGGACACTCCGTTGCCGACATGTGATCCATCAACCAGTCGCGATAGCCTTCGGAGGTGGACTCTTCGAGGTTCTGCTTCAGGTAACCGAAGATTCCGCGGAAGCCGGTTTTGCCGCGGCCGTACTCGCCATTCAGCAGCAGATCCTGAATCTTCTCGGGGAACTTTTCAAACGGCGTGGCTAGATCGATTCCATGCGCGGCAGCCGTCACCTGCAAGCTGTGAATCAGTCCTTGCGAAGCCGAGCCCGGACCAAGACCGCCGTCGAGCAGTGGTTTCGACCAGTCGGTGATGACTTTGGCGGGATCGAAATCGTAACGGCTTCCGAGGCCGTGGCATTCGGGACAAGCTCCGTACATGCTGTTGAAGGAAAACGAACGCGGCTCAAGCTGCGGTACGCTGATGCCGCAATCCGGGCAGGCGAGCTTTTCTGAATAAAGTTGCTCATCGCCGCCCACCACGGCAATCTGCACCAGGCCGCCCGCCAGTTTCATGGCCAGGCCTACTGACATCTCGAGGCGATGCTCGATGTCGGGCTTGACGAGCAGGCGATCGACCATCACTTCGATGGTGTGGTTCTTGCGCTTGTCGAGATTGAGGTCGTCCTCCAGGTTCACCAGTTCGCCGTCGACGCGCGCGCGAGTATACCCGTGTTTGAGCAGCGTCTCCATCTCTTTCTTGAACTCGCCCTTGCGCCCACGCACGATTGGCGCCAGCACCATGACGCGGTCTTCGGGAGTGAGAGCCATGACGCGCTGCACGATCTGCTCGGCCGACTGACGACTGATGGGGTGGCCGCACTTGGGGCAGTGCGGGACACCGATTGAAGCGAACAACAGGCGAAGATAGTCGTAGATTTCGGTAATCGTGCCGACGGTGGAACGCGGGCTGCGGCTGGTCGTCTTCTGCTCGATGGAGATCGAGGGGCTGAGTCCATCGATGGCGTCGACATCGGGGCGTTCCATCTGGTCCAGGAACTGACGCGCGTAGGTGGAGAGTGTTTCCACGTAGCGCCGCTGCCCCTCGGCGTAAATGGTGTCAAAAGCAAGGGAAGACTTGCCGGATCCGCTTAAGCCGGTTACCACGGTGAGGGTATTGCGCGGAATCTCCACATCGATGTTTTTGAGGTTATGCTGGCGCGCCCCGCGCACCGAAATCCGGGTAATGGCCATTTGGTTCTGCGTCTGAAAATCGGGCTGGATCGGCCTTCCGTAATATCGACAGGTCTACAGATTTGTTCGACATTAGAGGTGCACAGCTCTACTCCGTATCTTAGTCGTCAACAGCGGCAGGCGTCAACGAAGGATAGATTGAAGATGCCGCATCGACCAAAGCTAAGCCGGCGGCATTCGAATCATGCAATTAATTCTGAATCATGCAATTAATAAGGGTATCTAGACAGGGTGGTTGATCTTGATTTCGCTCTTCATGCCTCTGATTCTCTGCGTAACGGTAGTGGCCTCGGTTGGAATTGGCGTCATCGCGGCTTACGCCGCTGTTATCGGAATCCTGCAAGCCTGCGCCCACGCGTCGCAGCAGGCGCCTGTGGAAGCCAGATCCCGGCTGGTTCTCGTGCCAACGCAGAACCATGCCAGCGGAGATTAGAAAGCTCTTAACTGTTGGTTGACTGCCTGCCCACTCCTCCGTAAGGGGGAAGCGTTCGCGCACCCGCGATTCCAATTTAACTTTAATGAGAGTGTGCAACTTCGTTTGTTCGTCGAAAAACGCTTACGAAGCGCGCTGCAGGGTAATCGATACCAGGTTCCAACCCAGCGCGCCGGACGCTTGTCCTCCGAAACGATCAGTTGGAATGGGCCGGATTTTCCGAGCGGCTGGCCGTCGCGAGCGTCGGCGACCAGCACATGACCCTCATGAAAGCTGGGATCGACTTGGGCAAGGGAAAGGGCGACGGCGTATCCATTTGAACCGGTCGCCGTGACGTAGGTAGCCATCGCTTCTCCGTGAAGTTCCTGGCCAAGCGGTGCGTTGACCTTCGCGAGCAGGGTGGCAAGGAGAACGCCGGAGTAGGTTTCGGCCGCGTTGGTATGACCGTTGCGTGCCTTGATGGTGACGTGCGGCCAGGCGCGAAAATCCGCGGGCGAGAGCGCCACTGGAGCATGATAGGGATCGGCAGTGAGCACCAAACTGCCGTCGACTGCCGTGGGATAGACGGTTACCCCGCCCCCGAGGGCTACCTCTAGAACCACTGGGACGATTTGACGGGCGCTTGCCTTGTCCTCTGGAATGCTGATGTCGATGTGCCGAGTGTCCTTCTTGAACCCCTGGGCAGAAACGAATAGGGCATATCCGCCGGCTTTCAGCTTGATCGAGAGCTGGCCGCGATCGTCGGTTTCGAGCGTTGGGGGGTGGGTTCTCCGGAGACGGTACAAGTCGGATCTTTGTCTGCGGAATGCCTGCTCCGGTTTGATCGCTCACGCGGAAGGGTAACAAGCGTAGTTGCCGGCTGCTGGCCCGCGAGAGCGGTGGCAGCGAACAGCGCGGCGCAGAGCAGGCCGAGATTCAAGTTTAGCTTGCGCATGGTGTAAGAATAGGGCGGGAGCAAGCCGGTGTCAGGAGTCAGCGCGCCTCGATCACCTCATTTCGCTTCTTGGCCTCGAACCCTTTGGCGACTAGAAGGGGAACCGTATCGACAAAATAGGAATGCGGTTGGTGGGATGGAATGACGTCGCAGCAATCTCGAATCCGCCGCCGGCGGAGAAAGCCAGACGATTCCATCGCTTAAATTTGCCGAGCACGAGGCCTGGCGTGAGATATACCGATGTTTGGCCGGGGTGGCTGGTCGGGGCAATATTGCCCTTCCCGCCGTAAAAGTGGTTGAAGTTGACTTCCAGTTCAGGCCAAATTTTCTTGTAGATTTTGTACTGGAAGGGGTTATTCCACGGCAGGGTAGGCCCGATGACCGACTCGTTTCCGGTGGGCAGGCTGTAGCCGAAGGTTCCCTGTATGTCGAAATTTCTAAAGCCTTTTCCGTAGGCAATGGTGGGTGTTATTACCGGGCTCAATGCTCCTTCCTGGTACTGGCCGCTGGGAAAAGTCATCTGCTAGAAAGCGGTCAAGATGTAGTTGCCGTGCTCCTCGTTTCCAGCAGCGATTCGATATTTCACGAGGAACTGGCAGTCCCCGAATTCATTGTTGGCAGAATCCGGGTTGTTCACGATGTAGGGAGGCACCGCGAGGATCACCTCGACGTTTTTTGCTGGAATGATTTCCCGTCCCTTGCTCACGCCGTAGTTGTCCGTAGTAACGCCGCTATTGTGGGTCTGCCATTGAATGTCGTAGCGAAACTCCTGTTCGAGCCGGGGGGTTGTGGTATTGACCGGAGTGATCCAGTGCGGCTGTTCCGACTGCGTTTCGGAGACCATGTGGAACCAATTACCAGGAAATCCATGCTGCACAGAAGAGAACATTGACGAAAGACCGAAAATGAGTGCGGCGAAAATCAGAGCAATCGTACGCAAGCGATCCTCCCGTCGATGCTGGAATCAAGAAGTGTACATCACATACAGTTATTGTGTCTTAAACTATACAAATATAGACTGCCTGGTGGATTTCTCGGTTACAGTGAACGCGACTTCAGCGGTTGAAGTCGTGGCTGGATTCGGAGCCGAGCCGCACGCGCAAGGAACGACTGTCGGAACGACAATGAAACCGACACCCCCGACCCGGTTGCCCGTGCCTCCTGTTGAATGTGGAATTTCGTTCCGATGCGGAGAGACGGCCAAGCCGAACGCAAGAGTGACGAGTTGCTGAAGCTTCGCGACGCAGCTTTACAGCTAGGGATCAGTTTCCCCTCAATCCAGCGGTGGATTTACAAGAAGAAGCTGCGCAGCGTTCGGACGATCGGGGGACATCACCGTATCCCGCAGAGTGAGCTGGACAGGCTGCTTTTCAGGACGCGAGGCAAGACCGAGAAGGAACGCAAACCGGCGGTGCGCCGCGTCAGCGGGCGGAATCAACTGTTAGGACGAATCGATCGGGTTCGCATCCGCGGTCTTATGGCGGAGTGAAAATTTCTATCGGGCAGCAGCAGATCATTTCCATCATAACCGCGACTTCGGCTCGGGAGATGAATCTCAAGCCCGGGCCAGACTGCGATCGCACTGATCAAGGCGACCGAGGTGATGATTCTCAGGGCCGCCGACTAACCGCCGGAAGTCACTTTGATTGAACTTCAATTGGGTCCGCGATATTTAGAGGTCCACCGCCCCGGTTACCGGCTTCTATTTTTCGTCCCCGCTTCAAGTACGCGGCAATGACACCGGGCTGAGACCAGTCCAAGTCCCATCCATTCTCAATTGACAAAATGGTATACGAACCTGGGACGACGCCGCGCAAAAGAAACGTCCCGTCCAGATCGCTTTGGTCGCGGCGGAAAAGATCATGGTCCACTTCAGGATTTTTCGGAACGAGAACCACCATCGCTCCTGCGAAACCTTTGCCCGCCTTTGTGACTGTTCCCCGTATTTCGGCGTTGCCGCTCACCACGGTTAGTGAGATTGAGGGCGAAGAACCTTCCGTCACCGCGATCGTGTGTTCTGAAATCCGGGCACCTTCGGCGGAGATATGCGCGATGGAGTAGGGCTTCACTCCACCCAACACAGCGACTTCATATATACCGGGCGCGACCGGCGGCAGTTCCGCTTCTCCCCTGGAATCGAAAGCCTGATAAGCCGAGACCAGCCTGTTCCCCGAGCGCAGTGCCACCGCAAGGCGTGGTGGAAGCGTAGCTTCACCGGCAATTTTCAGCGACACTTTGACCGTGCTCACGGCTTCGCTTCTGGAAGTGTCGATCTCCTCGCCATCCCTGGTGAGATCGACTCCGTTCATCTGAAGAACTGCGCCTGGTCCGCGGAGGCGAATGTTATAACGGCCTGCGGGAATTCCCGTGACTTCCATCAGCCCCGACGGAAATCTCCGGGTCATCGGGTTCTGAACCGTGTAACCATCGAAGGCGGGTTGCTGAAGCTGGGGAACGAAGAGCGTATTCTTGCCAACGTCCGGCATACGAAAAATTAAATGGAGAGACGGAACTGGATTCAAGTGAAAATCCGCCTGCACTCTGTCGCCACCCCGGATCGGTATCGGCATCGCCTCGTCCGCTTCAGTCACGTCAGGGTAGTAAGTCACTTGATAAGCGACATCAAGGGATCGATCAACCATCTGCGGACCTTCCCCTGGTTGATCGGGGTATGCCGGCTCTGAGCTTGGATGAATGGCGTACCAGGGTTTGCCGCTTACCGATAAGAAATAAGTTCCTGGCCGAAGTGGCGTAAGTTCATACTCTCCAAGATCGTCCGTCTGGGAGGAGGAAAACGGGCGAATCTGATCAACCCCTGAGCTGTGATCGTCGTAATACAAGGTCACCGTGGCCTGGCGAACCGGGTCGCCAGCCTCGTCCAGAACTTTGCCGGCGATGACCCCATCGGGGGCTAGTCGGAGCACCAGAGTTTCTGTGTCCAGGCCAGCCCCGGTGACAATCGCGGTGGAGTACCGATCGTGCTCATCGTAGCTGGCGGAGATGAAGCCGGGTTTGCCACCTGACAGCGCATACTTCCCCGCCGGCAGGCCCGTGAACTGATACTTGCCGTCTTCAGAAGTGACCATGAACTCAAACTTCTGAAAATCCTTCGGGTCCCGGATCGTTACTCTTGCGCCAGCAAGCGGACGGCCGTCGTTTTTGCTCACCACAGTTCCAGCAATTCTGTTGCCTCCGGCAGGAGTGGTTGAGGAAACATCGGCCAGCTGCGGCGCGGCCGGGGCTTTGACTCCCACCAAACCGAGCGCCAGCGCCAACCACAACAAGCGAGGCGAATTTGAGCAGGCCACCATATTTTTTCGATACGCTCTACTCCGAACTGGAAATGCTCTGCAGCTGCAGGGTCACTTTCTGTCCGGACGCAAAGTGGACGATCTGGCCCTTGGTTTCATAAAACTTCATCGCCTCCGGGTCACGATAGGGAAGATTCTGCTGTTGGCTTGCGAAGGCGATTACGCGGTAAGCGCCCGGCGCCACCCTCTGCGAGTCGAACTTGCCATCGTAGGATGCAGGAACTTCCAGAAACTGGCCCGGACTGTCGGGCACCGGAATGCAATCGATGTAGGCTGCCCAAGTTGGGTGGGCTGAGCCGGGGGGAGTTACGGGAGTGACGAGCAAGGTGCCTTGGAGTTCTGCGTAATCATCACGCAATGTGATATCGATTGGCGTACTGGCGCCGGGCACTACGACCAAAGGTTCGCGCAGCAAATCGGTCCCGCCCATCGTCGCTGATGCCACGTAGCCACGCGCCGCCGTTAATCGTAACCAATATCGACCCGGTGCCAGATTCTCAAGGACCAGGGAGTCGTCGTTCGGACCGGCAGGCTGGCGCATCGATCCGCCCCTAGGCTGCCCGAATTCCTCCATGGCTTCGGCACTGATTTGAAGGTCGAGCCGCGGCCCACGCAGGGAAAATTCGCGATTACCGGTCCTCCAGATTGCGTGGGTATCGGGTTGTTTGGAACTGAATTCTTCTTTAACATTTACCGGGATCGAATTCGTCCGAACCATCGCCATCACAGGGCCTTCGACGGGCGCCCCGGCTACATCGATGTTCACCGAACCTGAGGCCGGGTTCGGCCCGTACGACTCCGCCTCGACAAGATATTTTGCATTCGGTAACAGTCCCTCGACGACCTGCTTCTCCCTGTTGTAGCCAAGGGAGTACCCCGGACCGCGCTGCCCCTGCAGCGAAACGTTGATATTCATTCCGCCGTTTTGGTCGGCGTTGGCAACTGGAATTTTTACTGGGTAGTAGGGTTTGCGGATCAGGGAAAGATCCGCCTGGAAGGTTTGACCGGCCGTCAGATGAATCGTGGCCGCAGTGGCAAAATCGGTGGCGCTCGGGTAATACAGCGGTGGGAAGCCGTAAAGTTGAGCGCCGGGAACGGCGCTGATTCGATCGTTATCCATCCATTCGCGCGTTAAAACTTTGTAACTGCCGGGCCCGAGTTCGGCAAAGCGGAACTCGCCATTGGACTTGGTTCGTACCGAATTTTTCAGCATCCAGCGAGGACTGCCGTCCTGAATTTGCCTGGAGTAGAGTTGCAAATCGATGCCATTCGTAGGCTCGGCTGCGGGAAGAGTAACTCGCCCCTTAATCAGTGCCTCGGGCATTAAAGAGATCGCAACCTCCGAACCGGGGGTACCGTCGAACTGTGTTCTCCCATTCGGATCATCCAGAAATCCCGGTTTGCGCGCCAAGAGCCAAGTGAGCCTGCCAGCGGCGCCGGTTGACCACATTTGGGCGGGTTCGCCCGAATAAGAGAAACTACTTGCAGTGTCGGCCGCAACCTTGGGCACAGTAAATTCGAAATGTCCCTCACTGTCAGTCAGCATGGCGTAGCGACGGTCGGCAGAATAGACAAGAGCTCGACCAATCGGTTGCTTGGTGACAGCATTGATCACCGTTCCGCGAACAACTGCAGGTTGGTGGTCAGATTGAAGTTCTTGGCCGAAAGCTTGCTCGGCCAAGATGCAGTGACCCGTAATAAGGACGACCAAGACCAATCGGACCTGACGGGCCCAGGTCCGGCGCTCCGGGCAGAATGACGGACCGTTGCTAGTTCGCAAGGAAATCGCTCCTATGTGGTCGTTCCCGAGGATCGGCCGTGAGTCCGTTGCAACTGTTCGATCGGCCTAATTTAACGTCTTTTCGCCTCGTGCCGTCAATTCCGCGGGCTCAAGGGTCGCGGCGCTTCCCGGCCGATCTCCGTGTTAGCATTTTGGTATTGGCCGCTCTTCCAGCGGAATCCGCATGGCCCGTACTTGTCCCATTCCGGTTTCATTCTTTTCTGTATTGCTTCTCGGCGTTCTTCTTCCCGCGTCGGCTTTTGCGGCGGAACCATCTCCTTGGCTGGAAATCCACTCCACTCACTTCTCGGTGATCACCGACGCCGGGGAGAAAAAAGGTAAGGAAGTAGCGCTTCGATTCGAGCAGATGCGAGCCGTGTTCGCCATCCTGCTGATGAAGGACCGGCTGAACGAACCCGTCCCGCTGACCATTCTCGCCTTCAAGAATGACAGGAATTATTACCAGAGTGCGCCGTTGCGACAGGGCCAACCGATCACCGTTCCGGGCTTCTTCGTTCCCGGGCGAGACCAAAATCTTATCGTACTCAACTTGTTTGAAGAGGAATCGTGGCGAGCTGTCGCTCACGATTTCGCGCATATGCTGCTGAACTACAACTATCCTCCCGTTGAGGGATGGTTCGACGAGGGCCTCGTGGAGTATTTCAGTTCGATCCGCGTCGACGATAAGCGATACGAGATTGGCGCCGATCCTGAACTGAACAGCTTGTTCCGACAAGATCTACTGGAGAATCAGAAAGAAGTTCGCAATCCCCAGAAGTCGCTGACCGAGTTACTCGGCGGGCAGGTCTGGCTGGCGCTGCCCGATCTGCTCACGATGAAGCATGACACCTCCACTGATAACGAAGGCACCCACCATACGTTGTTTTACGCGCAGTCTTGGATGACGATGCACTATCTGCTTCACGAGAAGAAGCTGCCTGAGACGGGAACCTATTTCGATCTGGTGGAGAACCAGCACGTGCCGGTGGAGGAAGCGGTTCAGAAAGCCTACGGCGTGACGCCCGCAGAGTTTGATCAAGCCGTTAAAAGCTACTTCCATTCCCTAACCCAGCTGTTCACGGCGCTCGACGCGTCCAGGCAACCGGGATCTACGGCGAATCTTCCGCCGGTTTACCAGTTCCCGACGCCCGTGGGACCGAACGACAGCGTCATTACTGCGAAGCCGATGCGTGAAAACGATGCGCGGGCTTTGACGGCGGCGATCAAGACAAGGATTCCGCAGCGTCGCGCGGCGGGCCTGCAGGAACTGCAGGCGCTGGCTACCACTCCTGAAACCACAGGGTCCGGTAAGCCCATCGAAAGGAAAGTGGCCCGTGGGAACGACGAAGATGCTCCGTTAGTGGCAGCTTCAGGCAATGAAATCGCCCATCGGGCGCTGGCTTGGGATCACTTGCAGCGTGGCGAGTTCGATGCGGCCGCCGAGGAACTCAGCGACGCGGCTGCCCTCGACCCGCGGGACATGTGGATCCGTTACTACGTTTCCGTCATGAAGTACCGCGTGGCTGCAAGCAAGCATACCGATATCCAAGGCCTGCCCAACATGATGCAGGATCTGCGCGCAGTGCTCGAATGGTATCCGGAATTCGCGGACGCCGATGACCTGTTGGCGATGGCGCGCATGGTGGGCGGCGGTCCGGTCGCAGCCACGCAGGCAGAGCATGCCGCCATTCAACTGAGCCCACGCAACCAGGAATACGTCTATCATCTGGCGGAGATCTATATTGAGGGCCAAAAATGGGAACCCGCCCGAGCCTTGCTGGAGCATTTGAAGACGAGCAGCAATACCCAAGTTGCGGTGGAGGCGCGTGAGCAGTTAAGCCGACTGGCGAACCAGCAGAAATATGGTCTCTCGGCCTCAAACGCGGGCCCAAAACTCTCCGCGCAAAGCTCGCCCTTTGATGTGCTCGAGCAGGATGCCGCAAAACGCGCGGCGGAGCTGCAGGCAGCACAAGACGCCGGAGCGGAGGACACGCGTGCAGCCAAATTTGTTCAAGGCCGGCTTGTGGGCGTGGATTGCTCGCAACCTCCAGTCGCCGTTCTAACCGTTGCCTCGGCCGAGAAGGTTTTGAAATTGCGCACGGCCAATTACAAATCGCTGCTCCTGATCGGAGCCGATACTTTTTCTTGCGGCTGGAATGACCGGTCGGTGTCGGTGAACTATAAGCCCGGCGGCCTCTCCGATGGCGATTTGGTGTCCGTCGAACTGCGGTGAGGGGGCTTGCACGAACCCAAAATAAAAACCCTCCCGTCCTGAATGGGAGGGTGGCAATCCCCATCGATCGCGTTAAGCCCGGACAACGTTGCCCGCTTGAAAACCCTTGGGGCCTTTCAGCAAATCGAACTCCACGGTCTCGCCCTCATTGAGCGAGCGGTAGCCGTTCTCCTGTATCGCGGAGAAATGTACGAAAACGTCCTCCCCCGTGGAGCGCTGGATGAATCCATATCCTTTCGCCCCGTTGAACCACTTCACTGTTCCCTTCTCTCTCACG
>Ga0187867_10000572_pt1 | contig 32538 bp, 20 predicted proteins | sample June2016WEW_13_1_FD_132976 | JGI IMG/M metagenome (GOLD analysis project Ga0187867, IMG submission 132976) | Peatland microbial communities from SPRUCE experiment site at the Marcell Experimental Forest, Minnesota, USA - June2016WEW_13_10 | ecosystem: Environmental > Terrestrial > Soil >... | reverse complement strand
TTCAGAAAATATCCGATTAAGGGCTCGAACTCGAGTCTCGAACGCGTACTGGTCGCGCCGCCCACGATGATGTCGTCTTGTCCGGAAAAGCGAAAGAGCAGAACTTGGAACGCCGCAAGAAGCATCATGTAGGGCGTTGCCCCTTCACGTCTGCCGAGCTCTTTGAGTGCCTCGAGAAGTCGCGCAGGTATCGCGAATGTTTCCATTCCGCCGCGAAAAGTTGGTTCGGAGGGACGCGGCCGATCGGAAGGAAGATGCAACGACGGCAACTCGCCCGACAGGGTCTCACGCCAGTATTGCAACTGCGCAGTGAAACTGCCATTGGTGAGGCGGTCTTGCTGCCATGCCGCGTAATCGCCGTACTGGAAGGCTAGCTCGGAAAGGGGAGACGGCCGGCCGGCCGCATACGCCGCATACAAAGCGGCAATCTCCGTAATCAGTATCCGATAGATCGAAACACCATCGAACACCAGGTGGTGCGCTGTGAGATAAATCCGGTGGTTTTCCTCAGCACATCGAACGAGGTGGACTCGAAATAAAGGCGCCACGTTCAAATCGAAGGGGCGGCGAGCTTCCTCAGACGCGATTCGAATCGCTTCCCGTTCCCGTTCCTCAACAGGGAGATGGCTGAGATCGGTAACCGGCAAGGTCACGCGTACGTTGGAATCGATTCTCTGAACGCCTCTCCCTTCGCTCATGGGAAATGCTGACCGCCAGATTTCATGACGGCGGACGATCTCGTTGAAGCAGCGCTCGAGGACAGCAGGATCCAGAGGTCCACGCTTATGAATAGTCACCGACTCGTTATACGTGGGAATGTTGCCCGCCAACTGGGAGTGGAACCAAACCTGTTCTTGTCCGGGTGAAAGAGGCGTTTTTGCACCGAACGGCCGAGGGATCAGAGGCTCAGGCGTCGCTGTCGAAACTTGTAATTCGCCACGCCGAAATCTTTCGAGCAGTTGCCGTCGGCCTTCGGATATGACGTCGGTGCCTGACATCCGTTACCTGTGGACCGTCTCGGGGCGCGGTGCCGCGAGTTCTTCGCCAGCAGGGTCGAAACGAACTGATAGGCCGCTGAGTCCCCGCAAACCGAGATTCTCGCGCCAAACGAAATCTTCAGACGCCAACGCCAAATTCTTCAAGCGCCGCAGAAGGGTGGCGAAGGCGATGTGCCCTTCCACGCGCGCCAAGTGCGCACCGAAGCAAAAATGCGTCGACCAACCGAACGCCAGATGCCCTCTATCCCCCCGCTTCAAGTCGAGCACCTCGGGATTTGAGAAGCGATCAGGATCACGGTTCCCCGCCGCCAAAACCGCCAGGACGGACTGGCCGCGACGAATGAGTTTACCGCCCAGCGAAAAGTCTTCTTGCGCGACCCGCGCTGTATGCTGGATGGGGCTTTCATATCGCAGTAACTCTTCAACTGCCGCGGGAATAAGGGACGCGTCGTCCTGAAGCATGCGCATTTGTTCGGGGTGCAGCAGCAGAGTCAGCAAGCCGCTGCCAATCAGATTCGTGGCCGTCTCTTGTCCGCCTATCATCGTGAGAATGCAGTTGGCAATGATTTCTTCTTCGGTCAACCGGATTCCATCCACTTCGGCATTTACCAGAGAATTCACGAGTCCTTCGTGGGGATTGGTCTCCTGCTCTCGGATCGCGGCTCGAAAATAATTGGTCATATCGCGTACGCTGGTTGCCACGCGTAAAACGCGATCCGGTTGGTGTTGAAAATTTCCAAGGATCTCCGCGAAGTCGATGCTCCACTGCTTCAGCATATCGTGATCGCTGACGGGGACCCCCAACATCTCGGCGGTAACGATCGCAGGCATCGGGGAGGCTAGATCAGCCACGATATCTGCTTTCCCTTTGCCGATGAAGCGGTCAATCAAGCTGTCCGCAATGTCCTGAATATGACCCTGAAGTATCGCAACTCGCGCCGGAGTGAACCCAGCGGCGCAGAGATTTTTTAGGCGCGTGTGCGCAGGGGGATCACGGAACAACATTTGCAGGGACATGACTTGGATGATTGGGGATAGCGCCCCGAGCCCCATCTCGTCCAATTTTTCCGGCGTGGGTGTTCGTTCGGCCGAGAGGCGGCTAAGGACGGTCACAATGTCCGCATACCGCGTAACTACCCATGCGTGCAGAAAAGGATCCCAATGTACGGGATCGGCTTCGCGCAGCTCCCGATATAACCGGTACGGGGAGGCCATCACTTCCGGCTCCATGAGCTGGCACAAACTGAGATGGGCAGCCATTGATTCTGTCCGTTATTAACTGGCCAGGTGGCGGGAGACTTCTTCATCGCTCATCGAGTTGATCTTCTCCAACAGCTGGCGATCAACCTCGGCGGCCAGGCGCGCTACTGTTCTTGCTTCGAACAGATGTCGAAGACCGAGTTGAATGCCAAAGCGTTCGTGAACCCGGACAGTAACCTGTGTCGCCAGCAGAGAGTGAAACCCGAGGAGGAAAAAATTGTCGTCGGCACCGACTCGATCCACTCCTAGCAACTTGGTCAAAATTTCGACCAGTTGCGTCTCGGTCGAGGTGCTTGGAGCGCGATAATCAGCGTCCTGGACGCGGTTCTTAGCGTCCGGATCGGGAAGAGCGCTGCGGTCCAACTTTCCGTTTGAGTCGGAGGGTAGCGCCGAAATTTGAACGAAAGCGGACGGCACCATATATTCTGGCAGATTCGCCGCGAGGTATTCGCGCAAACTGGCCGCTGTTGGTGCAAAGGTTTCTTGCGGTACCACATACGCTATCAGGCTTTTGGCACAGGCGTGGCCACGCGCCACCACCGCACTGCCGGAAATGGAGGGATGACGGTTTAGTGCGTACACAATCTCGTCGGTTTCGACACGGTGACCGCGGATCTGCTCCTGACCGTCCAAACGGCCGTGGAATGCAATCTGTCCGTCCGGGAGAAAGCAACCAAGGTCGCCGGTTCGATACATGCGCGAGCCGGGGACGGGATTCAATGAATCCGGCAAGAAGCGCTCCGCCGTGGTCTCGGGCTTGTTGCGATACCCGCGTGCGACACTGTTTCCGGCGATGTAGATTTCGCCGACTTGGCCTGGCGCGACGGGACGACAGTCGCCATCAAGAATGCGGATTTGCGTGTTCGCAATCGGCCTCCCGATGGACGGCAACAGTTCCGCTGATCCGGCGGCCGAAAGCATCCCCGAAGTCGCAACTACCGTGCACTCGGTCGGCCCATAGTTGTTCACCACGGTGAAAGGAAGCCCCGGTGAGGGATGACGGTGCAATGCTTCGCCGCCCGTCAGCAGATACCTTAATGCTGTGCCGGACGGCCAGCGATGGGCCAGCATCGGTTCGGCAAGTATGGACGGAACGAATGCCATAGTAATGCGCTCTTTGACCAACCAATCGCTCAGGAACTCAGCCGATGTGCGCGCCTGCTCATCCACTAACACTAGGGTCGCCCCGGCCGTCAGATTCGCCCAGATCTCCCACACAGCGGCGTCGAAGCCGACCCCGGCAAGATGGCTAGCTCGATCTTTGGCTGTAATCCCGAATGTATTCCGATGCCAAGAGATGAGGTTCAAGAGATTTCGGTGCATGACTTCTACACCCTTCGGCTGACCGGTGGATCCCGACGTGTAGATGATGTACGCCAGATTGTCTCGTGTTGTTGAAACTGGCTCGGTCAAAGAGTCGCAGCGCTCAATCGCATTGGCGTCTGTGTCAAGATTGATAGTGCGTGTTGCAATTCCAGTCGCGCGCGTGGCCAGGGAACCGCGCGAGATGACCAGGGGAGCCTGGGAGTCGTCCAGGATCATACTCAGACGCGCGGCTGGCCAGCTTGGGTCTAAGGGGAGATACGCCGCGCCCGAGGCCATCGTCGCAAGCGCCGAGACGATGAAATCAAAAGAGCGTTCCAAGCACAGAGCTACTGGCACGTCGGGCCCCGCGCCATGCGCGATCAGATAGCTTGCCAGTCGCGTGGATCGGGCCACCAGATCGCCGAACGTCATGGTATCCGCACCGGCCGAAAGCGCGCTGGCATTCGGACAAGATCTCGCCGCTTCCATCACAAGGTGCGCTACCGATGCGTGGCGCGCACAGCTTTCCTCCGCGATCAGCGAATGGAAACCTTCGCTGGATGAAGTGTAATCACTACCATCAGAGTTCGGCTGGGACGAGGTCGTCACAGTTATGTCACTCCATTGCATTCGGTGAGATTCTTCTTGCCCGATTCGATTTGCACTGCGTTTCAACCCCTCTTTTCCCGATCAAAATGTGGCAATCCCGGTTCGATATAGAGCACCCCGGGATCGTTATTCCACATTACGAATGGCCGCCTAATTCTTTCCCCGATAAAATGTCGCAAACCCGGTTCTATATAGAGCATGTTGCAATAGCCATTCCATAGTACGAATGGCTACCTATTCACCCAAATATTTGTTAAGTCGTTTATATTCTAGCATTTAGATTGGGTAGACGTAAGCTTTGCCATCACTCTGTTGTGCGAGAATGGCGATCAGCAGGCTCGGGGTGGAAGTAAGTTAGAACTTCAGGAAACTTTCTTGCCTGGCGCGCCAAGGGCAGCTCAAGGGAAGCGCTTGGTACTCTTAACAAAGTCAGCTTCGGGCGTTCGCGATGCTGAGCGCACCCCGCGAAAAACCGACGTCTTGCAAGATCGTGCCTTGCGAATTGGGCGTAGCCCAAACCTACACCATCGCGCCAGCGGCATCCTATATTTTTTCTCGGCCATCATGCTAATATCTCGGACCCCGGCCCGGCAGTCATCGGGCACTACGTTTCGTAGCACAAGCGTCAGCCAAACCATGCTTCGACGATGCCATTTCGCCGGGCTCTTAATTGTCGTGGCCGGATTGCTTTTTGCGGCCGCTCCCGTCTGTGCTCAAGTGGAATCGGCGCAGGCCACGCGGCAGTTGATCACGCAATCGATTGACGAGAGCAAGATTGTGACTCTCGCAGGGAACACGCGCCCCGAAGCAAACGCTACGAATGATCGGGGCGCCGTAGCCGGCGACCTTCCAATGGAACACATGCAACTTCAGTTGCAGCTTCCTGCAGATAAGGAGCAGCAACTGGAGCAATTGATACAAGCGCTGCATGATCCCAACTCGCCGAACTTCCACCAGTGGCTTACCCCGGATCAATTCGGGCAACAATTCAGCGTCGCGCAAGCGGACGTCAGCATCATCACGGCTTGGCTCCAAGGCCACGGATTTACGGTCAACGTGATTTACCCGCGGTCGATTGACTTCTCCGGGACTGCGGCTCAGGTGAAGGCGGCATTCAGAACCCAGATTCATGACCTCGATGTAAACGGCGCGCGGCACATCGCCAATATGAGTGATCCGGAGATTCCGGTCGCGCTCGCCCCGGCTATCGTGGGCATTGCATCTCTGAACGACTTCATGCCGCATGCGGATAACCGCGAGCGCGTCGACTACACCACGGGTTCGAGCGAGCTTGTGGTGCCTGCCGACTTGGCAACGATTTATAACTTCAATCCGCTTTTCTCGAAAGGCGTGTCTGGACAAGGCCAGACAATTGTGGTGATCGAAGACACGGACCTGTATAGCACCGCCGACTGGTCCAACTTCCGCTCGACCCTGGGTCTCTCTGGTTATACGGGTGGGTCCTTCGCGACAGTCCACCCCGCGCCTCCCACGGGCACCAACAATTGTAGCGACCCCGGCGTCAATTCAGACGATGGCGAAGCGATCTTAGACGCGGAGTGGTCCAGCGCAGCGGCGCCTAGCGCTGCCATCGTTCTGGCTTCGTGCACGGACACCTCGAATTTCGGCGGTTTTATCGCGCTTCAAAACCTCCTCAACGAAAGTGGCACGCCGCCTGCCATCGTCAGTATCAGTTACGGCGAATCCGAGTCGGAGCTTGGCGCGAGCGTGAACGCTTCCATCAACGCCCTATATCAGCAGGCAGTAGCAGAGGGCGTTTCTGTTTTTGTTTCGTCGGGAGATGAAGGTGCGGCGAGCTCCGATTACAACGCCACCCGCGCGACACATGGCATTACCATCAGCGGATATACCTCTACGCCATACAACGTCTCTGTGGGCGGCACGGATTTTGGAGATACGTACACCGGAACCGGTGGAACGTATTGGTCTTCAACGAACAATCCATCCACTTATGAATCCGCACTTTCTTACATTCCGGAAATCCCGTGGAACGATTCGTGCGCCGGCGTGCTTCTCGCCGCTCGCTACGGATATGCGACGACGTATGGCCCAAGCGGTTTTTGCAACAGCTCCACGGGCGCCGGGTATCTGACCACTACAGCCGGCAGTGGCGGGCCCAGCGGTTGTGCCACCGGAACGCCGGCGACCAGCGGAGTCGTCGGTGGATCGTGCGCGGGATATGCCAAGCCTAGTTGGCAATCCGTCTTTGGCAATCCGAGCGATGGCGTGCGCGACGTTCCCGATGTATCGCTCTTTGCCGCGAACGGATTGTGGGGGCATTACTATGTCGCGTGCTTTTCGGATCCATCCAACGGTGGAAAAAGTTGCGCCGGCGCTCCTAGCACTTGGACTGGATTTGGCGGAACATCGATTTCGTCTCCAATCATGGCGGCCATTCAGGCGCTGGTAAATCAGACGACCGGCAGCCGCACGGGTAATCCGAATCCCACTTATTATTCGCTGGCCCAAAGCGAGTACGGTTCGGGCGGCGACGCCTCCTGCAACTCCTCCCTTGGAAACGGCGCCGCCAGCACATGCATTTTCTATGACGTGACCGCTGGCGACATGGATGTGAACTGCACCGGCGCGTATGACTGCTACTTGGATTCGGCCACACATGGCGTGCTATCCAAGTCTGACTCTGCGTATCAACCGGCATACGGTACGAACACGGGGTGGGACTTCGCGACGGGAATTGGCTCCGTCAACGCCTACAACTTAGTCACCGAGTGGCCGAAATCATCGAACCCTGCAGTGCTGAGCATCACGAGCACGCACGCTGGGAGTTTTACGCAGGGGCAGCAGGGTGCGACCTATACGGTGACGGTATCGAACGGAGCGAGCGCGGGTCCGACAAGTGGAACGCTGACAGTGACGGAGACGTTGCCCTCTGGACTGACGCTGGTGTCGATGGCTGGGACGGGATGGGCGTGCACGACGAACACCTGCACGACCAGCAACGTGCTGAGTGCAGGGTCGAGCTATCCGGCGATCACGGTGACGGTGAACGTGGCGTCGAATGCCGGTTCTCCGCAGGTGAACCAGGTGAGTGTTTCCGGTGGTGGTTCAGCGACGGCCAACGGAAGCGACTCGACGGTCATCATCGCGATTCCCGTCTTGAGTATCACAAAGACGAATGTCGGGAATTTCGCACAGGGTCAGCCGAATGCGATCTATACGGTGACGGTGTCGAACGGTGCGAGCGCGGGCTCGACGAGCGGAACAGTGACAGTGACGGAGACGTTGCCGTCTGGACTGACGCTGGTATCGATGGCCGGGACGGGATGGTCGTGCACGACGAACACCTGCACGACCAGCAACGGGCTGAGTGCAGGGTCGAGCTATCCGGCGATCACGGTGACGGTGAACGTGGCGTCGAATGCCAGCTCGCCGCAGGTAAACCAGGTGAGCGTTTCTGGCGGCGGTTCGTCGACGGCGAACGCGAGCGATTCGACAACCATCACTACTCCGCCCCCTGCGCCGACAGGGCTGACAGCCACAGCTGGGAACGCGCAGGTGAGCCTGACGTGGAACGCGTCGAGCGGTGCCACGAGCTACAACGTGTACAGCGCGACGACGAACGGGGGTCCGTACACCGAGATCACGAATGTCACGACGCTGAGCTATACGAACACGGGGCTCTCTAACGGCACGACCTACTATTACGTTGTGACGGCAGTGAATTCCAGCGGCCAGAGTGGCGATTCGAACCAAGCCAGCGCGGCGCCAAGCAGTTCCTCGTGGTCGAACGGGTACACGAACATGCGTACGATCACGATCAATTCCACGCAGGTACCGAACACGAATCAGACGAATTTCCCGGTGCTGATATCGTTGCCGGCGAACACCTATGCGGATTTGAAGACGGTGGCGAATGGTGGCAGCGTCACCAACGCGAATGGTTACGACATTCTGTTCACTTCGGATGCGGCCGGGACGCAGCCGCTGGCATACGAGCGAGAAAGCTACAGTGGGACAACCGGGGCGATGATCGATTGGGTGAATGTGCCGACGGTATCGCACACCGCCAACACGGTGATCTATCTGTTTTACGGGAATTCTTTGGTGACCACGGATCAATCGAATGCTACGGGGACCTGGGACAGTAATTACATTGGGGTGTGGCACCTGCCGAACGGAACGACGCTGAGCGCGCATGATTCGACAAGCAATGGGGACAATGGGACGATCAACGGAGCGACAGCGACGACAGGGCAGATTGATGGGGGGGCAAGCTTCAATGGTTCAGGCAACGACATAACTTTTTCAGGGGGAGCGATTGGAGCAACTTCAGTAACAGTTTCGGCTTGGATGTACACGAAAGGATTTACTCAGGCTACCTTTGGGAGCGGGAGCGATGGAGCAGTTGTTTTTGGTACCAGGGACGCCGATGCCAATGTTTCACCCACGCTGGTGATCTCTCCTGTAGGGGGCTCGCAACATGCGATATTTACGTGTGACAGTTCTGGCCTTGCTGTGGGAGCGGAAGGGGCTACGACAATATCCACGGGCCAGTGGTACTACTTTGTTGGGACATTCTCGAGCACGGGAAGTGGGACATATGGAGGGACGTGGAACGTCTATGTGAACGGTGTTCAGGATAACAGTTCTACGAACAATTTTGACTTGGCAGGGAGTTGTTCGGGCACATTTTCCGGGGCGACATGGTTCGCAGCGACGAATGGTCAATGGAATGGAACGTCGGATGTGAACCTGGACGAACTGCGAGTATCGAAGTCTGTGCGGTCAGCGGATTGGATCGCGACGGAGTACAACAACCAGAGCAGTCCATCGACCTTCTACAGCGTAGGGGCAGCGGTGACCGGTGGGGGAGCATCGAGTCCCGCAATTACTGGAACCTCGCCATCCTCGCGCGCCACAGGCGGTGCGGGCACCATTCGTGGCTCGAACCTTGGATCGAGCCATGAAGTGCCTTGGTGACTTCTGATTGAAGAGAAAGAACCAGATGGTTAGGCTCGTGACATACTCCCATCAAGCCAAGCGAGACGTTGAGGCATTTCTACGCGTGCTGGCGATTGCCGTGATTCCGCGCTTCGAGCCCTTGAAACAGGCTCCTGGCGGCGTGCTCAGTGACGCCATGCGCGGACCGAGAGTAATCATCGAGGCCTGAGGATATTCATGTACAAAAAGTTTTTTGGGCTGCGCGAAAATCCGTTCAACGTCAATCCCGACCCTTGGCTCGCGACGCGTCAGAGTAGGCGTGATGCGATGCGGGCCCGTGGTTAAGTCAGGATTCATTCGATGCGTTGTATCGTGACGGGCGGGGCGGGCTTCATAGGTTCGCACACAGTCCGGGAATTGATCCGGCGCGGTCACAGCGTCGTGGTTTTTGACGACTTCTCTTCGGGTCACGAAGAAAACGTCGCGAAAATCAGCGGCCCTCTCGAGGTGCGCAGAGGCAGCGTCGCGGACCTGGACGCTGTGCGTGAAGCGTGCCGCGGCGCAAACTGGGTGATCCACCTGGCGGCGCAAGTGTCCGTGCCGCGCTCGGTGAAGGATCCGATCGAGACCAATCGCATCAACGTGGACGGGACGTTGAACGTTCTGGTCGCCGCACGCGATGCGAAGGCGACTCGCGTGGTACTGGCCAGCTCGTGCGCAGTGTATGGCGAATCGCTCGAGCTGCCGAAGTCCGAATCCATGACGCCGGTTCCGATTACACCGTACGGCGTCTCGAAGTTGACGGCGGAATTATACGCGCAAGTTTTCACGCGCGCGTACGGGCTGGAAACCGTCTCGTTGCGTTACTTCAATGTCTTCGGTCCGCGGCAGGACGCTGGCTCGCCCTACTCCGGAGTGCTATCGGTTTTTTGCACCGCGCTGCGTGACGGGGCGCCTGTGACCGTTTATGGCGATGGAGAGCAGTCTCGCGATTTCATATACGTCGAAAACGTGGTCCAGGCGAATCTGCGCGCCTGCGAAGCGCCGCAAGCCTCGGGCTTGGTTTTCAACGTCGGCACGGGCAACAGCTATACGCTCAATCAAACGCTGAAGCTGCTGGAGAAAATTTCCGGCCGTTCGGCGAGCGCTCAGTACGCGCCGCCGCGAGCGGGCGACATTCGCGATTCGCAGGCCGATATAGCGCTCGCGGGGCAGAAGCTCGGCTATGAACCAACCGTCGGCTTCGAAGACGGTCTGCGGCGCACTTGGGAATGGTTCAAAGCGCAGGGCAAGACCGCAGCATCCTTAACCTAACAACGCGGCTAACGGATTAGCGGGCCTTCGCGACTGCAATCGTTGTCCAGCTATTGTTTCGCTGGCGGCGTCGCCGCTGGCGCGGGCGCAGTGGCTGGCTTCGCAAACTTGCTGTCGTCCGCAGGAACGTTGATTTGGATTTGGCTGAAGTGCACGGTCAGCGCGGCGTCAGGGGTCGCCGTGCGCACGGTGAAGGGAAGTTTCAACCCGCCGACGGCGCGGTAATCGCTGAAATCGGCTTCGACGGGATTATTGCCGATCGGGCTGGGCGCCGCGAACACGTAGCGCAGCAGCAGCCCGCTGTCGATGTCGAACAACAACCGTTCTCTCGGCCCTCCGTCCGCGGGGACGCCCATCACGACGTAAACCTTATGGTCGCCGACTTGGTCCAGGTTCGGCATCACGCGCAATTGAGTGAAGTGTTTTCGGACGTCGAGCAACCGGCTCATGTCAGCAGCGCGATTGAGTTCGGCGAACTGTGTTCCTTGGACATCGCTCACCTGCCCTTTCGCATCCTGCTGCCAGAAATCCGTGCCGTCGGTGCCTTCTGTGAAAGCCTCATCTTTTCCCGCAAGCGACATTCGGCGCTTGTTGGGTGCTTCCTGAATGATCTCGATCGTCACGGCCTCGGATGCTCCGCCTCCTTCGAAAGTTCCCGTTCCCTCGGCTTTGCGGCTCGTCAACTTCGCGATGGCGTCGGCGCCGCCGATTGCTTGAGTGTACTTGTCGAGGATCTGATCCACGGTGGGAGCGGCGGCCGGGCTTCCCACAGGCGCACCCGCGACGTTCGGCGGCGCGGCGGTGCCGGTTGGTCCAGCGTGCTCCACCGTCGGCGCAGATGGCATTGAGGCCGCCATTTGCGTTTCTTCCGGAATCACGGGCACGCCTAGCGGATGGGCGGTGCCTCGATGACACGTGTTGCAGGTCACCTCTGCGCGGCCGCTGAAGTTCGTCTTATTAATGTCCATCTCCATCTGAATCATCTGGCGAGCCGTGGCCTTGGGTTTCTTGCTGTCGTCCTGAAAATGGGGGATCACATGGCAGAACGTACAAGGTTGGCCGAGCGACGTCGACATAAACTCCATCGCCGAAATCAATTGATCGGCGGGCGCGTCCTTGAGCACAGTCACATTCATGAACACCTCGCCCGCCGTTTTCACCGCCGCGGCGGGCGCGGCAACCGGCGCTGCAACAGGCGGGGCAGGTGCAGGAGCCTGAGCGCGGGTCGCGTGCGGCGCAGCAATTGCTATCGCCAAGCCCGCCGCCACCGCGATTCCCGCACAAATGAAGAACCCCACCTTGCGACTGCGTCGAAATGTGCGTGTCATGGCGCCCCCACAGAACGCATCTGTCGTTTGCAACCACGATAGAGTACTTGAAGTTGCCTCGTCGTCAAGCGATCCCTTTCGTTCTCTTCTGGTGCCTCGTGAGCAGATCGGCGCCAGTCTACGGATAGTTACCTCGCGCGACTTAAGTTCGGGTAATGACGCAAGTAACTCGTTCAGCGCACGGCCCAGCCGAGCCGCGGCTGCGAATTCCTGCACGTATGCTAGACTCCGCTCGGAGGAATTATCGTGCTCAAGACTTTTCAATACTGGTTGCTCTGCGGGCTGGGGGCGATAGCGATTGTCCTCGTGGGCGCGAACATTTGGTTATACGTCCGCAACCGATCAGTGGAGGCTGAGGTCAACGCCCGCGCGCAGTACATTCAACAAACCGCGCCAATCAACGATTTACACCAGCAGATGGCCAGAGCCCTGGCCGAACTCGCAATCAAGAACAACGATGAGCAACTCCTCATGCTGCTAAGCGATCAGGGAATCACGATCAACCGGACGTCAACGGTACCGGCGAATTCGGCACCTGCCCCAGCACAGAAGGGCAAGCCATGAGCAACTCCGCCGACTCATCTACGGTCGCCGAGAAAGAATCGAAGCCCAATCGCTACGGCCCGTTTCTTCCACTGCTGCTCTTTGCCGTTGCGTTTCTCGGCTGGACGGTCTGTCAGACGACGTCGCTAATCCGTGAGCGCTCCACTCTCAAACAAACTTTGTCGATGCAGGCTGCACCACTCGCCCAGGCCCAAAGGATCCGCGCCGCCACCGATTCGATGGTCACGAAGACGCGCGAACTTGCCGATGCCGGCGATCCCAACGCTCAACTCGTCATCGCTCAGCTTAGACAGCGGGGCGTCACCATAAATCCCAACGCATCGACTCCGCCGACGCCCTGATCCTTCACCCTGTCACTGGTTGCCTTGCTGTGGCGCCTCTGCGTCCAGCGAATACATGCCCACGATCTTGCCAGTCGCGCCATTCAGCTTGGCGATGTAGCTGCGCGAACCATCGGCAATCCACAGATTCGCGCCGTCGTACGCGATGGCCTCCCCCTGTCCCACGCTGCGCACCGACATTAATACTGTTCCATCAGTCGGACTGATTTCGACGACTCCACTCTTCGACCGGTCGCTAATCCATAGATTGGTTTTGTCGAAGATGATTTGCGAGGCGCGATCGGAGATCTGATAACGTGCCACGACTTCGCAGTTCTTAGGGCCCAGCTTAACGACGGTGCCATCGTCATCGCTGGCCACCCATAAAGCGGAACCATCATAGACAAAGCTGCTCGGGGAATCGCCCGCCGGAAAATTCCCCAAGCTTTCGCCGGTACTCGCCAGGAGCTTAGTCAGGGAGTCACTTCCGGGATTCAGCACCCAAATGTTTTTGCCATCCGTGGCGAGAGCTGTCGGACTTCCGCCAACTCCGTAGATGCCTACAGTTTGGCCGTCCGACGCCCGGACCTTCCTTACGGCATCCCCGTCGTGGTCGGCGACCCACACGTATCCATCCACTACCAAGACAGCAACAGGTTCGGCGCCGGCTTCGAATACGCCAAGCGTCGCGCCGTCGCTGGCCCGCAATTTGGTGACGGTTGCGTCCCCGCTATTCGCCACCCAGATGTCTTCGCCGTCCGAAGCCAATCCGCGCGGCGCTTCCCCGACCGGGAAAGAGCCTAGCAGCCGTCCGTCAGCCGGAGAAAGCTTTGAGACCGTATTGGACCGCTCGCTAGAAGCCCAGATGAAAGCGCCGTCATAGATCAGCGGAGGCCCGTCGATTTCAGAGTGGGGAGGGACCGGAGGATTCTGCGGTGATGCAGGGGTGCTTTTGATGCCGAGCCAGTAAACAGTGAAAAGAATGGCGATGGCAATTCGACGAATTGATCTAGGAACACTACTCATCATCTCATTTTCTCCATCTTAGCCTTGGTTCTTGGCATGCAATCGTGCTCATCCAAACCATCCAGATGGTTAGCACTTGTAACACCATACCAACCGGCGCATCAACCGCGGATAAACCCAGTCAGATCACTGTTCTTCCGTGAAGCGGACGACAAGAGCGCTCCAGTTCAAGAACCACTTAGGCGGTAAAGGAAAGAATGTTGCACATCCTCCACCGCGGACTTTCCGGAACTCGCTCCTAGGATTGAATTTAACAGCAGGACGGATGTGGCACCCAGCTTGCATCAATGAACCACGCACGAATCGCCAACGTCCCCGGCGGCGAGGCACGGAATAATTTCGCTGTCTCGAAACCCAAAGGGGGTCTCTATATGAGACGTTTGGCGATCATAGTACCGGTAGTCCTGTGCTTTGCGTTGGGCTACCAGCCTGTGGCAAAGGCGCAATCTTCTCTTCAGTATGTGGTTTTCAATGTGAACGGCGCGGCCCAGGATAATGACTTTACTGGCGTTAATGTTTCCAGCTTCAATGAAACGACGGGCATTGGAACACTGAGCTACACTTTCGATCCTGGAACGAGCGGAACCTATTTTGTTGATTCGTTCTTCGATCTGGAAGTAAGCCAGCCATTTTTCAATGAGTACGGAACCGCTTCCGGTGCGGCCGCTACGGGTCAGACTTGGGAAATTGGGGACTCTTATGCCAGCAACATCTACAACGATGTCGAAGGCGCGTCCGGCACTGGAGCCCTCAGCGACGTGAACAGTCTGCCAGGGCAGACGAGCAATTACCTCGGCGGCTCCGGCGGCACTGCACCTTGCACCGCGGGAGCGTCCTGCAATGGCGATGCCGCAATGGCCATGGGATTCGAGTTCACGCTTAGCAGTACCCAGGAAGCCGTGATCACTCTGGATTTTTCCACGACCAATCCGGGCGGAACGGGCCTCGTGCTCGACCAAACGCACCCCGTTGACCCTGCGAACGCCACTGAGTCCGACGTCTATTTCACGGGAAACGAAGTTACGCAGGCGGCTGTCAGCGGCCCGCCGACTGGAGTTCCGGAGCCGAGCACGCTTCTCTTGCTGGGAGCGGGGCTTGCTGGTCTTTGCCTGTTGAAGACCAAGTTGAGTGCGTAGTGGGACGAATTGCGGTTGACCACGGGTATTCGGGGGGTTCGAAGCTCCGCGCCGTTGGTGCGCGCTTTCGGCTCGGGCTTCAAGTTTCAAAATCGACGGTTAGCTACTTTGGAGGGGAAGAAGCTATGCGAAAGCTAAGTCTGTGGCAAGTTTGTCTGGTCGCGCTACCGCTTCTGATCGCGTTCATTATCCCGCAGGCCGCGAGAGCACAGGTTACCGTCTTGACTGTACCGGAGGTTCCGGGAACTCCGACCACGCCCCACGTTACGTATCCTCTGGGCCCCACCAGCGAGGTAACCATCGTGTTGGGAGCCACGGTGAATTTGGGAGGATCCACAGACTCCTTCACCTATTCCTGGAATTTCGGAGATGCAACAACGCAGGCAGCGGCTCCGGTTACGAATACTTACGACATTTCGGCGCAACATGCCTATCCATACGCCGCCCCCGGCGGGACGGCGTGGACCGCCGTAGTGACCGTTACGGATACCAACACCAGCGCAACGTATACCGCGAATTACTACGTGATCCAGCAAGCTAACAGCCTGGCTTCGCGCGTGGACGTGGCCATCGATTCCGGTTTGTGGTACCTCCACCAGAATATGTGGCGGTGCAACAATGGCTCCCCGAGCGGTTGTGGGACCGGTGGAATTTACGGCGCAAGCGGGGTCTATGGTGGATGGGAATGTGCCGGCATTTACGATGCGGGCTATGCAAGTGGTGCGCCAACTTGCGGCAGCGGGTACACCAGCGGAAACGCTTCAGCAATGACCGCTTCCGACGTCCAAGCCTTCGAAGTTAACGGCCATTACGCAAATGGTCCCTCGAACGATCCGTACACGGAGGATGTTAGCCGCGGACTTGCCCGTGTTTTTATGTTTTTGTATCCCCAGGCAGTTGCGTCCAAGTCTTATAACTACAACATACCCGGGACTTCGTGTCCTAGTGGCGCAACGACTCCGTGCACCGTTACTTTCGATGGGAACAGCCCTTCGGGGAACGGCCAAATGCTGTTCGACGACGACAGTACCAGTTATCCGTTCTACCAAGGTGGTCAGCTGATTGACGCCATCGTTGGTTCGCAGAACCCCGCCGGTATCGCCCCCACCGGCCCCGCCGCCTCCGGCGGATTGCCTGGTGTTCAGGGACAAACGTACCAAAACATCGTGCAGGATATGATTGATGGCTACAATTACTGCCAGAACAACTATACTCCCGGCGGAGCTTGGGCCTATCAGTGCAATGTGAACGGCAGCGGCAGTTACAACGACAACTCCGTCTCTCAGTGGGCGGCCATCGGCGAAATCGGCGCCAATCGGGGATTCTCCGTTGCGATTCCGCAAATCGTGCAGGATGCCAATGCTTACTGGGACACTCAGGATCAGTGCACGTCCAGCCCACTCGGCGCCTTCGGCTACAGCGGGGCTTGCTATGAGCCTTGGGGACCGTGGGCCGTAACACCGTCCGGTATGGTGCAACTGGCGATGGACAAATTGGGCCGCGGCGATTCCCGTTGGAATGCGGCCGAAACCTACTACCACGACAATTTCTGCAATGCGACGTCGGGTGGAGTTACCTCCTCTCCTCGGCAGTATACCTACGGCATGTTCTCGTTCACGAAGTCCATGCTGCTGCACGATCCGGGCGGCGTGCTGACCCCCATTACATTCTTGGAAGATGAACCTGGCGGCACCAACCCAATTGACTGGTACAACCAGATTGGGCCGGAAAGCGGTGGGTCGGCTGGATGCGACGGCGTGGCGCAAGTCCTCGTCAAGCGTCAAGGGGTCACCAGCGGCGATGGCGGCACCGTCGGCTCGCCAAATCCATCGAACCCGCAAGGTGGTTTTTGGACTGGGCACAATTACGAGTACCCACAGAGCCAGTTCGAGACGGCGTGGTCCATCATCATGCTGGAAAAGACCGTCTTCGTCTCGTGCGTCAACAACTTGGGCGGCGCAGGTACGGCTTCTGGCCTGGCGCCGGCTCGAATCGATCTCACCTGGACGGGAATATCCGGAGCAGCTTCCTACAATGTGTTGATAGGGACCGTTTCTGGTGGCCCCTATACGCTAGTAGGAAACTCTACTCTGCCGGGCTACTCAGACAGGACGGGGTTGTCGAATGGAGGTACCTACTATTTCGTCTTGCAGCCAGTTAACAATAGTGGTGTCTCCGTTTGTCAGTCAAACGAGGCGACGATTAAGATCCCAGCCAAGGGACGTTAATCGAAGCGAAGAGGCTGACTGGGCTCATTTACTTGCCCTCCGGGAAGCTCCGGGCCAGAGCTTCCCGGAGGGCAGAAGTTTCTAGGGCGATGTCACCTCGCGAAGATCAGTTGCCGTTCAAGCGAGTGTGATGTGCAAGCGGTTTTCAGCTTCGGCCGGGGCTCCAGCAGGCGGAACAGAGTGCGGAATCGGATTTGCCCATATCGAAAGGAATTGCTGGCCGGAGGCCCGAGGAGATGAAGCGTTTTTACGCATTGCTTTTCTCACTGCTGCTGTTGCTGCCGAGCCAGTTGATGGCGCAATCCAGCACTCAAGCGTCCCCCTCACGCGCACCCGTTCTTATTTTCCTTCGAATGAGAGCCGGCGATTCGATCAACATCGAGATGACGGAAAACCGGATCCGCCGCGTTCTGCAAATGCTCGACACCGTCAACCGAGAGTTCCCCTCTGCGAACATCAGGGCCACAGTCTTTGTGAACGGAGCAGTGAGTGACCTGCTTGCTCAGAGGAATTCCAGGACCGGAATTCAGGACCTTTTGCTCGACGCCGCCAAGAAAGGGATGATTGAAATCGGCTATGACGGCACGGAGGAACCGCGCTCGAGCGTGCAGCCGCTGATGGATTACAGGGATGTGGGCACGCCGAAGGAAGACTACCTGGCGCGCGTCGCGGTGGTTCAAAGAATTTTGACGGAAGGACGTGATCCGATCAGCGGCAAGCCGTTGCCGGATGCGGATGGCGGACTCAAGAGAATGCAGCAAGTTTTCGGCGAGGCATCCAGCATCCGCGGGACGCAGGCCTTCGCCAGAGATCCTGCTGTGGGAACCATGCCCGATTGGGGAAGCGACGCGGAAGTGGTGCAACAAATTCGTTTGATGAATTCCCGGGCGACAATGGCCGGCGTGCTCGATGATGTTCCGCACTTTGACTTCTCGTACGACGGTTGGGTCGGGCCCTTTAGCAAAAACCTTAGTCCTTCCGCCGATTCCTCACCCGATCTTTATTGGCAGGAAAACAGGTTACGGATCTCTGAAAGAAGCGACAAGCCGAGCCGGGTCGTGGAAGCCTCGGATGGCGCGGATGCGCTTAAGGGCTATTTCGAGAAGCTCGACAGATCGAAAATTCGGATCGTGCAAATCGAGCTTGGGGATGACCGGAACTATTTGCAAGCCCCCTTTCGCCAAGACGAATCGCCCGATTATCCGCCCACACAATACGCTCTCATTCATCCTGATGCCCCAAATCTGCCAAAGCGCGCTCTTAACAGCGAGGCGGATGTTGACGCCGCGTTTCAGAAAGAGCAGGACGCATTGAAGTGGGTGGTGAGTGACTTTGTTTCTAAAGATCCAGGCTCGGAGATTGTGAGCAATAAGGATCTCTTGAGCATGACTCTGCCTTGCTCGGGCTACCAGCTGTCAACCGCCAGCTTGCGGAAGTCAATCGCGGAGCTGGACAAGTCCTGGGGCGACTCCCCGGTACCGCCGAAATACGTAATTGTGGACCGCCGCTCATTGTCCTTGGCGCAGACTTTTCAGGTCTTGGCAGACGCCCTGGTAGCGCGGAGACGCACGGGGAAGCTTCCGGACAGTGTGGCGGTTCTTGACGTATACGGGCCGGTCGAAGTGCCGAATGGAACGGGCGCCGCGAACGGAGAGGTTTCGGCGAGCACAGTAGCCTTGGCCGCTGTATACATACTGCCGGCCCTGTACGAGGACAATTGGAGTCCAATTCCGAGAAATGTTGTTCCTAGTCAGGTCCAAGTCGGGGACATAACGGTGAACGGCGCGCAGTACTTGCACTTGATGATGAAGGCTTTACTGTCCGACGATTTGGAAGCCAAATTGCCCGTAACTCCCGCAGGAATGGTGTGGGCGCCAGAGGCGGTAGCCTTCAGAACTAGGCCCGTAGCAGACATGGGAACAATTTGGACAATCAAGCCTGCCCCCATTGATATATCGAAAGGGGCGGCTAAAACCCAGTAGGCGGCGAAGCTACGTAGAGAGATGAATTGGCAGCTGAGGGAGTACAAAAAGGGAGGCTATCCTCAGTGTATGAAACCAATCCACTTCTCCGTGCCTCGGTTGCCGCGATTGCGTTCTTGCGGTCGATGCTTCAACGCCATTTCCTTCAGCTTTTCCTGATTGCGGCCTTGGCCGGTTTCCTATCGGCGTATCCTTGCTCGGGCCAAGTAACCAACAGTTCGATACTCGGGCATGTTTACGATCCGAGCGGGCAGGTCATCTCAAACGCCACGGTTGTGATCTCAGACGCCAACCGCTCGATTGCTCGCGAGACGACAACAGACTCTGCCGGGTTGTTCACCGTGGTCGGCCTGAATCCCGCAACCTATAGCATTTCCGCCTCCGCTCCGAACTTTGACACGGCCACCGAAGCGAATGTGTACCTGGCCGTCAATACGCAGCTGCGCGTCGATTTTCACCTGGTCATCGCGGGCGTACAAAAGACAGTTTTGGTGTCCTCAAGCGCCAATCCGTTGCAAACGGAATCGGCGGAAATGTCCATGGTGGTCACTCAGCAGCAGATTCAGAGCTTGCCTCTCGATCCGCGGAACTTTCTGCAACTCGCGCTGTTGTCCTCCGGTGTGCTTCCTCCCAGCGAGAATTCGGAACTTTCCACGCGGGGAGCGTTCTCTATGGATAGCGCCGGCGCTCGGGAGGAATTTAACAACTTTCTTCTCGATGGCGTCGATAACAACGATCCCTATGTGAATCGTTATGGCGTCGAGCCCCCAGTCGATAGCATTCAGGAGTTCAAAGTCGCCACAAGCAATTATGATGCTGAGTATGGCCGTAGCGCCGGTGGGCAGGTCAACGTCATTACGCGCTCCGGCTCGAACGACCTCCACGGGTCGATCTACGAGTATCTTCGGAATCAGGCGCTGGATGCCCGAAACTTTTTCGATGGGTCAGTTAAACCACAGCTCACGCAAAACCAATTCGGCTTCAGCGCCGGCGGGCCAATCCGCAAAGGCAAGACATTTTTCTTCGCGGCTACGGATTTTTACCGGAATATAGAGGGCATGAGCGCGCTCTCTGCAGTGCCCACTACAGCCGAGCGTCTGGGAAACCTTTCCGCACTCTGCCAGACTGGCTTCACAAACGGGATCTGCAATCCTGCTCCCGCTAACTCGACGCTTAGCTCAGTGCAAATCGTCAACCCTCTCGCAGGCAGCCCTTTTTTGAATAATATGATTCCTTCTGGCGACATTTCGTCGGTTGCCACGGACATCCTGAATCTCTATCCTGCCGCACCGGCGGGTAGCACAGGTTCTGTGGCGTACGCCACGAACAGTCCCATCCAGACGGAGAACGATTCCCAGGGCACCTACCGTCTCGACCAACATTTTTCCGACTCAGAATTGCTCACGCTCCGGTATAGCTTTGGAGGGGTGAATCTTTTCGAGCCATTCGCAGGATCTGGAATCACGGTGCCAGGTTTTGGGGACGATGTTACGGACCGCATTCAAAATGCGATGATTTTGCTGCAACAGACTCTGGGGAGCCGGGAAACCAACTCGATTCGCATCGGATACAATCGCTTTCGACGCGACATCCTGACGCAAAATCACGATGTAAATGTTGGCAGCCAGTGGGGCGTCAATTGGCTGAACGTTCCGCCGATTGCCTACGGCTACCCCGAACTGACCGTTCAGGGATTCTCGACGCTCGGGGATAACTACTCGCTGCCAATCGCTCGTGTCACGAACACGTTCCAGTTTGGGGATGGTCTGAGTTTGGATCGCGGCCCTCATTTGTTGAAAATCGGCGGGGAATTTCGCGATCTTCAACTCAACGGCATTTTGGATCTCTTGAACCGCGGCTCGCTTTCGTTTCTAGGAGGCGTGTCTGGTTCCGGAATCAGCGATCTGCTTCTCGGCTATCCGAATCTCGCAATCCAGGTTCAAGCCAACAATCCGCTGGCCATGCGTACGAAGGCTCTGAACTTCTATTTCGAGGACGACTGGCACGTCCACCGAAATCTCACTCTGAATCTTGGGGTGCGCTACGAGTACAACACCCCGATGACCGACGCGAAGAACCAGATGTATACGTTGGATCTCCACACCGGTCAAATCGTGCAGGTCGGAAGCGATGGCGTCAGTACATCCGGCATCAAATCTGACTACAACGATATTGCCCCCCGTGTTGGGTTTTCCTGGAACTTCTCACCGAATTGGGTGGTCCGCTCGGGCTATGGCATTTACTACGATTCCGGAATGTTCACGGTGAATTCCGCGCAGTATTTCAATCCGCCGATTTTCAATCTGTCTGTGTATTTTCCTTCTGCTGCCGGTCTGCTCACGCTGCAAAACCCGTTTCCTTCGAATGCAGGATACGTGCCCCCTGCTGGCCTGAATGTGCTGAACCCAGATTTGCCGACACCCTACATTCAACAATGGAACCTGAGCCTGCAACGGAGCATGGGCCCGTGGGGTAATTTCACCGCGAGTTATGCCGGCGCGAAAGGGACAAAACTCGCTCGCCCCTATGATCTGAACCAGCCACTGCCCGGATCCGGCGACCTTCAGACGCGACGCGCAGAGCAGAACCCTCTCTATGGTTCTTATGGAAACATCTTCTTCATAGATGACGGCGGTAATTCCAGCTTCAACTCGCTGCAATTGAATTATAACCGCACGCTCGGAACGCGCTACTCCGTCTCGGCAGCCTATACCTACTCGCACTCAATCGATGACGCGTCGGCCTTCCTTGGTTTGCAGCAGGACCCGAACTTCCCCCAGGATAGCCACGATTTGGAATCCGATCGCGGCAACTCAGGATTCGATATGCGTCACCGGGTGGTAGCTTCGTTTGTGGTGCAACTACCGCAGGGAAATATTTGGACGCGTAACACGCAGCTGCGCGGCATCTTCAGCGCGGGAACGGGACAGCCACTTACTCCCATAATTTCTTCCGACAACAGCAACACCGGCAACACCGGCGGCACCTCTGCCGGCACGGATCGGCCCAATATGGTTGGTAATCCGAATGCCGGCGCATGCCCCAATCCAAATGGCGGCGCGCCGATTCCGGTGGGAACTGTTAATTGCTGGTTCAATACGAGCGCTTTCGCAGTCGCTCCGGCGTACACCTTTGGCGACGCGGGACGCAATATTCTGATCGGCCCGGGTTTTTCGTCCTTCGACGTTTCTTTATATCGCCTTTTCAATTTGACCGAGCGATTCAAGCTTTCTGGCGAGGTGCAGGCGTTCAACCTTTTCAATCACGCAAATTTCGATCTTCCGCAGAATTACGCGGACAATCCCTCGACGTTCGGCCGCATCTTTTCCGCGAACCCACCGAGGCAGCTCCAGTTGGCGGCGCGATTGACCTTCTAGGCGATTTTGAAGGAAGCAAAGAGGATTAAGTGGAAAGGCAAATTGCGGCGGCAATCGAAGCGAGAAGCGCCGCGTTGAATTCACGGCCCAACGGTGAAATATGATTCGTACGGTGATGTCCCCCTATCCGGAGGACAAACCATGAAGTCCTTACGATTTGGTCTCAGTCTATTCGCGGTCTTGTCATTTGCTCTTTCGCTTTCCGCGGACACTGGCGGCAGCATCTCAGGAACGATTGTGGATCCGACCGGGGCTGTCGTTGCTGGCGCCAAAATTAGTCTTGTGCGAATTGACACGAACGCTTCGCAAAGCGTAGTCACCGACTCTCGAGGAATCTACTCGTTTCTCGAATTGCCCGTTGGAACGTATGACCTGCAAGTCGACGCCTCGGGCTTCAAGCCCTATCGCCGGGCGGGAATTGTGATCGACGCCGATCGCGCCTGGCTGGTGGACGTAACCCTTGAGTTGGGACCTCACTCGGACACGATTACCGTAAAACAGTCGGATGTTTCCGCGGAAAGTGCCGACACCCAGATGGGAGAGGTGGTTTCCGGCAAGATGGTGCAGTACTCTCCGCTGAATGGCCGCAGCTATACCGACCTGCTCGCGCTGCAACCCGGAGTCGCGCCGGTCACGACGATCTCCGGAACCTCGATCCAGGCAGCGGGTGCGAGCGTGATCTTTCCTTCAGGCGATCTCGATCCCGGCACGCTTTCCATCAACGGCCAGCGCGAATACTCAAATGGATTCACCGTGAATGACGCCGACGTCGTCGAGCGATTTACCATGGGCGCCGCGATCATTCCCAATCTTGACGCCATATCCGAATTCCGCGTTCTGACCGGTAACTTCGAGGCGCAGTATGGAAACTACAGCGGCGGCCGGATCCAGGTGATTACGAAATCGGGCTCCAACCAATTCCATGGAGACGCATTCGAATTTCTGCGCAACACCGGGCTCGACGCGCGCAACTTCTTTTCTCCCACGCGCGGCGAATTTGACCAAGATCAATTTGGCGGTACAGTAGGCGGCCCGATTTCGCGCAACCGCGTTTTCTTTTTTGCGGATTACCAGGGCACGCGGATGACGCTAGGCGTCGACTCAGGCCAGATCGTTGTTCCCTCGTTGCAAGACCGGACCGGCAACCTATCGGATATGGCGAGTTCTTTCGTCACCGTCGATCAGTACGGTAACAGCGTTCCTACAACGGTCAGCGGGTCGTATTGGGCGGGTATCCTCTCGAAGCAGCTCGGCTACCCGGTATCTGCGGGCGAGGTTTATTACGTCCCGGGGTGCACGTCTTCCGCGCAGTGTGTTCTCCCCAACGCGGTGATCCCGAAATCCGCGTGGTCCGTTCCCGCGACGAAGCTCCTGCAATACATCCCAACGCCCAACAATGCCAATGGCACATTCTCATCCTCTGCCTACAACGAAACGCTGGGCGACGACAAAGGAGCCGTTCGAATTGATGGCACTAGCCTCCGCTTTGGCCGGCTATCCGCTTACTACATGCTTGACAACTATTCCCTAAATAGTCCCTATCCTACGCAACAGGGCGGCGCGAACGTTCCAGGTTTCAGCGCTCTTTCGTACGGAAGATCCCAGCTTCTGACGCTCGGTGAATCGAAGACTTTCGGCTCTCGCACTGTAAACGAGTTTCATTTTTCCTTTGTGCGCGACGCTAATATCCTCGGTTATCCCGCCGGAGGTACTGGCCCTTCTTATGCCAGTCAAGGATTTGTGAATTCCCAAGACCAGCCGAGCATCATCCCGGCCCGGCCACAGTATGCGGGAATCGAAAACGTTGAGTTTAACAATTACATCATCGGACCAACCATTACGGGTCTAAATCAGTACGACAATACCTTCGAGTTTCGCGACAATTTTTCGAGAGTCATCGGCAAACACACCGTCGAGTTGGGCGGTGAATACATGTACAGCCAGGTGAACGCTTTGGCGGACGTACAATCCAACGGAACGTTTCTGTTCGCCGGCTCCGAAACCGGTGTGGATTTCGCGGATTTTCTCCTGGGAATCGCCAGCGCCTACAAGCAGGGCGATGCCCAATCGTTCTACAACCGCAATAAATACGGCGCATTGTTCGCTCAGGATTCCTGGCGCGCCACGTCTCACTTTGTGGCGAATTACGGTTTACGCTGGGACGTCGTCATGCCCTGGTACGAAAAATACAACCAAATACAAACGATCGTTCCAGGAGAGAATTCGGTGGTTTTCCCCGGCGCGCCCACGGGACTCGTATTTCCAACAGATCCTGGAATTTCGCGCTCTCTTGCACCGACTCGCTGGGACGATCTTGCCCCGCGCCTGGGATTGGCCTATTCCCCAAGTTTTTCCAATCGCGTGCTGCATTTCTTGTTCGGTGATGCCGGGCAGAGCAGCATCCGCGCCGGCGCCGGCAGGTTCTTCTCGGCAATAGAAGGCGTATCGGCGGGCGTCATGGCCGGGGACGCTCCCTATGGACAAACCTACGGCAGTACCGGCCCTCCGCTTTTCACCAATCCGTACATCACCGCATCAGACGGTTACAACAACGGCCAGCGCTTTCCGCTGACTTACCCTGCATTGAACGCGACGGCGAGCAATCCCAACCCAAACGTCAATTGGCCCGAATACCTTCCCATTAGCGGGCTGCCCGGCTACTATCCGGGCAATGTGACGCCCTACTCGGAGCAATTCACCTTTAGCATTCAACGTGAGCTGGGGACGCACGCGCTGCTCTCGGTCGGATATGTTGGAAGCGAGTCTCATCATTTGCTGACACTTGTGGAAGCCAATCCGGGAAGTCCTGCCTTGTGCTTGAGCTTGAGCCAACCGAGCCAAGTGGCGCCCGGCTCGCCGACCTGCGGACCATTCGGCGAAAGCACGGCTTACATCGGCGCTTCTGGAGCGTCTTATCAGGGAACACGAGGCCCGCTAGGCCCTGACTTTGGCAGTGTGGATTGGATTATTTCGAATGGAAATTCCAACTACAGCGCTCTACAGTCGACACTCCGCTATTCGGCGCGGAGCGCCGAATTTCTGCTCGGATATACCTACGGTAAATCTCTCGATAATTCATCCAGTATCTCCGACCAGCTTGTGCCGGCAAATTACAATCTCACCTATGGTTTGTCGTCCTTCGATATCCGCCAGAATTTCGTCGGCAGCTTCACTTATGGGCTCCCCTTCGACACGTTGTTCCGCAAGCGGAATGGTCTTACGAAGAATTGGCAATTGTCCGGCGTCGTGCGCTTCGCGACCGGCTTGCCGGTCACTTTCTACAACAACAGCGATAACTCCTTGCTCGGCACCGGTCCCGACGGCGTTAACGCCTTCCTGGCCGACTTGCCTGAAATGACTCCGGGACCACTCGACCTGAATCACAATCCGCGGAATGGTGAGCCATATTTCAATACCTCGCTCTTCAGTGTCCAGCCCTTGGGCACGCCGGGGAACGTGCCTCGGAGGTTCTTCAGCGGCCCTGGAATTTCCAATTTCGACCTTGCGCTCACCAAGACATTTCCGATTCGCGAAGCGCTCTCCTTGCAACTCCGCATGGAGGCATTTAACGCCTTCAATCACGCGCAGTTTTTTGGCCCGAACACCGTGAACGCAACTCTGCCGGCCAGCTCCACTTTCGGCATGGTGACGAGTGCGGATCCGCCCAGGTATGCCCAAGCTGCGCTTAAGCTTCTCTTTTGATGCGAAGGTGGCGCCGTCGTTGTTCCAGCTCAGGCTTCAGTCGGTTATGTAACGCGATCGCGTTGTGCTCTTGAAAAACGCCAATCGTGAGCGCTTGCCGGTGTCCAATTATCTTCGACGTCCCGATTTCATTGTAAGGGGCAAAGGGAAGCGCTTGCTTCGAGTCGATAACAATGGCGCGGGTCTACGATGCGCCCGAAGCGCATCTCAGCTTCAGCTACTGCCCAGCTAAGTTCTCCGGGTCTATCGCAACATTTCCTGACTTGGTGTCTGCCGGGCTTCCCGTCAAAAAAGCAACGGCCAGAAGCGCTGTCGCGCTTCTGGCCGAAACTTTTCTACGCCGAAGGTTAGACAGGGCAGCCTAGAGGATTGCGAAGCCCTGCTTTCGTGCGAGCAACCCAAGCCCGAGCAAACCGAAGGCAAGAAGAGCAAGGGAACCCGGTTCCGGCACGCTGGTCTTTTCCTGAATAAAAGGCTGGGGCCCCCACGAGTAGTCCCAAGACGACCCAGAGGGAACCCAGAATACGTCTGTGGTCACGTAGCCATCCGTAACGGCCGTAGCGGCCGCAGTCAGATCCGTGTGTTCTTGAGACGAGTACTGACCGCCAAGGCCGAGCACCGCCCAGATGGCGTTCTGTAGGGCAGAATTGCCTGGACTGGCGAACAGCTCGTTCGCCAAATAGCCAAGCTCGTTGTAGTCAAATTCTGTCTTGGCCAGAGTGCTATCGCCGAACTCCGTCCCCACCAACGCCGAGAGATCTGAACCCTCGGTATAAGCGGTTACATTCCACGTCTCGTTGGAGTAGACGGTGTTGTCGGCCGAGTAGCAAATCATCGGCGTCGACGAGCCGCCGTTCAAACTCAGCAAATACGGCCCGTTTACGCCTGTTGGGTCTGATTTATATTGCAAAGTGTCCGCGCGGGCAGCGCTGCCAACGAACAACAACAGCAGCGCGGGTGCTAGTACTACTATTAGTCTCCTCACGAATTTCCCCTCGGCTAAATTTTTGTCAACCCTGCCGAAGTGTTGACACCCTCAGGTGTCGGCCATCGTGCGGAGCGAGGCCACGCCCTAGCTAGAGCAATTCCGCTGCCACGCAGTTAGCTATTGAAAATAAAGGACTTGTGTCGACAGCGGTGAACGATGGAAGGAAGAGCTTTTCACATTTGAGAAGGTGCCCGGGCCTCTATTGGAGCACTCTTTCCGGTGAAAGAACTTGCCGCATGTTGAATTCGGGTGATTTCTCGGAGGCGTAGAGAATAGCCCTAGTGCCCCGCTGCCATATTCACCAAACGCGACTAACCGCCCGCACGCAGGTGCGCCGCCATGAACGAATCCGCCGAATGTTGTGCCGCGCGTTCCGCTGGCGACTTCATCTCCCGCCGCGTTTCTGCTACGCTCAATCGAGCGCGACCGTGGAGAGGTGTCCGAGCGGTTTAAGGAGCACGCTTGGAAAGCGTGTGTTGGGGAAACTCAACCGTGGGTTCGAATCCCACCCTCTCCGCCAGAATTCTTGTACGGTTTTCGTGCACTACGCCGATTCTCCCCCTTTCTGCGTGTCTATCGGTTCTCTTACGAAGCAGCCTAGGCATCAGGATTGCGCTTGTAGGTCCAATTCGAGAGTGTTAGGCTCGCCGTGGCATGCGACAGAAAACCCGTTGCGCGACAACCGTTTGAAAGAGAGACTTCGACGGATGAGGATTCTTGAGATGAAAAAACAACGTGGCATTGCGTTGGTGCAACTAATATGGATTGTCGCCGGCGTGCTGGTGATCATTGCGGCGGGATGGCACATCCTCGGCCACTTCGAAGGCACAGCGGTGAAGTTCGAGACGCCGTATCAGGCGATCTTGCTGACGAACGGTGCCGTATATTTCGGTCACTTGCACGGTTATGGCACTTCCAACCCGACTCTGACCGACGTGTACTACATCGTGAGCCAGACGAACCCTGACACGAAGCAAGTGAGCAACGTGCTTGTGAAACGTGGGAAGGAATTGCACGAACCGTCGGAGATGTACGTCAATCCGAATCAACTTTTGTTTGTGGAAGACGTAGGCCCCAACTCGAAAGTGGCCCAGCTCATCGCCCAGGCCAAGCCTTGAACTCGAGAGATTTTCACCCAGTAGCGGATTGACTGAGTGTTTGCACGACGCCGAATGAGAGAGTTTTGGAGGGGCCGTTGTGAGCAGTAGAGCGATTCCAAGAGCCCTGAAAAATGTTGGCCGTTCGCAACCCGCGCAAGAATTCCTTTTACGTTTCCAAATCTGACGCAGATTCCGGTCTTGCGAAGTTGCTTGCGCTGCAGCTACTGAACAGGGATGTCGCTTTAGGCGAGGTCGCTTGGCGCGCCGTTTTGCCGCAGAAGTTTTCGCGATGACGGGCGCAACTCTTCGTGATGCTCGCGCAGATAAGAGATCAGACGCTGCTTCTTATCCCTTCCGCGCTCGAGCTTCTCGTCATCCGCCTGCAAATTGGCGGGCGCCGGTTCTGGCAGGCACGCGGCCGCGCGCTGGTAGATCATGAGCCAAGTTTTCTTGACCGCGGAAACAGAGATACCGAGCTTCACGCTTAGTTCCTCGTCAGTACCGCCGTCGAGCGCTGCCAGAAGCAGCCGCTGCTCGCTGCGAGCGAAACCGAACCGCGGCGGTTGGTAGAGGAAAAGTGACCCGACCCATGAGCCCCACTTCTCCTGCGTCATCTCGCGCGTGACGCCGATAAGATGAGGGGCGCGAACCACATCTTCGAAGTTGCCCTCCGGAAAGTCGGCGTAGCGCAGCTTTTCGCAGTCAAATAGATAGCCGCCGGTATTGCGCATCGCCATCATGTGCTCGACGCTCTCCGCGTGCGCCGTCAGTTCTTTCAAGAAATAACCACGGTGGTGATCCATGAACGAGACCATCAGGTGGTTCCAGACATCCCCCCGCTGGCTGGCCTCAGCGCAAACGGTGGCTTGCCACACAACCAGATTCAGCCCGTCGCGTGAGTTGGCTTCTTGGACCTGATTCCAGGTGAGCAACGGCGAATCGTCCTGTGCCACGCGTTTGGCTAGTTCAGGTCCGATCCACGACAGGGGCGGCGTCTTCAGTTTGCGCAGAAAATCGTCGGAAACAAACACTGTGGCGCCGACGCCGAGCATTTTGGCCTGGGCGCCGTCCCCTTCCTCGAACACCACAGCGGAGCAGAAACCGTCATCAGCAACCAATCGGAGCCAGGCCGTCCTTAAGTGGGCGATCGCACTTCCGTACCGGGGACCGACGTTCGGGTGCGCAGCAACGATATCGGCGCATTGACGGACGTCAGACGGCAGCATTGGCCGGTGTCGAACACTCATGGAAGGACTCTACCCATTATGTGAAAAACGTTTGCATGGTCTCTTAGATCAATTGTTTGTAGCACGTCTCCCACTATACTTCCACGAGTCTAAAGCTCGAAATGCGTGTGTCATCAATAGGCTGCGACCGCCAATCGGAGCCGATGGATCATCTGAAATGGACTCGCTGAAATGGTGGCGAGCAGGCGCGGAAACAGAGAAACGCTGCAGGGTAGTTGAACGCTCTGACGTCGGGAAGCTATTGGTTTAGCTGAGTTGGTGAGAAGGTTATGGCTTGCGCTCGGAAGTGGTTCCGTAACTTCGGAGTTTCAAGGCTGGCTCTGACTGTCGCCGCCCTGGCGACGGGAGCGCTCGCGTTTGCGCCAAGCGCAGGTGAGCTCAAAAACACCGCCACCATCAACTGGACCGGCAACATGACCGCTTCTCCGAGCGTGCCAGCTTCGCTCGACATAGCCGCCGCGGAGTTTAACAGCAGGGGCCCGACGCAGGCCTTTGTCGCGGTCAACTCAAGCACGGTGACCTCACCCACAGCTGCGTCGCTGACGGTTGCCGGAAACTACGGAAACTTCGCCACCACCAACGTGGACGCGAGCGGCGTCGGCGACAGCAGCCTCAACATCACGGGCATGCGGGGCAATACCGGCGGCACGGTAGACGTGGACCAGTATCAAGCCCGCGGCAGCTCCTCTAGCGTCGGTGGAACGCTCGAGAATTCTCCGGGCGCGAAACTCAATTTCGGCAACAATTCCATCACGGAGCCAACCACCGTGACCGCAGCGGGCTTAATTGGCGATGGGATTCCGAACATCACTGGGTCCCAGACCACGCAGAGCCACGTCGGCCTCATGGGTGCGGCCTCAGCGAATGCGGTTGTCCCGTCAACGGGAGCGCTGGGCGCTGGCACCTCCAATCTGGCGAGCGATCCCGAGATCAGCTGGATTGGCGGAACGGGAAACTGGAGCCTCGCCGGCAATTGGACGCCGAGTGGCTCACCAGACAGCAACACCGATGTCGTCACCATCGGGAGCACGGGAAGTGGAATCGTAACTCTCAACTCCAGCGCCACCATCGGCGAGCTGATCCTCACATCCGGCTACACCCTTGCCCTCGAGCTCGCGCCCGGCTCGTCGCTCACGGTACAACAAAACGGGACCATAACCAACGGCTCGGTGACGATCAATTCCGGGGGCACTCTCGAGCTCGAAACCAGCGATGCTGTACTGACCGCCAGCGGAGAACTCACAAACGCCGGTACGCTTGACGTAGGGTCCGGCACGATCACGACTGCGGCCACGGCAAGCGCAGGTGAATTGGACAACACCGGCACCATCAATTTGACCGGCAACCTCAATACCACTCCAGCAACCCCAGCTTCGCTCGACATCACCGCGGCGGCGTTTAACAGCGGAACTCCAACACAACCCTTCGCCGCTGTTAACTCCGGCACGATCACGCTACTCAGCGATGCATCGTTGACCGTCGCGGGGACCTTCGGCAACAGTGGCACGATCAATGTGGACGCGAATGGTCTCGGCGCCAGTAGCCTAATCGTCGCAGGCGTGCTGGGGAATATAGGCAACTCGGTCGACGTTGGTACCTTCGCGGTAAGCATGTACCCGAATGGAATCGGCATCCTGAATTTTGGCAACGCCACCATCACCCACGCCACCGAAATCACCCTCGCCGGGCTGAACAATTTCGGCACTGTGAACATCACAGGATCGCCCACGGTGCAGACGCTGGTCGATCTGACGGGGCCGGCATCGGCCAATCCTTTTGTGCAGCCGCCAGGGATGCTGAATGCGGGAACTTACAATTTAACGAACGATGCTGAACTCGAGTACAGCGGGCCGGGCATCAGCGGCATTGGCTCGGGCGTAACCGTCAGTCTCAGCGGCGCCGGCGCGTCCATCGTCGCGACCAATATCGGTAACGGCACCAACAGCGCGTTCACTACGCTGGCGGGCAACGCGGGAACGTTCGAGATCTCCAATAGTGCGTCGGTGAGCGCCAGTTCCCCGAGTTTTTTCATCAACATGGGCACGGTAGATGTGGACCAGACGGGACCCGGCGGCAGCTCCTTGAGCGTCGGTGGAACGCTCGAAAATTCCCCAAGCTCGACGCTCAGTTTCGGGAACCCGTCCATCACCGCACCGACCACTGTTACCGCCGCCGGCTTGACCAACTACGGGACGCTGAACATCACAGGGTCTACGACGACACAGACCTTGGTCGACCTGACGGGCCCAAATCCATTCGTCTCATCCAATGGAGCGTTGGGCTCTGGCACCTACACTTTGACGAACGACGCTGAAATCGAGTACAGCGGTGCGGGCGTCGGCAGCATCGGTACCGGCGCGACCCTCAATCTAAATGGCGCGGGCGCGTCCGTTAACAACGGTTCGGGCGTCAACAGCGCGCTCGACACGCTGGCCGCCAACACCGGCACGTTCGAAATGTCGAATGGCGCCACGGTGAGTACCGGCCAGGGCTTGATCAACGCGTCCGAGATTCTGGTGGACCAAAGCGGTTCGGGGGGAAGCACGCTCAGCATCGGCGGAAACGTTCTCGAAGCGTACGGCGGGATTCTATGGATTGGCAACAACAACATCACGACAGCGACCACCGTGACGGTTAACGGGACGCTGACAACCCTCGGCAACTCCGATCTGCCAAGTACCAGTCTGATTCCGACGGGCAACGCATTTATAAACGTGACCGGCGCCACCAGCGTGCAGGCCACGTTGAACGTTCTGGGCGCTGCGCCGACTGCGCTGATCGGCAACTACACCGTCTCCGGCGACGCGCTGCTTGAGTACGCGAGTGGAGCGATCACCGCGATCTCCGGCTACAGCACGGAAACCTCCGGCGACAGCCTGACGCGCGTGGGACCCAATGCGCGAGTGGCTCTCGCAGGGAGCACAGCCAGCAGCAGCGCGCTTACAGGACTTGCGAGCAACGGCGGAGTGCTGACGCTTGAAAACGGCGCCAACCTGAGCACCAACGATGGGGTGAATTTTGTCAACAGTGGCGGGGTGATCCTAGACGACGAAGGAGCCGGCGGGAGCACTCTGAGCATCGGCGGAACGATCGCAGACACATTCGGATCGTTCAGTCTAGGTAATACAGGC
>Ga0187867_10000570_pt1 | contig 32558 bp, 24 predicted proteins | sample June2016WEW_13_1_FD_132976 | JGI IMG/M metagenome (GOLD analysis project Ga0187867, IMG submission 132976) | Peatland microbial communities from SPRUCE experiment site at the Marcell Experimental Forest, Minnesota, USA - June2016WEW_13_10 | ecosystem: Environmental > Terrestrial > Soil >... | reverse complement strand
GAGCACCTCGGTAGCCACGCCGCCGAGCCCGAACACCACGAGCGGCCCGAACACGGGCTCCTGCACCACGCCGATGGCCACCTCGACGCCGCCTGCCAGCATCGGCTGGACAAGCACCCGCTGCAGCCGCGGCCCGAATTCTGCCGCCAGCATCCGGTAACCCTCGGCCACTTCCTCCGGAGTGCGCAGATCGACTCTGACGCCCCCGGAGTCAGTCCTGTGCACCAGTCCCTCAGCTTCCGCCTTCAGGACGACGCGGCCGCCGAACCGCCTGGCGGCCTCGGCCGCTTCCAGCTCACTGCCCACCGCGACGGTGGGAATCACCGGGACGCCATAGCAGGACAGCAGGTCGGCTGCCCGGGCTTCCGGCAGCCAGCCGCCGGCCGGCGAGCCGGCCAGGAAACCAGTGACCAGGGTGCGTGCCTCAGCCGCGCGCAGCCCGTCCAGCAGGGGGACCTTGCCGCGCTGCCGCCGGCACCAGGCCTGGTACCGGACTGCGCGGCCAAGCGCGCGGGCCGCATTATCGGGGTCGGCGTAGCAGGGCACTCCGGTGACAGCCGCCGCCGCCACGTCGACGATGGCCGCCGCCTGATCGGCACCTGGCGGGTCAGCGGCGGCGGCACCGCCTGCCGGGGTAGCGTCCGTGCCAGAGCCTGAGGGCTGCTGCGCTACCGGCTGGCGCTCGAGCCGCGTCACGGACTCGGCCTGGTCGAGCAAGGCGACCGCCAGCGGCTTGCTGATGACTGCGGCAGCCACCGCAGCGCGCAGGTCGGAGAAAGCCGTGGGCACCGCCACCGCGAGCACGGCGTCGACTCCGGCGTCAGCGGCTACTTCCTCTACGCAGGCGCGGAAGGTATCTGTGGTCACCACCGGGCTGGTGTCCACCGGTCCAGTAACCACGGCACGGGCCGGCAGCAGCCGGTGCAGCGCGCGCCGGGTCGCCGCGCTCAGCTGCACGACCTGCAGGCCGTGGTCGGCGCAGGCGTCAGCGGCCAGCGCGCCCGCGCCGCCCGCGTTGGCGACGATCGCGACCCGGTTGCCTGCCGGCAGCGGTTGGCAGGCCAGCAGCGCGGCGGTATCGACAAGCTCGCCGAGACTCGTCGTGGCAATGACACCGGCCTGGGCGAACAGGGCCTCCTGGGTAATCAGCGGCGTCGCTGCCGCCGCGGAGTGCGAGGCCGCACGGTGGCCCGCCGGGGACCGGCCGCCGACGACAGTCAGGACTGGCATCCGCTGCGCGACCCGGCGGGCCGTGCCGGCGAACTTGCGCGGGTTGCCGAAGGACTCCACGTACAAGACCGCTATCTGGGTCACTTCATCTTGCGCCCACCAGGTCAGCAGGTCAGTAATGGACACGTCGAATTTGTCGCCGGCCGACACGAACGAGGACACGCCGATACCCAGCCTGGACAACTGTTCGAGCAGCGCGATCCCCACCCCGCCCGACTGCACGACCAGGCCGGCCACACCGGCCAGCGGGTGCCCAGCCGCGAAGGTCGTGTCCAGGCCGATCCAGGGCACGATCACGCCGAAACAGTTCGGCCCCACCAGCCGCATGCCATACCGGCGGCAGACGGCCAGCAGTTCCGTGCCCGCGGTGCCCCGGCTGGGACTTACTACTACGAGGCTCCGGACTCCGTTGCGGCCGCATTGCGCTGCCACCCCGGGTACCGCGGACGGCGGCACTGCGATCACCGCCAGGTCCACCTGCCCGGGCAGGTCGTCGACGGATGCCACGCACGGCACCCCGTCCATGGCCTGGGCATGCGGGTTAACCGCATAGACAGTCCCGGTGAAGCCGCCGGTCACGATGTTGTTCAGGATGGCCTGGCCCATTGTGCCGCGATGGGGGCTCGCGCCCACCACGGCGACCGAGTTCGGCTGCAGCAGCGGGCGCAGGCTCGCCACATCCGCGCGGCTTTCCCTGCTGGCCACCGACTCCAGGTAATTGCCCAGCCGGTAAGCGTCTTCGCGGCCTGGCAGATCAAAGGCCAGCTTGACCACGCCGTCGGATATCCGCCGCATCGCGGGCAGGCCGGCGTTGGCGAATACCCGGAGCATCGCCGAGTTCTCCGCCAGTGTTTCCGCAGTGAACGTCCGCAGGTCACGTTGCCGCGCCTGCCACACCAGGTGCTCCAGTAGCAGGCTAGCGATACCGCGGCCGTGCATGTCATCGGGGACCGCGAATGCCACCTCCGCGACCCCGGGCTCCCCGGCGGGTTCGTAGGAGGCGACGCCGACCAGTCGGTCGCCCTGCCAGGCCAGCAGCGCCGCATGGTCGGGATCCGGCTCGCGGCAGACCCGCCTGGCTTCCTGCCTGGCCGCGCGCGGGTTCGTGCTGAAGAACCGCAGGTAGATGTTGCCCGGCGACATGGCAGCATGCATCGCGCGTACCGCCTCAGCGTTCTGCGGCTGGGCCGGGCTGATCTCCACCGTGCTGCCATCGGTCAGCAGCGCGTACATGGCGGCAGCCGGCGTGCTCACCAGACCGTCCCTTCAGCAGGCGGCAGAACAGCGGCCGGGCGGCCCCGGCCAGCCGGACCTCCTAGTTACGTCGCCGTTCGTTCCCCGGCCCGTTTCGGGAGGGCGCACTTAAGGACCTGGTGGGCTGTTGCGGGCAGCTGAGGCCGAGCGCACCCGACGAGTCGGCCATGGTCGACTTCCTTAGCTCGACCGCTACTGCGCACGGCTCAGCTGCCGGCATATGGTTACATGCGCTCGAAGATCGCGGCGATGCCCTGGCCGCCGCCGATGCACATGGTTATGAGCGCGTACCTGCCAGATGTGCGCTTCAGTTCATAAAGCGCCTTAACTGTCAGGATGGCGCCAGTGGCGGCCACGGGGTGCCCCATCGAGATGCCACTGCCGTTGGGGTTGGTCCTCTCCAGCGGCAGGCCAAGCTCGCGAACCACGGCGAGGGCCTGAGCGGCGAAGGCCTCGTTCACCTCGAACACATCGATGTCATCAAGTTTCAGCCCGGTCTGCTCCAGGATCTCCCTAACGGCTGGCACCGGGCCGATGCCCATGCTCATAGGCTCGACGCCGGCGTGGGTGTAAGCGACCAGGCGGCCTATCGGCTGCAGGCCGTGGCTGCTGGCGTACGTGGCGCTGGTGAGCACGACGGCCGCCGCCGCGTCGTTCATTCCTGAGGCGTTTCCCGGAGTGACCGTGCCTTCCTTGCCGAACGCAGGGCGCAGCCGCGCCATGCCTTCCATGCTGGCGTCCGGCCGGATGTGCTCGTCGGTCACCATGTCGACGGTGGTCTTCTTCACGGTTACCGGGATGGGGGTGATCTGCTCGTCGAAGTAGTGCGCCGCCGTTGCGGCCGCGGCCCGGCGGTGGCTTTCGACCGCCAGCGCGTCCTGATCCTCGCGGGAGATCCCGTAGTCCGCGGCTACGTTGTCGGCCGTGGCACCCATGTGACAGGCGTGGAACGGGTCGTGCAGCGCGGCGACCACCACGTCGATGGCCTTAGCGTCTCCCATCCGCTGGCCCCAGCGCATGCCCGGCAGCCAGTACGGGCCGCGGCTCATGGACTCGGCACCACCTGCCACCGCCACCTCGGCATCACCCAGCATGATGGCCTGGGACGCCGAGACGATGGCCTGCAGCCCGCTGCCGCAGAGCCGGTTGACGGTGAACGCCGGCACGGTGACTGGCAGGCCGCCATTGAGGGCGGCGACCCGGCTCAGGTACATGTCCCTGGGCTCGGTGTGAATCACGTTGCCGAAGACCGCGTGCCCGAAATCTTCCGGATCCACGCCGGACCGGCGCACCGCCTCGCGGACCACCGTCGCCGCCAGGTCGCACGGCGGCACGGACGCGAGGCCGCCGCCGTAGCGGCCGATGGCGGTCCGGGTGCCAGACAGCACGACAACATCGTTCAGTTCGGTCATGACGTTCCTCTCGCATTTCCAGGCCGCCGTCCACGACAGAGAGCTGCCCGATTATGTAGGCAGACCGGCCCGCAGCCAGGAAGCAGCCAACGCGGACGAGCTGCTCGGGCGGGCTGAGCCGGCCGACATTACCGGTCCTGGTCCTTGCCTTCGATGCTGTGCTGAAAGACCGCGCTCAGGCAAGGGACGAACGTCCCGCAATCGCCGCGCCATGCCCTGGAACGCGAGCGCTGCACCTTTCACCTGGACCCAGGCGCTGAATTATCCTGCGTTGCCCGGCTGGTGAGATAACTCAGCTCACGCGACACTCCTGTAGCATGGGCACCGACACGCGGGACCTTCGACCCTACGCGGCCGGCGCCGGTCAGGCTAGCTTGATCTTATGTATCCTGCGCCGGTGGTATGCACTATTGGCGTCAGGAGTCACGCTCTCCTAATACGTAAGGAACTCCAGTTTCGGCCGCGCTTTGCCGGCGACCCGCCGTCCTCGAGCCAGGTATTAACCAGGCCCGGGATGGCCGACATTAAAGAGGTGCCCGTCCATGGACTTCGAGTTGACTGACGAGCAAGAGCTGGTCCGCAGCACGGTCAGGGAGTTCGCCGACGCCGAACTCGCGCCGGTCGCGGCCGAGGTCGACCGTGACCACCGCTTTCCCGAGGAGGTCATCCCGAAGATGGCGGGCCTGAGCCTCATGGGCATGCCCTACCCCGAGGAGGTGGGTGGTGCCGGGGCGGACTACGTGAGCTACGTAATAGCTCTTGAGGAAGTGTCGAGAGCGTGCGCCACCACCGCGGTCATCATGACGGCTCACACCACGCTCGCCACTTGGCCGATCTTCAAGTTCGGAAGCCAGGCCCAGAAGGATAAGTATCTCTTTGAGATGGCCTCAGGCCGCCGCCTGGGCGCCTTCGCCCTGACGGAGCCTGCCGCCGGAACCGATGCCGGCGCCGGTACCTGCACGGCGATGCTGAAAGGGAACGAGTACGTTCTCAACGGATCGAAGATCTTCATTTCCAACGCCCCGTACGCCGACGTGTACATCGTGTTTGCGAAGACCGATCCAGACCAGGGGACTCGGGGGATGAGCGCCTTCATCGTCGAGAGAGATACCCCAGGTTTCTCCGTCGGAGAGGCAGAGCACAAGCTGGGAATTCGAGGCTCCAGCACGCCGCCCCTCTACTTCACTGACTGCCACATTCCCAAGGATGCGCTCCTGGGCGGGGAGGGAAACGGCTTCAGGGTAGCCATGCAGACGCTCGATGGCGGGCGGATCGGCATTGCCGCGCAGGCTCTGGGCATCGCCCAGGCGGCGCTCGACGCGTCGGTAGCGTACGCCAAGGAGCGTGTCCAGTTCGGCAAGCCAATAGCCACCCTGCAGGCTATTCAGTGGATGATAGCCGATATGGCCACCGAGATCGACGCTGCCCGTCTCCTTACCTACCGCGCCGCATCAAAGATAGACAACGGCCGTCCCTATTCCACCGAAGGGGCGATGGCAAAGCTGTTCGCCTCGGAGACCGCTACCCGGGTGGCTGGCAAGGCGATCCAGATCCACGGCGGATACGGCTATACGGAAAGCTATCCGGTGGAGCGTAACTGGCGTGACGCCAAGATAACCGAAATTTACGAGGGGACGTCCGAGGTGCAGCGCATGGTTATAGCGAGAAGCGCCCTGCGGTGAGGGTAAGCGGGCCGGGCACGCCGGCCGTTCACGCTGGCGAGCGGAGGAGCGGAAATTGTGCCTGAGCTAGCCTATGCCGATATCAAGGTCGGCGATTCCGCGTCATTTGCCAAGACTATTACCGAGACGGATGTCGTGCTCTACGCCGGCCTCATCGGTGACTTCAACCCGATTCACATCGACGCCGAATATGCGAGGCAGTCGCTGTTCAAGGAGCGGGTCGCCCACGGAATGCTGGTGTCCGGGCTGATCTCAGCGGTGCTGGGTACCCAGCTCCCAGGCCCGAACTCCATCTACATGGGCCAGGAACTCAGGTTCACCGCCCCCGTCAAGATCGGTGATACCGTCACGGCGGTAGCGACGGTCACCGAGAAGCGCGATGACAAGAGGATCATAAAGCTCACCACCACGATCTCGAATCAGCGCGGCGAGGTGGTCGTGGACGGCAGCGCGGTGGTCAAGAAAATGGGTCTGTAGGCTCTGTGCGAGAGGTGGCGCGAGTGTCTTCGAGCAGGCATCGTGCCCGTCTGTCGCGGTGGCCGCTGCCGAGAGGAGCGTTATGAAGATTGTGGTCGCCTACAAGTGGACGTGCGACCCGGAGGAGGCCACGGTACGTGCTGACGGCACGGTGGACTGGAGCAGGGCGAAGCCCGGCATCAGCGCCTATGACCCGGTGGCCATAGAGCTGGCGCGCCGTCTCGCCGAAGCAGCGGGTGCTGAGCTGATCGGCGTCACGGTAGGGGGGAAAGGGGTCGGTGTGGCGATCGCGTCCAAGGCCGCCCTTTCGCGTGGCCTGGACCGCGTGGTGATCATCGAGGATGAAGCCCTCCGGGAAGCCGGGAGGTCCGAGCTGGGTGCGGTGCTCGCTGCGGCGGTCCGTCATATCGGCGACGTGGACCTTGTCGTGACCGGCGACTCGTCGGTGGATGTCGCGGCCAAGATGGTGCCGACCGTGATGGCCGGCGAGCTCGGCTGGCCAGCGGTCGCTGAGGTCACCGCGGTGACTGGCCAGGCCGGCACGCTACGGGTGGAGCGCGCGATCCCGGGCGGCACGCAGGTACTCGAGATTTCCGGTCCCGCTGTGCTGGCCGCGTCCGCGGATGCCGCAGTGCCGCGGGTGCCGGGCATGAAAGACCTCCTCGCGGCGGGCAAGAAGCCGGTGGAGCACCTGGAGCTTGCGGCTCTGGACGTGCCCGCGAGGAGCGGGGTCATGACGGTCACGGGCCAGTCGCGCCCGGACCGCAAGGCCCGCAAGGGCCAGCTCCTCGACACTACCGACCCAGCGGCGGCCGCTGCCGAGCTCGTCAGCGCGCTGCGCGGCGCCGGAGTGCTGTGAATCCCGGCCGCAGAACCGGGGAGAGGACTCGACAATGAGCGTGAACGCCTGGATTGTCGTTGGGCACCAACCGGCGATAGGCGACCTGATCACGGTCGCGCGTTCCCTGGGCGGGGAGGTCGCGGCGGTCGTCGCGGGACCCCGGTCGGTGGCCGAGACGGTGGCAGCGAGCGGCGTGGACAAGGTGGTCTGGTGCGGCGGGCCGGGCGACGCGCCCAGCGAAGCCTACGCCCCGGCGGTCGCCGACATCGTCGCGGCCGATCCGCCACGCGTCGTGCTCGGCGGGCGTAACCCAGACGAGCGGGTGCTCCTTGGTGCTGCCGCGGCCCGGCTGCGGGCGGCCGTGCTGACGGGGGCCCGCTCGGTCTCAGCCGAGGGCTCCGGCGTCATCGTGGTCAACGCGGTTTTCGGCGACATCGCCGACGAGACCGTCGCTGTCTCCGGCCCTGTGGCCCTGCTGCTGGACGGCGGCGGCGTGCCATCGGCTGGCGGCGCCAGCGTCCCTATTGAGGAGGTCGCCGCCACGCCGCTGTCCATGAAGGTGATCGAGACCAAGACGTCCGGCTTCGATGAGGTTGACCTTAACGCCGCCCCCCGGGTGATCGGCATCGGCCGCGGCCTCAAGGCCAAGGAGGACCTCGCCATGATCGAGGCGCTGGCCGGGGCCGCCAACGCCGAGATCGCCTGTTCCCGCCCGGTGGCCGAGGGCCTGAACTGGATGGGGAAGGACCGCTACATCGGGAGTTCCGGCGCGCACATCGCCCCGCAGCTCTACCTCGCTATCGGGATCTCCGGCCAGCTGCAGCACATGGTCGGCGTGCAGGGGGCGGAGACGATCGTGGCGATCAACTCCGACCCGAACGCCGCAGTGTTTGCAGGAACCGACTATGGCCTCGTCGGCGACCTCTACCAGCTCGTGCCGGCGATTACCGCCGCCCTGAAATGACGGTGCCCGATGCCAGAAACGGCTGAGCCTGACTTCGAGGTCATCGTTATCGGTGCCGGTATCGCCGGCTGTGTCGCAGCCTACGAGCTCGCCCGGCAGGGACGCTCGGTCCTGCTGATCGAGCGGGGCGAGGCCCCCGGTTCAAAGAACCTGTCCGGTGGCGTGCTGTACTCCCGCGGCATCCAGCAGGTTTTCCCCGAGTTCCTTGACGAGGCTCCGGTCGAGCGGCGGATCACGCGCAACTACATAAACTTCCTCAACGCGGGGAGTTCAGTGGGCATCGACTACCAGGACACGCGTCTGGCGGACCCGGTCAACGCCGTCACGGTGCTGCGCGCCAAGCTGGATGCGTGGCTGGCCGGGAAGTGTGAGGAGGCGGGCGCCCTCATCATGCCGGGGGTCCGCGTCGACCGGGTTCTCACCGAGGACGGTGCCACCGGCAAGCGGGTCGTGGGCGTCCAGGCCGGTGAGGATGAACTGCGTGCCCGCGTAGTTGTCGCTGCCGACGGCGTGAATTCCTTCATCGCCAAGGAGGCCGGGCTGCGCCAGAACGACCCGCTGAACCACCTGGCTGTGGGCGTCAAATCGGTGGTGTCGCTGCCGAGGGAGACGATCGAGGCACGATTCAACCTGACCGGCGACGAGGGCGCTGCTATCGCCGCGGTCGGTGACTGCACCGAGGGTGTCGGAGGCGGCGGCTTTCTCTACACCAACATCGACTCCATTTCCGTTGGCGTGGTCGTGCGCCTGGACGATCTCACCGCCAAGAAAAAGGTCGTTACCGATATCTTCGACCACTTCCTCGAGAACCGGTTCATCGCCCCCTACCTCGAGGGCGGCGAACTGGCCGAGTACGGCTGCCATCTGGTCGCCGAGGGTGGCATGAAGATGATCGGCGAGATCACCATGGACGGCATGATCGTCGTCGGTGACGCCGCCGGGCTCACTCTCAATACCGGGTTGACAGTGCGCGGCATGGACCTGGCGGTCGCCTCCGGGGTCGCTGCCGCCGGTGGCATCATCGCAGGTCTGGAGCAAAACGACACTTCCAAGGCAGGCCTGGCCGGGTACCGGGAGAGATTCTTTGCCTCTTACGCAGGTAAGGACATGAAGACCTACACCAAGGCGCCCGCCTTTCTTGAGGCCGAGCGCATGTACGAGCACTACGGTGAGCTTTTCGCCGATGTCCTTTATGGTGCTTTCAACCTCGATACCCAGCCCCGCCGGCATCTCCTGAGCGTTGCACGTAAGACGCTGACCCAGTCCCCGGTGAGGATGAGGCAGTTGGTCCGCGACGGCATTGCAGGAGCACGCGCCCTATGAAACCACTGTCTGTCCCTGAGCGCCTGACGAAGAACAGGTTCAACCTCGACGAGCAGGAAAGCCACATCGAGGTTAACCAGGAGATTGCCAGGGCCACCGGAACCGGCAAGGCCATCGTCGCCTGCTGCCCGGCCCACGTCTACACCGAGGAACCCGACGGGACCATCTCCGTCGAGTACGCCGCCTGCCTCGAGTGCGGCACCTGCCTGGCCGTCGCCGCCCCCGGTGCCCTCAAATGGCACTACCCTCGCGGCGGGTTCGGCGTCCAGTTCCGCGAAGGGTAGGTAGTGCCCGGCCAGAGCACTTCCCGACTCGGCTCACCTCAGCGCGCACTCCTGAGTGCCCTCAAATGGCACTACCCTCGCGGTGGGTTCGGCGTCCAGTTCCGCGAGGGTAGTGCCTAGGCCAGAGCGCCTAGCGTTGAAGGACGTAGGTGCCCGGTGCGGGGCATAGCGGCTTGAAGCTGGCGTTGCCCAGCGTGCGCGGGGCTTGCTTCATGTCGCCGCTTCGTTCCGTCAGCCAGGAGGTGTAGTCGGGCCACCAGCTGCCCTGGACGGTCTCGGCCTGGGCCAGCCATTCGCGGTGATCGGGCGGGGTACTGGGAGCCAGCCGGAAGGTCGCCTTCGGGTTGGATGGCGGGTTGACCATGGCGGCGATGTGCCCGCTGTTGGAGAGCACGAACCTCATGTTTCCGCTGAGCAGCTGGGTGGCGCGGTAGGCCGACGGCCATGGTGAAATATGGTCGTCGATGCCGGCCACAACATAGGTGTCGACGTCGATCTTGGAAAGATCGACGGGGGAGCCGAGCATGCTGGCGGTACCCGGCTTGGTCAGCGCGTTGTCCATGGCAATCTCGATGAAGTTGCGGTGCAGCCCCGCGGGCATCCTGGTGGTGTCCGCGTTCCAGAACAGGATGTCGAACGGCGGGGGCTTCTTGCCCTGCAGGTAGTTGTTGACCCAGTAGTTCCAGATCAGGTCATCGGGGCGGAGCCAGGCGAACACCTCGGCGAGCGAGCGCCCGTCCATGTAGCCGCGGGTGCGCGAGGCGAGGATGGACCCTGCGGCAGTGGTCTCGTCCATCAGGGCGACCGTGGTGCCTGCCTGTGTCATGTCCAGGAGCGTCACGCCCAGGCACAGGCTGGCGACCTGATCGAGCTGCCCGGTCGCGCTGAGGTGCGCACTGACCATGGAGGTGGTGATGCCGCCGGCGCACAGGCCGATGATGTTGACCTTGGGGGACTTGGCGATGTCGCGCAGTGTGCCGATCGAGTCCACGATGGCCTGGCCGTAGGTATTCAGGTCCCAGTTCCTGGCTTCCTTGCCGGGGTTGGACCAGGAGAGCACGAATACCTGATATCCCTGCGCCACGAAGAACTCGAGCATGCTACGGCCCGGCGCGAGGTCGGTAATGTAGTACTTGTTGATCATCGGAGGGACCATGAGCAGCGGGAACTGGTGCACGGTCGGCGTGGTCGGCTTGTACTGGATGAGCTCGTAGACGTCGGTGCGGGCCACTACCGCTCCCGGCGTCACCGCGATATCTTTGCCGATCTCGAACGCGTCGGGTGCCACCATCGTCGGGATGTGCGGGGTAGAGGACATATCTGAGACCAGTGCGCGGGCACCGCGGACCATGCTGAGGCCACCGGTGTCGATGAACGCCTTCCATGCGGCCGGGTTGCTCACCGGGTAGTTGCTCGGCGCGGTCGCGGCGATGAGGTTGGTCAGCATGAACTTCAGGCGCGTGTTGTCCCGCCAGTCCAGCTCGGCGTCGGCCAGCAGTTCCTCGGCGGTCTTCCCGACCGCCAGGTAGGTCTGGACAACGCGTTTGAGCAGCGGGTTCTCATTCCACGCGGGATCTGCGAACCGGCGGTCGCGGCGGTCGGGGGCGATCGCCGAACTGCCCGCCGCGATGCCGGCCAGGTCCGCGGCCAGTTTGCCGGCCCGCAGGGCCACCGTGCCCGGGCGGCTGGCCAGCCGGGCCGCGTACCGCATCATGCTGGCATCCGGCCGGAACCGGCGCACCGTGCCGAGGGTGGCGTCGGGCAGGACAAGATCCAGCATGCCGACTGCGTCGGTGGCTGCGGGTTCTTCTGCGGGCTCTGCTGATTCGCCAGGCTTACGCGTGGTTTTGCTGGCTGGGCGTGTATCTCTTTCGGCCGCCACGGGTGATCACGTCCTTAACTTCTGATCCCAATGTGGTATAGCCATACCTGTGTGAGCCATGCATCAGTCAAGCGAACTATTCTGAGCAAGGCCGCCTATTACGGACCAGTTAACCAGGCCAGCGGGAAATCCCGCCAGCGCCGACGGGCCTGAAAGCGCGGGACGTTCGCCCTCTTGGCGCTGGATCCTGGCTACGCGGACGGCCCTGTTCCCTGGCCACGGGCTGAATGCCGCTGCCTTGCCAGGCGGCCCAGGCACCTGGGCACACCGCGGGGGCCGGAGACCCGATGAGGGCGCTCAGCGTCCGGGTCACGGCGGCGGGAGCTTGATCACGACGGCGGTGCCCGGGCTGAGCAGGTGTGATTCCCCCCGGACCAGCACGGTCAGCGGATCGCCCTCTTCCACCAGGTAGCGCTCCTCATCGTTGGTGAGCTTGACCCGGAGCTGCCGTCCGCAGAATCGCAGCGAAAAGGCGAGCTCGTTCCAGGCGCGCGGCAGCCTGGGATCGAAGGACAGCCGGCCGTCGAAGTCGCGGACGCCGCCGAACCCGAAGACGAGCGAGGACCATACGCCGGCGGCCGAGGCGATGTGGACGCCGTCGGAGGCGTTGCCCGCCACGTTGCCCAGGTCCATCAGCAGCGCGTACTGGAAGTATTCCAGGGCCTGGCGCTCGTGGCCGATCTCCGCGGCGATGATGCTCTGCACGCACGCCGACAAGGATGAGTCGCCGGTGGTGAGCGGGTCGTAGTAGTCGAAGTTGCGGCGCTTCTGCTCTTCGGAGAACTCGTTGCCGAGCAGGAACATCGCCAGCACGATGTCGGCCTGCTTGAGCACCTGGTGCCGGTAGATCACCAGCGGGTGGTAGTGCAGCAGCAGCGGGAACCTCTCCCGCGGCGTGCTGTCGAGATCCCATACCTCGCGGTCCAGGAAAGTCTCATCCTGCGGGTGGATGCCGCGTTCATCGTCGAACGGGATGTGCATTGCGGCCGCCGCCCGTTCCCAGGACTCGATCTCCTTGGGCTGAAGTCTGACCGCGTGCATGAGCGCGGTGTAGTCCGCGGGTCGCTCCTCGCGCAGGCGGCGGACGGTGGTGGCGGCGGAATTGAGGTTCAGCCGCGCCATGAGGTTGGTGTAGGTGTTGTCGTTGACCACGGTGGTGTATTCGTCGGGTCCGGTCACGCCATGGATGTGGAACCTCTGGTCGGCGCCGTAGAAACCGAGGTCCTGCCACAGGCGGGCGGTCTCGACGAGGATTTGAGCGCCGATTTCGCCGAGGATGCGTCCGCTGCCCTCAACGCGGGCGTAGCGCATGACCGCGTAAGCGATGTCGGCATTGATGTGATACTGGGCGGTGCCCTGCTGGAAATTGGACGAGGCCTCCTCGCCGTTGATCGTCCGCCACGGGTAGAGCGCCCCCCGCTCGCTCATCTGGGCCGCCCGCTCCCGCGCGCGGCCCAGCATGCTGTGCCGGAATCGCAGCAGGTTGCGGGCGATCCTCGGCTGCGTGTACGACAGGAACGGCAGGACGTAGATCTCGGTGTCCCAGAAGTAGTGGCCCTCGTAGGCCTGCCCGGTCAGGCCCTTCGCCGGAACTCCCGTCCCTTCGGCGCGCCATGTCGCCTGCGCGACCTGGTAGAGATTCCAGCGGACCGCCTGCTGCTGTCGCACCGGATTGAGCCGGGTCTTCACCTGCACGTCGGCGCGGTCCCAGAACCGGGCGAGATGCGCGCGCTGGGCCTCGAGGAGTGCGTCGAACCCGTTCCGGACCGCACGGTCCAAGGTCCGGCGGCACCGGTTGACGAGCTCGGAGACCGGGACGCTGCGGGAGGTCTGGTAGGTCGCGTACTTGGTGATCTGGATGGGGACGCCCGGCACCGCGTTGGCCGTGAGGAGTACCTCGCCCGTCTCGTCGTCGAGGGACCCGGCCGCCTGGAACGAGCACGCCGTCTCGATCACGTGGTCGACACCGATACCAAGCGTCATGCCGCTGCTGGTCGTCTGGTAGCCAAACAGGATGCGCAGCTCAGCGAGCTCGGCAGCCCGCACGTTGAGCACCCGGTGCGGCAGCAGGGTCGCCAGGCGGGGATCTCCCGGCCGATGCTCGGGTACGTCGCTGGTCTGGTGGGCGTCCTGGCGGTTGAGGATCAGTGAGGAGATCACGACCGGTGCCGGCTCGTCGAGCATGGTGACCTCATACGTCATCGCGACCAGGTGGCGGTGCTCGAGCGAGACGATCCGGCGCGAGCGGACCCGGACGTGCTTCCCGGCGTCAGTGGTCCATATCAGCTCGCGGGTCAGCGTCCCGGCCCGCATGTCCAGGATCCGCCCGTAGTCGTGGAGGCGCGCAGTTGGCAGGTAGAACGGCTCGTCGTCCACGTAGAGCTTGAGGATCGTCGCATCGGGCACGTTCACGATCGTCTGGCCGGTCCGCGCCAGCGCATGGGCCCCTTCCGCATGCATGATCGGCCAGGTCTCGTGGAACCCGTTGACGAATGTCCCGGGGACCAGCGCCGGGCGGCCCTCTTCGAAGCTGCCGCGGACACCGACGAAACCGTTGCCCAGCGAAAAAACGGTCTCGGTCAGACCGACAAACTCATCTGAGTAGCGCGTCTCCACGATGCGCCACTCGTCCGCCGGGTAGAGGTGCTCCGGCGGGAGCACGATTTTCCGCTTTAGCATGATTCGAAGGTAATCCGGCCCGCGCGATACCGACAGGGCCCACAGGTGGCAACTACCTCGGTCATCACCCGTGCCCGGGCCTCTCGCACGCACATCAGGACGGACGCGCCGGCGCGCTGATGCCGCGCTGGACACGCGGTCCGCTGCCAGGCCGGCGGCGACGTGCACCTATGGCCGGTCTCGTGGCGCTGGGCGCTTTGGGTGCGGTTGCCTGTACGACGAGACAATCGGCCGGGCCTGTGTCCGCGGCGGCAGGCAGCAGTTTCGCCTCGTATGCCCAAGACGACGCGGGTGCCGAGTCGGAAGCAGCCCAGTCTGAGCGGCCGAGCGTGCGGGAGTCGCTCAGCGGACAGACCGTAACCGAGCAGGGGCGGCAACTGCCGGGCTTCCTGAGGCAGGATGAGGCCCCTAGCCCAGCATGAAATGATGCATTAATTCAGGTTTACCGTGATGAAGTAGACAAGCCGGCTTTCTGAGTAAGCCCCGGGAGCAGACGGGGATGACGCAGGATCCAGTGAATGCATTGAGGGACAGAGTCGCCCCGATCGCAGCGTTTGTTGTCACTGCGACCTATGTCGCTTTCGCCGCCATTCCGTGGAGCCAGGTGGGGAACTCGGAGACCGGATGGGGCCGCAAATTGCTGCTCTTCAGCGGAATCCAGGCCGTAGCGTTCTCTGGCGTTGGCTGGCTATTCGGCACGAGGTGAACAGAGGCAAGGTGAGCGCTCCGGGCGCTTGCGGACGACCTCTTCCCAGCGGGCAGTGATCCTGGGTCGCGACAATCAGTCAGCCTTGTCGTCGTCGGTCAGGAGGTCGGGCGTCATCGCGTCGGAGTCGGGACGCGGGACCGCCCGGCGGCCGCTCGCGGTCTTCCAGTAGGTCTCCTTGCCCAGCAACGATTCGCCGAACCTGTCGAACTCTGCGATCACCTTCTGCGTTGCCGCATCGACCGCCTCGTGGGTCCGTTCGCCCAGCTCCTCAAGCTGCCGAGACACCTCGAGCCGCATGTGCACGGCAACCTCGTCCTTCGTCAGGCTTCGCAGTTCCTGCTTGGCCTCGCGCACCGCGGCCCGCAGATCCTTCGTCGCGGCGTGGGCCTCACGCAGCAGTTCGCGGCATTCGCCAAGCGCCGTTTCCAGCCGGTCGAGTTCGCTCACGCATCCTCCTCCGTTTGCCGGCGGGGATGGGTCGCTCCCGTCTCGGTCGGCACTCGATGTGCACGCGTCATGGTGGCACCGCTCGCTGCGGCGGGCCAGCGACCACGTCGCGCCGTGCGTCCTCAGCTCTCTTTCGCGGACCTGCGGATGGACCAGATCTCGCTCCGTGCATCCACAAGGGAGCGAAGCGTCATATCGTCACATTACATCGCGATGCATCCCTCGGTTAGGTGGCTGCTGCTCCCGCCCAGCTGGCACATGCGCCGCTGGCTGACCCGGCGGGACCCGTTCAGCCGGGCCGTTGCGGGGCCACCACCTGGGTCACGACCCAGCGGTGCTTCCCGATCCGACGGGTCCGCTCAAAGCCGTGCCGCTCGAACAGCGAGACCGTCCCGTTGTGCAGGAAGGACCGCGACACCGACCGGCCCGCCACGTCTTCGGGATAACTTTCCACCGTGCCCCCGCCGAGATGGGCGATCTCCTCCAGCGCACCTTCCAGCGCCGCGGACGCGACCCCCTGGCCACGGAAAGTTTTATCGACAAAGAAACACGTGATCCGCCAGTCCGGGAGCACGGTGAGGCCTTGGCGGTAGTCCCGCTGGTTCTTGATCCGCGGCAGCTCGTCAGGCGAGCCGAACTGGCACCAGCCCACGCACGTGGCGCCGTCGTACACGAGGGCGGCGTGGGCCCGGCCTTCGCGGACCCGGCACTCCTTCTCGGCCCGGTTCTGCGCCGCCGTCTTGCCCTGTCCCACCCCCTCGGGGTGGAACGACATGCACCAGCAGCCGCCCCAGACGCCGCGGTGCCGCTCGACCAGCCCGGCGAAGTCCGGCCAGGCGGTTTCGCCGAGGGGCCTTACGCTGAAGCGGGCCATGGCAGCAGACCCCCCTGCGTCCCCGTCATGCTCAGGTCGGCGAGATCGGCGACCGAGACCTCGGCCCGGAGCTCGCCGCGCGACTGCATCCGTCGCAGGCCCTCGATGAGAGGAGCTTCCCGGCGGGGGAAAGCGTCCACGAAGACCGCCTGCATGGCCTGGTCATGTTTGGCGAGCTGGCTCACCTGGGAACCGAGCGGGGCTCGCCCGTCACCCACCCGCGCTCAGTCGTCGGTTTCCGAGCCATGAGCTCACGGTACCGCCTCATGTACTTAACGCTGCAGCCGAGTCGGGGCATGGAAGGAGGCCCATCCGGATGGCTGGCCGTCGAGATCGTTGACGAGCAGTGGCCCAGCAGGCAACCATCAGGGCTGTGGACTCGTTTACCGGCAAGCTTGCGGTGGTGACCGGCGGTGGCTCCGGTATGGGCAGCGAGCTTGTCCGCCAGCTGGCGGTGCAGGGATGCTCGGTCGCGGCATGTGACCTGAACGCGGAGGCCGTGGCAGAGACCGCGGCGATGGCGCGGACGGCCGCCGTGCCCGAGGTCCGGGTAACCAGCCATGCCTGCGACGTCGCCGACGAGGCGCAGGTCCTGCGGTTCCGCGACGAGCTGCTGGACGAGCACGACACCGATCACGTCGACCTGGTCTTCAGCAACGCGGGCATCGGCGGCGGTAGCAGCTTCGTCAGCGGTGACCGGGAAGAGTGGGAGCGCACGTTCGCCATCGACTGGTGGGGCGTCTATTACTGCGCCCGCGCGTTCATGCCGCTGCTCGTCGCGAGCGGCGACGGCGTCCTGGTCAACACCAGCAGCGTGAACGGCCTCTGGGCTTCGCTGGGCCCGGGCGTGCCGCAGACCGCCTACAGCACGGCGAAGTTCGCCGTGAGGGGCTTCTCGGAGGCGCTCATCGAGGATCTGCGTGTCCACGCGCCCCATGTCCGGGTCGCCGTCGTGATGCCGGGGCACGTAGGCACCGACATCGTCGCGAACAGCTTCCGGGCGCGCGGCCTGCCGGGCCCGGAGCACATGAGCGACGCGCAGCTGGAGGAACTGATCCCGCGCGCCACGCGGGCCGGGCTGGTCGACGCCGGCATGCTGGCCGAGGACGCGTCAGCCGATGATCTGCGCCAGATGCTCGTGCGGGCCAACGCCGACTTCCGGGACAAGGCGCCGGTCACCGCCGCTGAGGCGGCGACGGTCATCCTCGACGGGGTTCGATCCGGAAGCTGGCGGATCCTCATCGGCGAGGACGCCAAGATGATCGACGAGGCGGTGCGCGCGAAGCCCGAGGCCGCGTACGACTACGCCGAACTGTTCGCGGAAATAGCACAGGCACCAGCTGCAGGAACAGCGGAGGGGTAACAGCTGGCGGGGCCGCTCCCGTTAAGCGGTCACGACGTGGAAGTGATAGCCCTCGCGCAGGAGCCGGGGCAGGACGATGCGCAGCGCATCGACCGTCTGAGAACGGTTACCGCCCCCATCGTGCTCCAGTATGATCGATCCAGGGCGGGTGTTATGCATGATGTTCCTGACAATGCTCCGGACTCCCGGCCGGGCCCAGTCACGAGGGTCGACCGACCAGTCCATCGGCACCATTCCCATGTGCTCGCATTGCCTGATCACGGCGGCCGACCAGGCGCCGTAGGGTGCGCGGAACAACTGGGGGTGCACGCCCGTCGCCGAGTGAATGGCATGGCTGGTCCGGGCGAGTTCGGTGTGCAGCCTGTGAGCCGGCATGCCCACGAGGTCGGAGTGAGTCCACGTGTGGTTGGCGATGTGGTGGCCGTCCTCCGCGACCGCCCGGGCCAGGTGCGGGTAGGCGGCCACATGGAGGCCGATCATCGAAAACGTCGCGGTGACCCGGTATCTGTGCAGCACTCGCAGCACCTGCGGGGTGTACACGGGATCCGGGCCGTCATCGATAGTCAGGGCGATCGCCCGGGAAGCGTCGTCGATGTAGTAGAGCGGCTGGTGATGGGCAGCCAGGTCATGGTGTGCAGGAAGGGTGTGGCGGGCCGCCAGGTGGCGCTGCTCGACCGGTTTCTGAGACGCACTCACCTCGCGATGAGGAGGCAAATGGTCGGCGGGCCCGGAAAGCAGGCGAGAACCGACGACGCTGGTCAGCGTGATGCCGCCGACAGTCAGGAGTAGGCGCCGCCGACGGGCCGCAAAAATAGCGGCGGAATCATGGCCAGAACCCGAGAGACCCCCCATAGCACCCCGCTGTGTCTGTGCGTCATTACGGCAAGTGCGACCACAGAAATCGTGTCTAAATCACCCAGGTATCCTGCCGGAATTACCCGGCAAGACCAAGCAAATCCGACGGTGTGTCGCATGCTGGCTGATGTCTGTCTAACACCTGGGAGATCCGCTGATACCGCAAACCGGCCCAGCGGGCCGGCCAGTGAGGAGTGCCCGTCCGGTGCCTGAGCGGCTACTTCACATCCGTGACCGCGAACCTGCCGATCTCGGTCGCTGCGTTGAGATGCTCGCCACCAGCCATGAGAGCAGCGGCTATCCGGCGAACTGGCCCGATTCGCTGCTGAATGCCTGAGGGATGCAATCATCTGGTAGAACGGATAAAATATCCTGGTGCTGGACTTGTTTCACCCGGCTGTTCGAAGTTGGTTCGAGAGCCGGTTCCCGGCCGGGCCCACGGAGCCCCAGGCTGAGGGCTGGCAGGAGATCGCGGCTGGTCGTCATACGCTGATCGCCGCACCGACCGGATCCGGGAAGACGCTGGCAGCGTTCCTGGTCTGCATCGACCGCATCTACCGGGCGCACGAGGCGAAGTGCCAGGCGCTCGAGGCAGGCTCCCAGGCGGAGGAGGCTGGTTCTCGGGCACATGAGGCCAGCCTTCAGGGCCAAGCGCCGAGCGCCGAGCGCGTGCCCGGGCCCCAGGTGGTTTACGTGTCGCCGCTGAAGGCCCTGGCCGTTGACATCTGGCAGAACCTCGAAGCACCGCTGGCTGAGATCGCAAAGACAGCCGAGGTGCTGGGGCTGCCGGCCCCGGACATCCGGGTCGCCGTCCGGACCGGGGACACGGCTGCCGCCGAGCGCGCCGCGATGCTCAAGAACCCGCCGGATTTCCTGATCACGACCCCCGAGTCGCTTTATCTCCTGGTGACGGCGGAACGGACCCGCGCGATGCTAGCCCCGGTCGCCGTGGTCATCGTGGACGAGATCCACGCCGTCGCGGGCAATAAGCGGGGCTCCCACCTGGCGCTGACGCTGGAACGGCTGGAGCACCTGACCGCGCAGCCCCTGCAGCGGATCGGCCTGTCCGCGACCCAGCGCCCGATCGAGACCGTGGCCCGTCTACTGGTCGGCGCGGGCCCCGATCGCTCGGTGCCGGACGGGTCGCCGCGGTGCGCGATCGTGGACTCAGGGCACCGCCGTGAGCTCGACCTGGCCCTGGAGATGCCTGGCGACGAGCTCGGCGCGGTCGCGTCAGCCGAGCAGATGGACGAGATCCTGGACCTGATCGCCGGGCATGTGCTGGAGCACCGGACGACGCTGGTGTTCGTCAACACCCGCCGGATGGCCGAGCGGGTCGCCCACCAGCTGGGGGAGCGGCTCGGCGACGGGCAGGTCGCCGCGCATCACGGCAGCCTGTCCAAGGACCGGCGGCAGCGGGTGGAATCGCGGCTGCGCAGTGGTGACCTGCGGGCCCTGGTTGCCACCGCGTCGCTGGAGCTGGGGATCGACATCGGGCCGGTGGAGCTGGTGTGCCAGATCGGCTCGCCGCGCAGCTTCGGCACCTTCCTGCAGCGGGTGGGCCGGTCCAACCACACCCGGAGCGGAATACCGGCCGGGCGGCTGTACCCGACCACCCGCGATGAGCTGGTGGAATCCGCGGCGCTGCTGCACGGCGTGCGGTCTGGCCGACTCGACGCCCTGCAGGTTCCTGACTGCCCGCTGGACATCCTGGCCCAGCAAGTGGTCGCGGAGTGCGCCGCTGAGGACTGGGCCGAGAACGACCTCCTCGCCCTGGTCCGGCGGGCCGCCCCGTTCGCGGAGCTGTCCGCGGAGGATTTCGGCGACGTCGCCGAGATGGTTTCTGAGGGGATCAGGACCGGCCGGGGCCGCCGGGCGGCCTACCTGCACCGGGACCGGGTGACCGGACGGCTGGCCGGCCGCCGAGGCGCCCGGCTGGCCGCGCTTACCTCCGGCGGGGCCATACCGGAGCTAGGCGACTACCGGGTGCTGGCCGAGCCGGACGGTGCCCTGGTCGGGACGGTGAACGAAGACTGGGCGATCGAGTCCATGGCTGGCGACGTCTTCCTCCTGGGCACGACCTCGTGGCGGATCCGGCGGGTCGAGCCGGGCGTGGTGCGCGTTGTCGACGCCCACGGCGCACCCCCGTCGGTGCCGTTCTGGCTGGGCGAGGCGCCTGGCCGCACGGTGGAGCTGTCGGAGGAGGTCTGTGTCCTGCGGAAGGCAGTCGCCGAGCGGCTGGGATCCGGCGGGCCGTCCGAGGCGGCGGCCTGGCTGGAGGCGGAATGCGGAATCGGGCAGGACGCCGCCGACGTGATCACCGCCTACCTGAGCACCGCCCTGGCCCAGCTCGGGCTGCTCCCGGACATGGACACGATCGTCCTGGAACGGTTCTTCGACGAGAGCGGCGGCATGCAGCTGGTCGGCCACGCGCCGTTCGGTGCCCGGCTCAACCGGGCCCTCGGGCTCGCCCTGCGCAAGCGGTTCTGCGTCACGTTCGACTTCGAGCTCCAGGCCGCGGCCAGTGATGACGCGATCTTGCTGTCCCTGGGGCCGCAGCACAGCTTCCCGCTGGAACGGGTGCCCAAATTCCTGGCCTCCAAGACCGTGGAGGGCGTGGTCCGGCAGGCCGTCCTCACCTCCCCGATGTTCGCGGCACGATGGCGCTGGAACCTGAACAGGTCCCTGGCGGTGCTGCGGATGCGGGGCGGGAAGAAGAACCCGCCCGCGATCCAGCGGATGGAAGCCGACGATCTGATGGCCGCCGTCTTCCCGACCCTGGCCGCCTGCCAGGAAAATGTCGCGCCGGGCCCGCTTGAGATCCCCGATCACGTCCTGGTCCGCCAGACGCTCGAGGACTGCCTGCGCGAGGCCATGGACATCGACGGCCTGAGCGAGCTGGTCGCACGGATCGAGTCGGGCCGGGTCACCGTAGTGGCGCGGGACACCATCGAGCCGTCGGTGCTCGCGCACGAGATCCTGAACGGGCGGCCGTTCACGTTCCTCGACGACGCACCGCTGGAAGAACGCCGCAGCCGCGCGATACCGCTGCGCCGCGGCCTGCCCGTGGAACCTCGTGAGCTGGGCAGGCTCGACCCGGCCGCCATCGAGCGGGTCGCCAGCCAGGTGCGCCCCGACCCCCGCGACGCCGACGAGCTTCACGACCTGCTGATGACGCTGACCGCCCTGCGTCCGGCCGGGGAGTGGCAGCCGTGGTTCGACGAGCTGGCCCGCGACCGCCGGGCGGTCAGCATCTACGGGCCAGCCGGGGTGTTCTGGTGTGCGGTGGAACGGCGTCCCGCCATCGAGGCCCTGTTCCCGGACGCGGCCGTGGCGCCAGACCACCCGTGCCCGGTCCCGGCCGGCCCACCGGACCCGGACGCGGCCGCGGCCGATATGCTCCGCGGCCACCTGGACTGCCGCGGCCCCTCGACGGTCACCGACCTGGCCCGGGCCACCGGCCTGGCGCCCGCCGACATCGGGATAGCCCTGGCCCGGCTGGAGGACGAGGGCTTCGCCATCCGCGGCCGGTTCACCCAGGCCGGGGGGAACGCCGGGCCAGACGCCGGCAGAGAACGGGCCAGCACAGAACAGGCCAGCACAGAACAGGCCAGCACCGGCGAGGAGTTCTGCGCCCGGCGGCTGCTGGCCCGCATCCACGCCTACACCCGGGAACGGCAGCGCCGTGAGATTGAGCCCGTTACCGCGCGGGACTTCGTCCGGTTCCTGCTGCGGTGGCAGCACGTGGCCCCGGGCACCCGGGGCGAAGGGCGGCTCGGCGTGCTCAGCATCGTCGAGCAGCTACAGGGCTACGAGCTGGCTGCGGGTGCATGGGAGAACTCCGTCCTCGCCGCGCGGGTGGAGGGCTACCGGCGCGAGTGGCTGGACGAGGCTTGCCTGTCGGGCCAGGTCATCTGGGGACGGTTGTCAGTGCGCGACAGTGAGCCCGACCCGGCCCCGAAGCGCAGCGGGCTTGTCCCGTCCCGGGCCACCCCCATCACCCTGGCCATCCGCGATGACTTGCCCTGGCTGCTCCGCGCCGCCCGCGGCGACCTGGCGCCGGCCGAGCCGGGGCCAGGCCGCACCCAGGATGTGATCGACGCCCTCCGCCAGCACGGGGCGCTGTTCCGGCCCGACCTCGCCACGGTGACCGGCCGCTTGCCGGCCGAGGTGGAGGAGGCGCTCTGGGACGGCGTGGCCCGTGGGCTGATCACCGCCGACGGCTTCCGGGCGGTCCGGTCTCTGCTGCAGCGCTCGTCGTCACACGGGGCCCCGCGCTCCCGGCCGTCCGGGCTCCGCGGGCTCCGGCAGGGCCGGTCCCGGACCAGCGCGGGTTCAGCCGGGCGTTGGTCCCTGCTCCCGGGCCCGTCGGCCGCCGCCGACCCGGACGAGCTTGCCGAAGCCGTGGCCGAGCAGCTGATCGTCCGCTGGGGCGTGGTGTTCCACGATCTGATGGCCCGGGAGAACCTGGCGGTGCCCTGGCGCGAGATCCTGTGGGCCTTGCGACGGATGGAGGCCCGCGGGACGATCCGCGGCGGCCGGTTCGTCGCCGGGTTCAGCGGCGAGCAATACGCGCATCCGGACGCGATCGACCTGCTGCGGACGGTGCGCAAGCAGCGTCACACCGGCGAGTCCGTCCAGATCTCCGCAGCTGACCCGCTGAACCTCACCAGCATCGTGCTGCCCGGTCCGCGGATCCCGGCGATCCCGTCCAACGCGGTCACCTACATCGACGGCGCCGTCGATGCAGGGGCTACGACCCCGGGGGGCGCCCGGACCGCGTCCTAGCTCACGAAGGAACGGTCCGCTCACCGATGCCACTGCCCCCGCTTCCCCTCCTCCGGCGGCCCGCACGTTCGTGATCTAACGATCGGTGTCGTGATGGCGACACCGATCGTTAGATCACGAACGTGGTGCGGGGCCCGAGGGGGTGACGTGGCTGGCGGGACAGAAGCGGCTTACACGAAGACGCGGCTCACACGAAGGCGCGGCTTACACGAAGACGCGGCTCACACGAAGGCGCGGCTTACACGAAGGCGCGGCTCACACGAAGATGCGGCTCACACGAAGGCACTGAGGCCGGTGATGGCCCGGCCGACGACCAGCGTGTTGATCTCGCGGGTGCCCTCGTAGGAGTAGATCGCCTCGGCGTCGGCGACGAACCGGCCGACCTGGTTCTCCAGCAGGATGCCGTTGCCGCCCAGCAGTTCGCGGGCGTAGCCGACCGTTTCCCGCATCCGGACCGTGCAGAACGCCTTGGCCAGCGCCGAGTGCTCGTCGGCCGCCGTGCCCGCCGCCTGCAGCTGGGCCAGCCGGGCGCACAGGCAGGCCGAGGCGGTGATGTTGGCCAGCATCCGCACCAGCAGGTCCTGGACGAGCTGGAAACCGGCGATCGGCTTCCCGAACTGCTCCCGCTCCTTCGCGTAAGCGAGGGCGTGCTCGTAGGCCCCGCGGGCGCAGCCCACGGCCTGCCAGGCGACACCCGCGCGGGTCAGCCGCAGCACCTTGGCGGTCTCCCGGAAGGAGGCCGCCTTCTGCAGGCGGTTGTCCTCGGGCACCCGGACCCCGTCCAGCGTGATGTGGGCGTTCTGCACGACCCGCAGCGCGATCTTGTCGCGCATCTTCATGGCCGAGAACCCTGGTGTTCCCTGCTCCACAACGAAGCCCTTGACCTGGCCATCCTCCACGTCGCGGGCCCAGATCACGATGTAATCAGCGAATGTGGCGTTGCCGATCCATTTCTTCTGGCCGTCGAGTACCCACTCGGTGCCGTCCCGGCGCGCGGTGGTGGTGAGTCCGCCCGCCACCCCGGAGCCGACGTCGGGCTCGGTCAGCCCGAAAGCCCCGATCTTGTCCATCCGGGCCATCTCCGGCAGCCATCGCTGTTTCTGCTCCTCGGATCCGCACAGGTAGATCGACCCCATGGCCAAGCCGCTGTGCACCCCCATGAACGTGGAGATCGACGGGTCGGTCCGGGCCAGCTCCATCGCGATCATGCCGTCCAGCAGCGGTCCGCCGCCCGGGCAGTCGTACCCGTCATAGGCCAGGCCGGCGATGCCCAGCCCGGCGAAGGCCGGGATCAGGTCGTGTGGGAACTCCTCCCGCGTCCAGTAGTGGTTGATGACCGGCTCGATCTCTTTGGTCATGAACTCCCGGGTGCGCTGGAGCGCGTCCCGGCCAGCGTCGTCCAGCAACTGCTCGAGACCGTAGAAGTCGGCCTCTGCGGCGTTGGCCATTGAGAGTCCTCCTCAGGAGTGCGAAACGGGCTAGCCTGCCTGGCCACTACCCGCGGCATGGCTGGTGTCACCACGAGGGAAGGCTCCGTGCACAGGTGCCCGGGCGGCCAGGAACTGGCTGATCGCCGGTGCGGCCTGGTGGGCCTCGGTGACCAGGCCCAGGTGACCGCCGTGGAACACGTGCAGCCGCGAGTGGGGGATCAGCGAGTGCATCAGCCGGGCATTGGCCAGCGGGATCAGCGGGTCGTCATCGCCAGACACGATCAAGGTCGGCTGGCGGATCAGCGGCAGGAACGGCAGGCTCGTCCAGCACGCCACGGCGGCGAGCTGGTAGAAGTAGCCGCGCGTGGAGCCGACCCGGCTCCCGATGTGCGTCAGCGCCCCGACCCGGTCGGCGGACCCGCCGTAGAAATCGGGGGCGTCCAGCAGCTGGGCCGGGTCCCAGTACTGGGGTGAGGTGACCACCCGGGCCAGCACCGACGGTCGCGCTGGCACCATCAGCCCGCCGGTCGCGGTGCTGACCAGTACCAGGCGGCGGCAGCGCCCGCTCTGGACAAGGGCGAAGTGCTGGGCGACCGCACCTCCCCAGGAGATGCCGAGCACGTCCGCCCGGCTGTAGCCGAGCGCAGACAGCAGGCGGGCCATCAGGCGGCACAGGCCGCTGAAGCGGTAGGGCCGGGCGGGCAGCGGCGAACCGCCGACCCCGGGAACGTCGAAGCGGATGACGTCGAGCGCGGGATCCAGCTCGTCCACGAACGGCTGCAGCAACTCCAGGCTGGCCCCGATGCCGTTGACCAGCAGCAGGGGCACGCCTGCGCCGGCCCCGGGCCGGACCGTGACGCGCAGCGGCTGCCCAGCGACCACGATGCGGCGCATCACGGGGGGCGCCGCACTGCTATTTGCAGCGCCGCGGTGGAAGCTGACCGGCATGGTGCCGCTACAGATCCATGACGTACAGGCAGGGTGCGGGCTCCATCGGCCTGGACTGGCTGCTGCCCGGCTCGCCTGCCCGGTCCTTCTCCGCGCCGCTGCCGTCCGCGAGCCGCGACGAGCGGTCAGGTCGCCCGCTGCCCGGCAAGGTCTCGGTGACCTTCAGCCAGTCCCGCGGATGGGACGGGTTGGTGGCCGACACCTGGAACCTGGCCTTTGGGTTACCGGGCGATCTGACCATAAATGCGATATACCCCCCTCTGGCCTGCGCGAACCGGGAACACCCCGGCCGTGCCCGGCCGTCCAGGTAGCCGCGGGCCTGGGAGGCCGCTGCCGGCAGTGCCCCCCTCTGCTCGCCGACGAGCGCCGCCACCGGCATCCGCGCTACCCCCCGGCAGGTGCCTCGTCCGGGGCCGCCGCGCTGTCCCCGGGGGGCCCGCTGCCCCCGGCGGGCGGGTGCACCTCACGCCGCAGGATCTTGCCGGTCGGCCCCTTGGGCAGCTGTTCAACCAGCCAGACCTGCCGCGGGTACTTGTAGGCGGCGACCCGTTCCCTGGCGAACGCCCTCAGCTCACCGGGAGTGGCGCTGGCGCCGGGCTTGAGAGCCACGGCGGCGCCGACCTCCTCGCCCAGCGACTCATCCGGGATCCCCACGACCGCGACCTCGGCCACACCCGGGTGCTCGTACAGCGCCTCTTCGATCTCCCGCGGGTAGACGTTGTACCCGCCCCGGATGATCAGCTCCTTCTTCCGGTCGACGATGAAGAAGTAACCGTCCTCGTCCACCCGGGCCAGATCACCGGTGCGGAACCAGCCGTCCGGGATCGCCGCCGCGGTGGCGTCCGGGTTCCCCCAGTAGCCCTTCATGACGTTGTGCCCGCGGATCGCAACCTCGCCGACCTCCCCGGGCCCCACCTTGGCCCCGGAGTCGTCCACGACGCGCATCTGCACGCCGGCCACCGGGGTGCCGATCGACCCCGCCTTGCGGGGACGGTCCGGATGGTTGAACGACGCCACCGGGGACGTCTCGGACAGCCCGTAGCCCTCCAGGATCGGGCAGCCGAAGGCCTTCTCGAAACCGCGCAGAATCTCGACCGGGAGGGCGGCGCCGCCTGACACGCACAGCCGCAGCGAGGAGACGTCGGCCGTGGCGCGGGACGGGTGATTCAGCAGCGCCGAGTACATCGTCGGCACGCCCTCGAAGACGGTCACCTTCTCCTCGCTGATCATGTCCAGGGCCGCCCCTGGGTCGAACCGGGGCATCAGGGTCAGGCAGGCGCCGCTGAGGACCGCCGCGTTCAGGCCGCAGGTCAGGCCGAAAGAGTGGAACAGCGGCAGGCACCCCATGACCACGTCTCCCGGGCTGGTGCCAATCAGCGTCGCCGCGGTCACCTCGGCGTTCCGGAGCAGGTTCGCGTGAGTCAGCTCGGCACCCTTCGGGAGCCCGGTCGTCCCCGACGTGTACAGGATGACGGCGTCATCGTCGTCCGCCCGCTCAGCCCAGTCCGCCAGTGGCGTCCGGCCGCCGAGCAGGGTCTGGGCGTTAGGCTCGGTGACCCGGATGACCTGAACACCCCGGTCAGCGGCTCCCTTGGCCGCCTCGTCGGCCGCCGCGTCCCACGCGACGATGACCGAGGCGCCTGAGTCACCGAGATAATGCGCGACTTCCCGGCTCTTCAGCAGCGGGTTCATCGGGACGACCACGGCCCCGGTGGCCAGGGCGCCGTAGAAGAGGAGCGGGAATGCCAGGACGTTCGGCATCATGAGCGCGACCCGGTCGCCGGGCCCGATGCCGGCCTCGCGCAGCAGGGCCACGGCCTGGCCGCTGCCCCGCTCGAGCTCCGCGTAGGTCAGACCCCGCCCGCCCTGCCGCAAGGCCGACCGCTCTCCCTGCCCTGCCTGGGCTGCCTGCGCCCGCACAATCCCGGCCAGGTTGGTCATCGCCGGCTCCTCTCCCTTGAGTCCGGCGGCACGTCCCTTGAGCCCGGCGGTACGTTCCTTGAGTCCGGCGGTACGTTCCCGCCCATCCCATGCCGCGTCCGGCGGCACTGTCAAGAGAACGGCCTGGGGCGCGGGGACCCGTGACCCGGCACGTGAGCCGTCCCGACATGTCCTGGGACAATGTTACCCGCCGGTTAGGGAAGCGGCGTGAACCGCGCGGTGAAATGCCGCAGATGTCTTGGCTGGGACACGATGCGCATCCCGGGAAGGCTCGCCGCCCGGCCGGCTACCCGGGTGACGACCTCGATCACGTAGTCCATGTGGCTCTGGGTATAGGTCCGACGCGGAATCGCGAGGCGGACGAGGTCCAGGGCGGCGGCCGTCTCGGTGCCGTCTGGCCGCAGGCCGAACATCACGGTTCCGATCTCGCAGGCCCGCACTCCGCCTTCCTCGTAGAGCGCGCAGGCCAGCGACTGGCCCGGGTACTGGAGCGGATCGAGGTGCGCCAGCATGGCGCGCGCATCTATGAAGACCGCGTGGCCCCCGAAGGGGACCATTACCGGGATCCCCGCTGACTCAAGCGCCTCTCCCAGGTAGGAGATGGAGCGAATCCGGTAGCGCAGATAGTCGTCGTCGATGCTCTCGTGCAGTCCCTGGGCGATCGCTTCCAGGTCACGGCCGGCGAGCCCGCCGTAGGTGGGGAAACCCTCAGTGAGGATTTCCAGGTTGCGGCACTGCTCGGCGAGGCTGTCGTCGTTGAGGGCAAGCCAGCCGCCGATGTTGGCGAGCGGGTCCTTCTTCGCCGACATGGTCATCCCGGCCGCAAGGGTGGCCATCTCCCGGACGATGTCACCCACGGGGACGGCCGCGTAGCCAGGTTCCCGGCACTTGATGAACCAGGCATTCTCGGCGAACCGGCAGGCATCGAGGAACAGTGGCGTGCCGAAGCGGTCACAGGCCTCGCGGACCGCACGGATGTTGGCCATGCTGACCGGCTGACCGCCCCCGGAGTTGTTCGTCACCGTCAGCATCACAAGCGGGACCACAGCGGCCCGCTCGGCGAGCAGCCGCTCAAGCGCGGCGACGTCCATGTTGCCCTTGAACGGGTGGCGCAGGGCCGGCTGGAGACCCTCTGGGATGGGCAGGTCGACGGCCTGAGCCCCGGTGAACTCGATATTGGCCCGTGTCGTATCGAAATGGGTGTTGTTCGGGATGACCCGGCCCGGCCCGCCGACCACGGTGAAAAGGATCTTCTCGGCAGCCCGGCCCTGATGCGTCGGCAAGACGTGCCGGAACGGGAACAGGCCCGTCACCGCCTCGCGGAACCGGTAGAACGAGGGAGCTCCGGCGTAAGCTTCGCTGCCCCGCTGGATGCCGGCCCACTGCTCGGCCGACATCGCCCCGGTTCCTGAGTCGGTGAGCAGGTCGATCAGCACGTCGTCCGCCGCCAGCTCGAAAAGGTTGTACCCGGCGGCGGCCAGGGCTGCCGTACGCTCCGCCCGGGTGGTCAGGCGCATCGGCTCTACCGAGTGGATGCGGAACGGCTCAACGATCGTGCGGAACGGCTCTTCCGTCACCGGCCAGCGCCTCCCTCAAGTCCGTCACCGGCCAGCGCCTCCTCAAGCCGGACGCGTCCCGTCGGCTCTCCGCAGCTTCGCGACCCCGGCCCAGGGCGTCCTCACCCATTACGGGTGGACCGGTAGATACCGGCCGCTGCGAAGATCAGGCCGACCAGTGAGGACACGGTTATGCCCGTGCGGGACCGAGCAGGCCGGGAGGGCGGTGTCGGCCCTCTTGTGACCTTCGTTGATCATGTCCGCCCGGACGGGGCGGTGGCCCGGTGGGGTTCCCGCCGGCACCGTAAGCACCTGCAGGGCGTAGCCGCCGGCTCAACCTGGTGGGCACCGAGGGCCCGCGGCTGGTGGATCGCGGTCTTGTTCGCGGTGGGGTCGCTGGTGTTCGCCCTTGGGGCGGTCCCCGGGTACGCCAGCGCCGTGGGGACCCGCGGGGACGCCGTGACCTTCTTCGTCGGCTCGCTGTTTTTCACCGCGGCCGGGTTCCTGGCGTACCGCGAAGCCGTCGATGCTGGCCCCCAGGCACCGGACGCCGCCCGGCGGCGCTTCTTTGTCTTCCAGCCACGCAGGATCGACTGGTGGGCCACCGCGGTCCAGCTGGCCGGGACTGTCTACTTCAACATCAGCACCGGCAACGCCGTGCGGGTGGACCTGACCGCGCAGGCCGCGCACCAGCACGTGTGGCGGCCGGATGCCGTCGGCTCGGTCTGCTTCCTGGTGGCCAGCGCTCTGGCCTGGTTCGAGGTCTGCCACGGCTGGGCCGCCTGGCGGCCGCGATCCTGGGCGTGGTGGATCACCTTGGCGAACCTGATCGGGTCCGTCGCGTTCGGCGTATCGGCGGTCGCCGGCTACATCAACCCGGCCACCGGCCAGTTGCACAACGCCGAACGCTCGAACCTGGGCACCCTCATCGGTGCGGTGTGCTTCTTCGCCGGGGCGTTGTTGCTGCTGCCCGAGCGCACCGAGGAAGACGACCGCTCACTCACGACACCTACTGCCAGCAACACCTGACACGGATGGCCGGAACCGTTCGTCCGGTGCGCCATGGTGGTGCTGGCAGGTGCCTGTGAAGCAGGATGAGCGCATGGGAGTCCTCCGGTTCACGACGCAATTGCAGGCCCGCGGCCCGGCCGCCGCCGTGGTGCTCGACGATGACCAGGTTGCGGAGGTGGGCGAGGGCCCGAAGCGATTCCCGGTAGTCGCCACCGTCAACGGCTACACGTGGCGGACCAGCGTGGCCCGCATGAAGGGCGAATTCCTGGTCGGCCTGAGCCGGGAGGTCCGCCAGGGTGCGGGCGTCGAGGCCGGCGACGAGGTTGAGGTAACTGTCGAGCTGGACGTGGCGCCCCGCGAGGTCGACGTGCCCGCCGCGCTCGCGGAGGCTCTGGCGGCCGACCCGGACGCCAGCGCGTCCTTTGAGCGCATGGCCTTCACCCACCGTAAGGAGTACGCCCGCTGGGTCGCGGAAGCGAAGCGGGAAGAGACCCAGCAGCGGCGCGTGCAACAGGCGCTCGAGATGATCCGGGCGGGCCAGACCCGCAGCTAACGGGTAGGGGTACCACTTCCAGATGGCGTCGCAGGGCGGATCAATTCTGGAGTTCGCGCAGGATGCGGGCGAGGTGGTCGCGATCGCCCGGGCTCAGCCGGTCGAAGACCCGTTCGGCCTCCGTGCCCCGGGCCGCACGGATCGCGCGGAGGACGCCGGTGCCGTGCCCGGTCAGCTCGACGAGCGTCGCCCGCCGGTCGCCGGGATCGGGCCGCCGTTCGGCGAGTCCCCGGGATTCGAGGGCGTCGACGACCTCGGTGGCCGAGCGCGGGGCGATATGGAGCCGCCCCGAGAGATCGGACAGGCGTATCGCCCCGTGATGGTTCAGCACGCGCAGCGCCCGGAACTGGGACGGGTTGATGTCCCAGGGAGCCAGGGTCTCCTGGGACGTCTCGCGGAGCTTGCGCCCGACGGACAGGAAAGCATCGGCCAGCGTCTCGTCACCGCCTGCCTCATCAGTACGGGCCGGGTCACCGCCGGTGCCGGGCCGGGCCGCCGCCGGGTCACCGCCGGTGCCGGGCCGGCCCGCGGTCTCGCTGCCCTGGATCACGGGAATAGCGTACCAGCGACTACCGTTGTAGCCTCATATTGAGGTAACCTCAGCATATACTCAATCCGGGGCTCCGCCTGGCGCGTCGAGCCCCCCGGCAGAAAGTCGAGCCTCCCCGGCAGAAAAGAGCAAGCACTTGGCGTCACCAGACACGAACTCCCGCAACACCAACGCCCGCAACACCAACACCCAGACCACCAGCCTGCAGAACAGCGGCCCCGGCCGGTCCCGCGGAGCGAGAACGGTCACGGCCGAAGAGAAGGCGCAGGCCCGAGAGGTGTCGCTGCGCCGCATCGGCCGACTGTTCGCCCCTTACAAGTGGCAGATGGCGATCGTCACCGCCATCATCGCCGCCTCCTCCATCGTCGGGGTGGCCTCACCGTTCCTGCTCCGCGCGGTGATCGACACCGCCCTCCCGGACCGGAATCTGCGGCTGCTGATCCTGCTGGTCGCCGGCATGATCGGCATCGCCGCCGTGACCTCCGCCTTCGGGGTAATCCAGACCTGGATCAGCACAAAAGTCGGCCAGCAGGTCATGCACGGGCTTCGCACCAGCGTGTTCGGGCACCTGCAGCGGCAGTCGGTCGCCTTCTTCACCCGGACCCGCACCGGCGAGGTGCAGTCCCGCATCACCAACGACATCGGCGGCATGGAATCCGTGGTCACCTCGACCGCGACGTCGGTCGCCTCGAACCTCACCACCGCGGTCGCCACCGCGGTCGCCATGGTTGCCCTGTCCTGGCAGCTCTCCCTCATCTCGCTGGTCGTCATGCCGCCGTCCATCTACCTGAGCCGCAAGGTGGCCCGCATGCGCCGGGCCATCACCACCGAGCAGCAGCGTGAACTGGCCAACCTCAACGTCACCGTCGAGGAGGGACTGTCGATCAACGGCGTCCAGCTGGCCAAGACGATGGGCACCGGGCCGTCCCTGGTCGAGCGGTTCACGGCCTCCTCGGCCCGCCTGATCGACCTGGAGCTGCGCTCCCAGCTGGCCGGCCGCTGGCGGATGGCCTCGATGAGCATCATCTTCGCGGCGATCCCGGCAGTCATCTACCTCGCCGCCGGCCTGCCGCACGCCGCGGGCGCGATGACCATCGGCACCCTGGTCGCCTTCACCACCTTGCAGAACAGCCTCTTCCGGCCGCTGACCGGCCTGCTCAACACCGGCGTGTCCGTGGTCAGCTCGCTGGCCCTGTTCGCGAGGATCTTCGAGTACCTCGACCTGCCCGTCGAGGTGGACGACCCCGTCCACCCGGCGGAGATCGTCCCGGAGGTAATGACCGGGCACGTCCGGCTCGCCGGCGTGAGCTTCACCTACCCGGGCGCCGACCGGCCCGCCCTGACCGGGATCGACCTCGACATTCCGGCCGGCACCACGCTGGCCCTGGTCGGTGAGACCGGATCGGGCAAGACCACCCTCGCGGCGCTGGTCGCCCGGCTCTACGACCCCAGCCGCGGCGCGGTGAGCATCGACGGCATCGACATCCGCGACATGAAGCTCACCG